>Ga0154534_1023_pt3 | contig 12092 bp, 13 predicted proteins | sample RifGroF1_FD_105677 | JGI IMG/M metagenome (GOLD analysis project Ga0154534, IMG submission 105677) | Rhodobacteraceae bacterium GWF1_65_7 | reverse complement strand
GCCGACCTCGGTTGCCATGTCATCCGGGGCGCCAATGTGAATGGCCGCGGCCTTGGCGGCCAGCCGGCCCAGCAGGGCATCCTTCACGCCGCGCTGCACCAGCAGGCGTGAACCGGCCACGCAGCTTTGCCCGGTGGCGGCAAAGATGCCGGAAACCTGGGCATTGGCGGCGCTGTCAAGATCGGCATCGTCAAAGACGATGAAGGGTGATTTGCCGCCCAGCTCCAGCGAGGTTTTCGCCAGATTCTCGGCACTGGCGCGGACGATATGCCGCGCGGTATCCGGCCCGCCAGTAAAGGCGATATGGGCCACCAGCGGATGGCCGGTCAGCGCCGCGCCCGCCTCCGGCCCGCCGGTCAGGATATTGACCACGCCCGGCGGAAAGCCCGCCTCATGCACCAGCCGCGCAAATTCCAGAAGTGGCGCCGGGCCATCTTCGCTGGCCTTCAGCACCACAGTGCAGCCTGCGGCCAGCGCAGGCCCCAGCTTGACCGCCGACAGGAACAGCTGGCTGTTCCAGGGCACGATGGCCGCCACCACACCCACAGGTTCACGCCGCAGCCAGACCTCCATATCCGGCTTGTCGATGGGCAGATGCGCACCTTCGATCTTGTCAGCCAGCCCGGCATAATAGCGATAATATTCCGCCACATAGGCAATCTGCGCCGATGTTTCCCGGATGATCTTGCCGGTATCGCGGGTTTCCAGCGCCGCCAGCCGGGGTGCCGCCGCCTGCACCAGATCGGCCAGCCGCAGCAGAAGCCGCCCGCGTGCCGATGCCGTCAGCCCGGCCCATGCAGGCGCATGAAAGGCCCGATGCGCCGCACGCACCGCCCGGTCCATATCGCCGGGCGTGGCGGCAGGCATCAGCGCCCAGGGGTGGCCCGTGGCGGGATCGAGGCTGGAAAACACCTCTTCGGCATCTTCAAACGTGCCGTCGATATAGTGCTGAAAGCGGTCCATCGGTCTCTCCGGGCGGCAGGTTCTGGGGTCGGCGGGTTCAGGCAAAAGCGGGCATCACATCGCGGATCAGCCGTTCAAGCGAGGCCTTCTTGCGGGCAAAGCTCATGCCGGTGTCGATCCAGAAGCTGAACTCGTCATATCCCAGCGCCTCATAGGTCTTGATGCGGGCGATCACCTCGGGCGCTTCGCCGATGATCTGGTTCTTGCGCATCGCCTCCGCCGAATAGAAGGGATGCGCGGCAATCTCCGCCTCGGTCAGTTCCTGGATCAGCCCCTGCGAAATCGGACGTTCGTTTTTGAACCAAGCGCCGAAATAGCAATAGAACCGGTTGATCTCTGCCGCCGCAAGCTGGGCATCGGCCTCGCTGTCAGCCACATAGGCATGGCGCAGCACCATGATCTTCGGGCGCGGCACTTCGGGGTGATTGGCGCAGGCGGTGTTGAACCGCTCCATCAGGCTGACCACCTCATCATCCCCCAGATGCAAGGGCGTCACCTGCACATTGCACCCCTGGGCCACGGCGAAATCATGGCTGCTGGGATCGCGCGCCGCCACCCAGATCGGCGGCCCCGGCTGCTGCAAGGGCTTGGGCGAGGATGTGGTCTTCGGGAATTGCCAGTATTCGCCCTCATGGGTGTAATCGCCTTCCCACAGCGCCTTGATGGCAGGCACCAGCTCGCGCATCCGCCCACCCGCGCCCCAGGCGTCCAGCCCCGGCAGCAGGCGTTCATATTCAAAGCTGTAGGCGCCCCGCGCAATGCCCAGATCCAGCCGCCCATCCATGAGGATATCGGCCATGGCCGCCTCACCGGCCAGCCGGATCGGATGCCAGAACGGCGCGATCACCGTGCCGGTGCCAAGGCGCACGTTCTGCGTCCGCCGCGCCAGATCGACCAGGTTCAGCAGCGGGTTGGGCGCGATGGTGAAGTTCATGCCATGATGCTCGCCCGTCCAGATGGCGTGCATCCCGCCTTCGTCGGCAATGCGGCAGAGTTCGATCATCTCGTCATACAGCTGGCGCTGGTCGTCCTCGGCCGACACGCGCTCCATATGGATGAACAGCGAGAATTTCATGGGTGCTTCCTTTCCGCAACCGGCGCGACGCGCCCCTGCTCATGGGTGCCGAAATAGGTGCCGTAATTGCCCAGCCGCGATTCCGCCGCCAGCCGTTCCAGCATGACCCGCATGGCGGGATCGGTGACATCGGCCAGACCTGCAGCCGACAGTTCAACAAAGCCGCCGCGTGCGGGGGTTGCGGCGCTGGCCGGGCAAAGAAAGGCCATATGCTGCTGGCCGCGCGCCAGATCGTCATAGACAGCATAGACAAAGCCGGGGGCAGCCTGCAGCCCGGTGCCCGCGATCAGCGCGGCCAGCGCGGCCTGCACCCCTTCGCGCCCGACCCGGGCGGTGGGCAGCGTCAGCCCGCCCTGCCCATCATCCTGCAGCAGCACACCGCCTTCGGCCTGCAGGATGGCAGAGACCAGCACATCCGGCCCGGCTGGCGATTGCGCCCCGGTCTGCGCCGGGGTGAAATAGCTGCCGCGATAATAGCCAAGCCCGGGGGCAGGCGTGGCCTCGAACCCTGCGACACGGCCGATCAGGATCGCATGGTCGCCCGCCTCGATCACCTGATGCAGATGGCAATCGAACCAGGCCGACACCCCGGCAATCAGCGGCGATCCGGCAGGCCCGCGCCGCCAGTAAACGGTGGCAAAGCGGTCTGCCACCGGCCGGGCGAAGGTGGCAGAAACATCTTTCTGCGCCTCTGACAGGATATTGACGGCAAAGCCCTGTCCGGTGGTGAAAGCCGCCCAGTTGGCAGATGTGCGCGCGATCGACACCAGCAGCAAAGGCGGATCAAGCGAGACCGAAGAAAAGGAATTGGCGGTAAAACCCAGCGGCTGGCCTTCGGCATCCATCGTGGTCACCACCGTTACGCCGGTCATGAAACAGCCGAAGGCATCGCGCAGGGCGCGGGGGGAAAGCTCGGTCATGCGGGTGGCTCCTCTCGGGACAGCCAGTGGCGCAGCGCGGCATTTACCGCGGCGGGGGCAGTCAGATTCATCATGTGGCGGTGGCCCGCGATCACCTGTGCGCGGCCTTGCACCATGGCATCGGCCATGGCCTGTGCCATCGCAGGCGTCGAATTGCCATCGCCCTCGCCAGTCAGCACCAGCGCCGGACAGCGAATAGTGTGCAGACGGTCGGCATAGACCCCATCGCCTTCAGCAAAGGCACGATAGGCGGCAGCATAGCCCTGCCGATCCACCCCCCGCAGCCAGACCGCCACCTGCGCCCGCACAAGGGCATCCTCGGGCCCGAACCAGCGCGACAGCGGGCCATCAATGCCGTCGTCGCCCGCTGCGATCTGATCGGCGCGGGCGGTCACCGCCATGCGCGCCTCTGCCGTGCGGCGATGCACGCCGTTCAACAGCGCCACCCGGGCCAGCAGATCGGGGCGTTCCACTGCAACGCCTGCGGCGATCATCGCCCCCATCGAATGGCCCGCCAGGCTGACCGGCCCCAGATCCAGCGCCATCACCACTCGCGCCGCCCAAGCGACGTAATCGGGCAGCCGCGCGCCTTCGGGCAGGGCATCGCTATCGCCATGGCCCGGCATATCCACCGCAATCACCCGGTGATCCGCAGCCAGCGCCGCGATCTGCGGCGCCCAGGCCTCGGCCCGCAGGCCGACACCATGGATCAGCAGCACCGGCGGCCCCTCGCCCGCCACCAGCGCGCGGACGGCAGCGCCGTCAGACAGCCGCAGGGTTTTTGGCATCATGACCCAGATCCTTCAGATCCTGATAGCGGTCACCGATCCGGTGATGCGGCCGCCCACCGATCGAGGCGCCAAGCGCCACCACGATCTCATCGGCGGCAGGCGCATCGGGGATGGCGAACTGGATGGTGAGGTAATGCGACCGGCGACCCTCGTCGTTCTTGTCCATCAGCGGGATCATGATCGGGCAATTGGCCGAGCCGCGCGTATTGGTGAAGGCCAGATAGGTCTTGGCCCCAACCGCCTGCCGGTAGTGGTTGCCAAAGCGCAGCGTATGGATCAGCGCCGAGGCATGTTCCACCTCGCCATCCAGCCCCACCACGGCTGCCTTTCCATAACCCTCGACCTTGTCGCCGCCACCGGCCGCGTCGATCACCATGCCTGTCAGCAGCTCACCCAGTACCGGCGCCAGTTCGTGGATCGCAGGCTTCAGATCCTCCACAAACCCCTGCCCCGCCCAAGGGTTGCGCACAACCGCCGCCGCCGAGATCAGCGTCAGGGGAACCTCTGCCTCGCGCCCCCCTTCGATCAAAGTCCTTTCGATGTTCAGAAACGTCTTGCGGATCAGAACGGCCATCTCGATACCTCGTCTCTATGAGCTGGCTATATGTTGGTATACCATAAGACCGCATGTCAAGACATTCTTGCCATCACCCCTGCAGAACGATAAAGTCGGCCCATGCAAAATGATGCCCATAGTGATCTGAAGATTGAACAGGCGCCGCAGACGCTGCGCGAAATCGCGGTCGACAGGCTGCGCAGCGCCATCATCGCAGGGCGCTTTGCCAGCGGCACCCGGCTGGTGGAACGCACGCTCTGCGATCAGCTGGGCGTGTCGCGGTCTGTGGTGCGCGAGGCCATCCGATATCTAGAGGCCGAGGGGCTCGTGGAAATCGCCCCGCGCAGCGGGCCGGTTGTCGCGCGGCTGGACTGGGCGCAGGCGCGACAGATCTATGATATCCGGCTGCTGCTGGAAGCACAGGCCGCCGCCGATTGCGCGCGGCGTGCGGATGCTGCGATCAAGGCACAGCTGTCAGCTGCGCAGGCCGCGCTGGAGGCGGCATTTTCCGATGCGCAGCCGCAGCGGCTTTATGATGCGACGACACAGTTCTATCAGGTGATCTTCCTGGCCGCCGGTCAGGACATCGCCTGGGAAATCGTGCAGCGGCTGAACGGGCGAATTTCGCGGTTGCGGGCACTGACGCTTGCCAGCACCGACCGGCATGTGAAGGGCCAGGTTCGCATGGCCCGGATCTGCAAGGCAATTCTCGCCAATGATCCCGAAGCCGCAGCACAGGCCGTGCGCGATCATCTGACCGAAGCCGCCGAGATTGCCCGCCGCCTGCTGGAACACGAGGCACGGGCCGGGGCGGGCGCGGCATGACCGCCTATTGGATTGCGCATGTCACGGTAACGGATGCCAAAGCCTATGCCGGCTATCAATCGCTGGCGCCTGCGGCCTTTGCCCGGCACGGCGCCCGGTTTCTGGCCCGCGGCGGCGCCTCCGAGGTGCTGGAGGGCCCCGAACTCGCGCGGCATGTCGTCATCGCCTTTCCCAGCCTGCAGGCAGCGCGCGACTGCTATCATTCGCCGGAATATCGCGCGGCCCGCGCCAGCCGGGCGGGGGCCTGCATCGCGCATGTGGTGATCGTGGAGGGGCTGGCCGATGCAGAACCTCTGCCGGAGGGCGGGCTTTCGCCCCAACCGGGCGTCCTGCCCGGAAAGTGAAGCGTTCGATGATTGACAGCAGGCGCCCGGCGTCTCAGGGTCAGGCAGGCGAGGGCGTGGCGGGTGCAGAAGCATCCGCGTGACCCGGCAGATCAGAAGTTTGGGACGCGGCATGGCAGAGGGCGGAACCATCAACCGCGATGACGGGCAAGAATCAGCAGGGGGCGGCAAGGCTGCGGGCAGGCTAGACCGCCAACCCGGCCGCTTTGCGATCCGTCAGCCGTTGATCACCGATATCTCGGCGGCGCGCTGGCTGCTGTTTGCGATCCTTGCCGCCTCGATCTATTTCTTTCACGGCTTTCTGGTTCCGGTGCTGGCGGCGATGGTCATCGCGCTGGCAAGCTGGCCGATCCGTACCCGCGTGGTGCAGCGCTGGAATCTGGGGCGCACCTGGGCTGCCAGCCTCATGCTGCTGGTCTTGGTCTGTTTTCTGGTGGCCCCCATAGCCTTTGCGCTGTTCTATGCCTTTGCCGAATTGCAGATCTGGGTCAGCTGGGCGATCGAGGTGAACAATGTGGGCGAACCGCCGCCCCTGTGGTTTGCCGAGCTGCCGCAGGTGGGCAACTGGTTGCAGGAACAATGGCGCGATCACATCGGCCGCCCCGGCGCGATCAGCGAGCTGGTGCAGCTGGTCAGCGGGTCGAACATCGGGGCGATCTATCGCGGCGTGGTCACCGCCGGGGCGCTGGCCTTCCATCTGGCGCTGACCCTGCTGTTCATGCTGATTACCCTGTTCGTCCTGTACCGCGATGGTGACAGGCTGGCCGCCCAGATCGACCGGGTCGGGCTGCGCATCCTGCCCACCCGGTGGGACAGGCTGTCGCGCGTGGTGCCCGCCACCATCAGCGCCACAGTCACCGGCATGACGCTGATCGCCATTGGCGAAGGGGTGATCCTGGGCATCGCCTATTGGGTCGCCGGGGTGCCATCGCCCGTCACCTTTGGCGTCATCACCGGCTTCATGGCCCTGATCCCCGGGGGGGCGCCCCTGTCCTTCACGCTGGTGTCGATCTATCTGGCGGCCAGCGGATCACCGATTGCCGGGGCCGCGCTGTTTGCCTGGGGCACGACAGAGCTGTTCATCGTCGACAAGACCATCCGCCCGGTGCTGGTGGGGGGGCCGGTCAAACTGCCCTTCCTGCCCACCTTCTTTGGCCTGATCGGCGGGGTGAAAACCATGGGCATCGTCGGGCTGTTTGTCGGCCCGGTGCTGATGGCGCTGCTGGTCAGCATCTGGCGCGAATGGCAGCGCGAAATCCTGCAGGAAACCACGCCGGTGCCGGTGGATGATGCGCCCCGCTAAACTGTACGATGGCCGCAACAGCCTGCCGGAAACCGCATGTTCCATGGGGTGCCGATGATCTCGCGCTGGCGCTGGCTGCTGCGGCAGCTTCTGCAGAAACTCTGGGTTGTGGCCCTGCTCTACACCTGCCTTGGCATCGGAACCGCCTTTCTGGCCCCGGCCATCGGGCCGTTCCTGCCCGAAGGTCTGGGGGAAAAGCTTGGCTCCGGCGCGGTGGAAAGTGTGCTGTCGGTGCTGGCCAGTTCCATGCTCGCGGTGGTGACCTTTTCGCTGGGCATCATGGTTTCGGCCTTCACCGCTGCTGCCGGGGCCGTCACGCCCCGCACCACCACGCTGCTGAAGGCAGACCGGACAACACAGCGGGTGCTGTCCACCTTTCTGGGGTCCTTTCTGTTCAGCCTGATCGGGATCATCGCGCTCAAGGCCGGGGTCTATTCCGACAATGATCGTCTGGTGCTGTTTGCGGTCACCATTCTGGTGGTCGGCATCATCGTCGTGGCGATTCTGCGCTGGATCGCGCATCTGACGGTTTTCTGCCTGATGAACGATTCCATCTCCAAGGTTGAAACCGCGGCGCGACTGGCGCTGGAACAGCGGATGGCCGCGCCCTACCTGGGGGGCCACGCATTTGACGGTGCGCCGCCATCCGACGCAGAGCCGGTGGCCCACCCCGAGATCGGCTATCTCTGCCATGTCGACATGCCGGCGTTGCAGGATGTGGCAGATCAGTTCGGGCTGCGCCTGTATCTGGCCGTGCAACCCGGCAGCTTTCTGCATCCGGCACAGCCGGCACTCTGGCTGCTGCGCGATGGCACCGGCCAGCAGACAAGCGCGCGGGAAGATTTCGATCCATGCCTCCTGACAGATGCCCTGACGGTATCCATCACCCGGAACTTTGACCAAGATCCCCGCTTCGGCCTTGCGGTTCTGACAGAAATCGCCGAGCGGGCGCTATCTCCGGCGGTGAACGACCCCGGCACCGCGATTGACATTCTGGGCCGCGCGGTGCGGCTTCTGGCGCCCTGGGCGGAACAGCGATCCGTCACGCTGGATTTCCCCCGCCTCTGGGTGCCGCCGCTGCATGTGGCAGATGCGCTTGAAGATGTCTTTCCCCCGATCGCACGCGATGGCGCTGCCATTTTCGCGGTGCAGATCCGCCTGCAAAAATCGCTGCTGGCCCTGACACAGATCGCGCCAGCAATCTTCGGGCCTTCGGCAATCCTGCAATCCGCCGAGGCCATGGCCCGCTGCCGCGACCAGATGCTGCCCTCTGAACTGGACAGGTTGCAGGCCGTTGTCGCAGCCATCTCGCAGGCCGCCGATACAGGCCGCGCCCGCCCGATCTGATCCCGCAAATCCAATGGCGGCACGGCGGCACTGGGGCGGAAAGCCCTTTTTGCCCGCTTCAGGTTGAGCTTTTGATCAAAATATGGCAAAAGCTCAGCATAACTGCCAGCCCCCGGCGCTGGTTATCTGCTGCTACGGTGGCTTTTCCGGCGGCACTGGCCTTGGTCATCCTCCGCCGCACCCTTAGAAAAGGACAGCTGTTGACAGAGCCTCATCCGGTTCCGAACGATCCCGCACCCCCCGAAGCCATCCCTGCCCCCGAAGGCGCAACCCAGATCATCCAGACCGATTATGAAATCGGCCAGGACAACATCAGCTATCGCCGCCGGTTCGTGTTCGAACTGGATATCCATAACGTGGTGTTCAGCGTTTCGGCCATCGGGATCATGGCCTTCACCCTGCTGACGCTGATGTTCCAGACCACACTGGAACCGCTGTTTCAGGGCTTGCGCGACTTTCTGACCGCGAATCTGGATTGGTTCTTCCTGCTGGCAGGCAATGTCTTTGTTGTGCTCTGCCTGGCTCTGATCGTCCTGCCGCTGGGGCGCATCCGCCTGGGCGGGCCGGATGCGACACCGGATTACAGCTATATCTCGTGGTTTTCGATGCTGTTTGCGGCCGGCATGGGCATCGGTCTGATGTTCTATGGCGTGTCAGAACCGCTGGGCAATTACACGGCTTCGTTTGGCGGGCCGGTTTTCGATGCCGACGGCCAGCGAAGCGACTGGGCACCGCTGGGCGGCGCCATCGGCGATGCCGAAGCCTCGCGCCGTCTGGCCATGGCCGCCACGATCTTTCACTGGGCACTGCACCCCTGGGCGATCTATGCCATCGTTGCGCTGGCCCTGGCACTTTTTGCCTATAACAAGGGCCTGCCGCTTACCCTGCGGTCGATCTTCTACCCAATCCTGGGCGAAAAGGTCTGGGGCTGGCCCGGCCATGTGATCGACATTCTGGCGGTCTTTGCCACCATCTTCGGCCTGTCAACCTCGCTGGGCATCGGCGCACAACAGGCCAGCGCGGGCCTTGATTTCCTGTTCGGCCTGCCATCCACCACCGGCACGATGATCTTTCTGATCATCTTCATCACCGGCATTGCCGCGGCCTCTGTGGTGGCGGGGATGGACAAGGGCGTAAAGCTCTTGTCGGAAATCAACATGGGCCTTGCCTTCCTGCTGCTGGCCTTCATCATCATCGTCGGCCCGACGCTGCAGATTGCCACCGGCGTCTTCAAGAACCTGATGGCCTATGTCGAATATCTGCCGGCCCTGTCCAATCCGTTCGGCCGCGAGGATGATAATTTCCGTCAGGGCTGGACCGCCTTCTACTGGGCCTGGTGGATCAGCTGGTCACCCTTTGTCGGCATGTTCATCGCGCGGGTCAGCCGCGGGCGCAGCGTGCGTGAATTCCTTCTCGCCGTGCTTATCATCCCGTCGCTGGTATCCACCCTGTGGATGACGGCACTTGGCGGCACGGCCATCAGCCAGGTTGTCGATCAGGGGCTGGCCACGGTGCAAAGCGCCGCGCTGGAACTGCAACTGTTCGAGATGCTGGCGCATCTGCCGCTGACAAATATCACCTCGCTGGTGGGGATCATCCTTGTGGTGGTGTTCTTCGTCACCTCGTCGGATTCCGGCTCGCTGGTGATTGATACGATCAGCGCAGGCGGCAAGGTCAATGCGCCGGTGCCACAGCGCGTGTTCTGGGCAACGTTCGAAGGTCTGGTGGCCATTGCGCTGCTCTTGGGCGGTGGGCTGGCTGCCTTGCAGGCGATGGCGGTTTCAACCGGATTTCCCTTTGCCATCGTGCTGCTGGGCGCCTGTTTCGCGCTGGTCAAAGGCCTGATGGACGAACCGCGCTAACCCATTGCGCCCCGGCCCGCGAGATTGCGGGCCGGGGCTGCGCTTTTCTGCAGGTTCAGCGATCCAGCCCCAGCTGCCGATCCAGCGACAGCCGCCCCGGCCCCATGATGATCAGCGCCAGAAAACAGGCGGCCCAAAGCCCATGCGTCTGCCAGGCCCCGGGATAGACGAAGATCTGGATCACCGCCGTCATCCCCAGCAGCGCCAACGCCGAGGCCCGGGTGGCCAGGCCCAGCAGCAGCAATGCGGGAAAGATATGTTCGGCCAGTGTTGCCAGCACCGCAGCGATATGCGGCGGGATCAGCGGCAGGGCATATTCGTGTTCGAACAGAAACCAGGTGCTGTCGGCAATGCGCCAGCCCTCCATCTTTGTACGGCCCGAGGCCAGAAAGACCGCCGCCGGAAAGACGCGCAGCGCCACGGCGGCAATATCCCAGGACAGGCGGCTGGCGGCGGCATTGGCGTCACGCAGCAGGGCAAGGGGGGCGATCATGGCAGCTCTCCGGGTTCAAGGGATATCACCGCGCCACAGCGCAGCAGCAAGGCAAGGGCCGGGCCGGGGTCATGTGCGGGACCGGCGGCAGCAGCAGCAAGCAGCAGGGTCGCCCCGGAGGCCAGCTGCGCGATGAAAGCCGCATCCGCGGGCTGCAGCCCGATCACCCGCACCTCATCCCCCCCGTCCCGCAGGATCAGCGCGGTTTCCGGCCGGTCAGCGCGGATCGCCGCGGCGGGCACGCCCGGTTGATTGGCCTGCCAGATACTGACCACCGCATGGGCAGAGGCAAGCAGCCCAACCGACGGATGCAGCCCCAGACGCAACCGTGCCGGATCGGCCGCCGCCGCCATCAGCGCCTCGGGACGCACGGGCGCGGCATCGGCGGCGTGATAGGCGCGCCCCCGCAGCAGCTCCAACCGCGCCACATCGGCCAGATAGGGCAGCCCGGCCAAAGGCGGACAATCCGCCAGAAAACCGGGAAAGGCGCCCCCCCACTGCAGCAACACCGGGCTTTCCGGCGGATGGCTTTCGATGAACAGCCGCGCCAGGCCTGCGAAACACTCGGCCCCAACCAGCCGTTCGATCACCGGAAAGCGGCGCGACAGGGCAACGCTCAGGCTGTGGATCACATTGTTGCGGTAAACGGCAAAGCGGCGCGGCGCCTCGGCCGGGTCACGCGCGGTCACCCCCGGTGGCAGCGCACCGGAAAACAGCCCAGCACGAAAGCCGTCCAGACCGACAGACGCACCAGGTTCAACTTGCACGGGCAAGGCGGCGCCCCCCTTCGGCCTGCAGCACCGCATCGGCCCGCGCGGCCTCGGCCAGCAGGATGGCAAAGGGCGGTACGTCATTGTCCCATTCGATCAGCGTCGGCTGCGCGCCGATGGCTGCGATCACCTCGGCATAAAGCGTCCAGACCGGATCGGCCACCGGGCTGCCATGCGCATCAATCAACAGCGGGCCAGAGGGCAGCGCCTCTTCGGCATGGCCACCCAGATGGATCTCGGCCACCGCCTGAAGCGGGAAATCGGCCAGATAGGCGCGCGGATCGCTGCGATGGTTCGTGGCCGAAACAAAAACGTTGTTCACATCCAGCAACAGGCCGCAGCCGGTACGCCGCACCACCTGCCGCAGAAACTCGGTTTCCGTCAGGCTGGATTGTTCGAACAGGATATAGGTCGACGGGTTTTCCAGCAGCATCTGCCGCCCCAGCGCCTCTTGCACCCGGTCGATATGATCGCAGACCAGATCCAGGGTTGCAGGCGTATAGGGCAGCGGCAGCAGATCGTTCAGATATTCGGTGCCATGGCTGGACCATGCCAGGTGTTCCGAAAAACTTTCAGGCTGATAACGATCGACCAGCACCCGCAGCCGCGCCAGATGCGCGCCGTCCAGCGGCCCTGCCCCGCCGATCGACAGGCCAACCCCATGCAGCGACAGCCCGTAATCCGCCCGCAGCGCGGCCAGCTGCCGGTGCGGCACCCCGCCATCGCCCATGTAATTTTCAGCATGAACTTCGAAAAACCCCAGATCGGGGCGCAGCTGCCGGATATCGGCAAAATGTTCGGGCTTGAAGCCGAGCCCGGCGGCAGCAGGAAGGATCATGGCAG
>Ga0154534_1202_pt2 | contig 12131 bp, 13 predicted proteins | sample RifGroF1_FD_105677 | JGI IMG/M metagenome (GOLD analysis project Ga0154534, IMG submission 105677) | Rhodobacteraceae bacterium GWF1_65_7 | reverse complement strand
CATGCGGGCGAGCTGCGGCACGGGCTTTCCATTCTTTCTGCGCTGCTGACAGAGGCATCAGAGCCGCCACTGCCTGCGATCTGAGCAGGAATTTGTCTTGATGCGGGCTGGGCTGTGTAGAATAATTGTCATGATATTATTTAGTAAATTGACATGATTTGTCATGCAGGTCACCTTGCGTTCAACCTGATCGGCCCCGATCTGATCGCAGGAGACGCAAGTGACAGCCCCGATCATTCGTATCGACAGCATCCGCAAAAGCTTTGGCACCCATACCGTTCTGGATAACCTGAGCTTCGATGTCATGCCCGGTGAAAAACTGGCGCTTATCGGGCCTTCCGGCTCTGGCAAGACCACGATCCTGCGCATTCTGATGACGCTGGAAACCATCAATGGTGGCCATATCGAGGTCTGCGGCGAACAGCTTTACCATATGCAGCGCAAGGGCCGCGAAGTGCCGGCGGACGAGGCGCATCTGCACCACATGCGCCGCCACATCGGCATGGTGTTCCAGCACTTCAACCTTTTTCCGCATAAATCCGTGCTGGAAAACATCACGCTCGCCCCGGTGCTGACCAAGGGCGAGGCGCGTCCCATGGCGGAAAAGCGGGCGCGCGATCTGCTGGATATGGTCGGTCTGGCCGACAAGGCAGGCCATATGCCCGCGCAGCTTTCCGGCGGGCAAAAGCAGCGCGTGGCGATTGCCCGGGCATTGGCGCTGCAGCCCCGCATCATGCTGTTTGACGAGGTCACCAGCGCGCTGGACCCCGAACTGGTCGAAGAGGTGCTGCTGGTGATGAAACGCCTCGCTGCCGAAACCGACATGACCATGCTGCTGGTCACGCATGAAATGGGCTTTGCCCATGAATTTGCCGACCGCGTGCTGTTTTTCGACAAGGGCCACATCATCGAACAGGGTCCGCCCGATCACATCTTTTCCAACCCGACGCATGAACGAACCCAAACCTTCCTGCGCAAGATCATCGCCGCAGGGCACCGCGTCTGACCCAACCGAGAGGAAGACCATGAAACATACCCTTCTTGCCGCGCTGCTGCTGGCAGCGCCGTTTCCTGCCATGGCCGAAACGCTGGATGATCTGAAGGCGCAGGGCTTTGCCCGGATCGCCATCGCCAATGAACCGCCCTTCACCGCCGTTGCCGCCGATGGCACGGTTTCCGGCGCTGCCCCCGATGTGGCGCGCGAAGTCTTCAAGCGGCTGGGCGTGCCCGAGGTTGTGGCCTCGATCAGCGAATATGGGGCGATGATCCCGGGCCTGCAGGCCCGCCGTCATGATGCCATCACCGCAGGCCTGTTCATGAAACCCGAACGCTGCACGGCGGTGGCCTATTCGGAACCCGTGCTGTGCGACGCCGAGGCGTTCCTGCTGCCCAAGGGCAACCCCAAGGGCTTCAAATCCTATGCCGACATTGCCGCCGATCCGCAGGCACGGATTGGCGCGCCCGGCGGCGGCACCGAAGAAAAACTGGCACTGGAGGCCGGTGTGCCGCGGGATCGCGTGATCGTGGTGCCGGATGGCCAATCGGGTGTGAAGATGCTGCAGGATGGCCGGATCGACGTCTATTCGCTGCCGGTGCTGTCGATTTCCGATCTGATGACCAAGGCCGCCGATCCGAACCTTGAAATGGTGGCCCCGGTGGTCGGCGCCCCGGTCTATTGCGATGGTGCCGCATTCCGCAAGGAAGACACCGCGCTGCGCGATGCCTTCGATGCCGAACTGGCGAAGATGAAGGAATCGGGCGAATTTGCCGCCATCATCGAACCCTATGGCTTCTCGGCGGCGGCGGCCATTTCCACCTCGCGCGCGGCGCTTTGCGGCGAATGATGCAACAGGGGCGGTGCGCCCGGCGCACCGCCTGACCGGAAAGGCAGCAGGATGGCGGATTGGTCGGGTTACATGACCCTGATCCTTCAGGGGGCGCTGGTCACGGCGCAGCTGACGGTGATGGGGGCGGCGCTGGCGCTGGTGATGGCCTTTGTCGCAGGGCTGGGCCGCCTGTCGCGCTTTGCCGCGCTGCGGGCGCTGGCGGTGGTGTATATCGAGTTCTTTCGCGGCACCTCGATCTTTGTGCAGCTGTTCTGGGTCTATTTCGTGCTGCCGTTTGCCGGGATCACCCTTGATCCGCTGGCGGCGGGCGTCATGGCTCTGGGCCTGAATGTCGGCGCCTATGGGGCCGAGGTGGTGCGCGGCGCCGTGCTTTCGGTGCCCCGCGATCAATACGAGGCCTGCATCGCCGTCAACCTGACGCGGATGCAGCGGATGCGCCATGTGATCCTGCCACAGGCGCTGCCGCTGATGCTGCCCACCTTTGGCAACAATGCCATCGAATTGCTGAAGGCCACCGCCGTGGTTTCGCTGATCTCGCTGACCGACATGACGTTTCAGGCGCAGGTGGTGCGGGCGCAGACCGGCAGCACGCTGATCCCCTTTGCCATGATCCTGGGGCTGTATTTTCTGATGTCGCTGGCAATCTCGGGCGGGATGCGCTGGCTGGAACGCCGCGTGACGCGCGGGCTGGACGGGGTGCGTTAAGATGGAATGGGATTGGGCCTTTGTCTGGCAGATCATGCCCACGCTTCTGGAAGGGCTGAAGCTGACGCTGCTGATCACGCTGCTGGCCTCGGCCGTGGCGATGGTGCTGGGGCTGGGCTTTGCCATCCTGCGCCGCTCGTCTGTTGCCGTGGTGGCGCGGGGCACCGGCTGGTTTGTGGAATTCATCCGCGGCACCCCGCTTCTGGTGCAGCTTTACGTCATCTTCTATGTGCTGCCCGATATCGGCATCCGTCTGCCGCCGCTTGTGGCCGGTGTGATCGGCATGGGCCTGCATTACGCCACCTATACCGCCGAAGTGTATCGCGGCGGCATCGAAAACGTGCCGCGCGGCCAGTGGGAGGCGGCAAAGGCCACCAACCTTACCGCGCGTCAGGCCTGGCTGCATGTGATCCTGCCGCAGGCGGTGCCGCCGATGATCCCGGCGCTGGCCAATTATCTGATCGCCATGTTCAAGGAAACGCCGCTGCTGTCGGCCATCACCGTGCTGGAGCTGATGAATCAGGCCAAATCGGTGGCCAATTCCAGCTATCGCTACATCGAGCCGATGACGATGGTGGGGGTATTCTTCCTTGCCATCAGCCTTGTCTCTGTCGTCATCCTGAAATGGCTGGAACACCGCTTTGGAAAGGTAGCCAAATGACCGAGATCCTGAAAGCCCCGCGCAGCCCCCGGCTGGATGCGCGCCCCTATCCCCGGCGCATCGGGCTGCTGGCCCTGTCTACCGACCACACGTTCGAGATGGATTTCGCCCGCATCGTGGCGCCGCGTGGCATCGGGGTCTATGCCAACCGCATTGCCTTTGCCAATCCGGTGACGCCCGAAACCCTGGCGGCGATGGAACCCGATCTGGCCGAAACCGCCGCGCTGATCCTGCCGGGCGAAGATCTGGATGCGGTGGTTTACGGCTGCACCTCGGCCTCTGTGGGGATCGGGGATGCGGCGGTGCGGGCGGCGGTGCAGCGCGGCAAGCCGGGGGTGGAGGTCATCACGCCGATTTCTGCCGTGCTGAAGGGCCTGCAGGCGCTGGGCGCGGCCCGGATTTCGGTTCTGACGCCCTATACCCCCGAAACCTCTGCACCTTTCGCCCGGCTGTTCGAGGCCGAGGGCCTGGCGCTGGATCGGTTCACCTGTCTGAACATGCTGGATGACCGCGACATGGCGCGCGTCGCTCTGGACGAGATCATCGACTTTGCGCGCAGCGCCGTGGCGCCGGGATCCGAGGCTTTGTTCATCTCTTGCACCGCGATCCGCGCCGCAGGCATCATCGACCGGATCGAGGCGGCGGCGGGCGTGCCGGTCATCAGCTCGAACTACGCGGCCGCCTGGAATGCGTTGCGCCATTGTGGCGACAGCACCGCCGCTGCGCCCGGCCATCTGATGACGCTGAACCTGCCATGACCGTGACGCTGGACGATATCCGCAAGGCCGAGGCGCGGATTGCAGGCCATGTGCGGCAGACGCCGCTGCTGCAGGATGCCGTGCTTTCGGCCCGGCTGGGGCAGGCCGTCGTGCTGAAGCAGGAATATCGCCAGACCACCGGCGCCTTCAAGCTGCGCGGGGCGACCAATGCCCTGCTGTCCCTGCCGCCGGACGCCCGGGCGCGCGGTGTCATCACCGCCTCGACGGGCAATCATGGCCGGGCGCTGGCCCATGCCGCCCGGGCCGAAGGGATCCGTGCCGTGATCTGCCTGTCGCGGCTGGTGCCCGGCAACAAGGTGCAGGCCATTCAGGCGCTGGGGGCCGAGGTGCGGATCATCGGCCAGTCACAGGATGACGCCATGGCCGAGGTTGCCCGCGCCGTGCAGGCCGAAGGGCTGACGGAAATTGCGCCCTTCGATGATGCGGCGGTGATTGCGGGGCAGGGCACGCTGGCGCTTGAACTGCTGGCGCAGAGGCCGGATCTGGCCACGCTTCTGGTGCCGCTGTCGGGCGGCGGGCTGGCCGCCGGGGTGGCCGTGGCTGCCAAGGCGCTCCGGCCCGACATCCGGGTGATCGGCATTTCCATGCAGCAGGGCGCCGCCATGGCCGCCAGCCTTGCCGCAGGCCATCCGGTGGAGGTGGCAGAGCTGCCAAGCCTGGCCGACAGTCTGGGCGGCGGCATCGGCCTGCACAACCGGCTGACCTTTGCGCTGTGCCGCCGCCTGCTGGACCGCGTCATTCTGGTATCGGAACCCGAGATTGCCGCCGCCATGCGCCATATCCACGCCACCACCGGCGATTGGGTCGAAGGGGCTGCCGCCGTGGGCGTGGCGGCCCTGCTGGCGGGCCATCTTCCGGCACCAGACGGCCCGGTGGCCGCCCTGCTGACCGGGGCCAATGTCTCCCCCGAAACCACCGCCCGCGTTCTGGCCGGAGAGCTGGTATGAGAGATCCCGTTACCATCCTGACCGAAACCGATCTGCGCGCGCTGATGCCGCTGGATCTGGCGGCCATTGATTGCATCGAAGATGCGTTTCGCGCGCTGGCCACCAAACCCGTGGCCATGCCGCCCATCCTGCGGCTGGATATCCCCGAACCCCGCGGCGAGGTGGATGTGAAAACCGCCTATGTTCCGGGCCTTGATCACTTTGCCATCAAGATCAGCCCCGGGTTCTTCGGCAATCCGGCGCTGGGCCTGCCCTCGACCAATGGCATGATGGTGGTGCTTTCGGCGCGCACCGGGCTGGTGCATGCGCTGCTGCTGGACAATGGCTATCTGACCGATCTGCGCACTGCGGCGGCAGGTGCGGTGGCGGCGCGGCATCTGGCCCGACCGGGGGCCTGCGTGGCCGCCGTTCTGGGCGCCGGTATGCAGGCGCGGATGCAGCTGCAGGCGCTGGCACTGGTGCGCCGCCTGACCGGCGCCCGCATCTGGGCGCGCGATCCGGCAAAGGCCGCCGCATTGGCCGCCGAGATGACGGCCGCCCTGGGCCTGCCCGTCACCGCCTGCGCAACGGTGGCAGAGGCCACCTCGGATGCCGATCTGATCGTGACCACCACGCCTTCGGAACAGCCGATCCTGACCGCAGATGCCATCCGGCCCGGCGCCCATATCACCGCCATGGGATCGGATGCCGAACACAAGACCGAAATCGCCCCGGCGCTGCTGGCGCTGTCGCGCTATGTGCCCGACCGGCTGGCGCAGACCCGCCGCCTGGGCGAGCTGCATCATGCCATTGCGGCGGGGGTTGTGCCGACCGCGACAGATTTCCCCGAACTGGGCCAGATCATCGCCGGTCTGGCCCCGGGCCGCAGCAGCGACAGCCAGATCACGCTGGCCGATCTGACCGGCACCGGAATTCAGGATACCGCCATTGCCACCCTTGCCGTGTCGCGCGCAGCGGCGGCGGGGGCCGGGCAGAAGTTTACCGTCTGACAGCATGGGTCACACCGGGCAGGATGCCCGAAGGAGGCAGAAAATGAGCGATGTCGAACTGCGCTTTAGCCGCGCAGAATTTGCCGAAAGGCTGGACAAGACCCGCCACGCGATGGCAGCGAAAGGGGTCGATCTGCTGATCGTCACCGATCCGTCCAACATGAACTGGCTGACCGGCTATGATGGCTGGTCGTTCTATGTGCACCAATGCGTCGTGGTGCCGCCCGAGGGCGAGCCGATCTGGTTTGGCCGGGGGCAGGATGCCAATGGCGCGAAGCTCACCGCCTATCTGCGCGCGGAAAACATCATCGGCTATCCCGATCACTATGTGCAAAGCACCGAGCGGCATCCGATGGATTATCTGTCGGCCATCCTGAAGGACAAGGGCTGGGGCCAGCTGCGCATCGGCGTCGAGATGGACAATTACTATTTCACCGCCGCCGCCTATGGCAGCCTGATGCGCCATCTGCCCGATGCCCGGTTCAGCGATTGCAACAGCCTGGTCAACTGGCAGCGCGCCTGCAAAAGCCCGCAGGAAATCGCCTATATGCGCAAGGCGGCCCGGATCGTCGAAAAGATGCACGAACGCATCACCGACAAGATCGAGGTCGGGATGCGCAAATGCGATCTGGTGGCCGAAATCTATGATGCGGGGATCCGCGGAACCGATGGCTTCGGCGGCGATTATCCGGCCATCGTGCCGCTGCTGCCCTCGGGCCGGGATGCCAGTGCCCCGCATCTGACCTGGGATGACAAGCCGATGCAGCGGGGCATGGGCACCTTCTTCGAAATCGCGGGCTGCTATCACCGCTATCATGTGCCGCTGTCGCGCACCGTGTTTCTGGGCAAGCCGACGCAGGCCTTTCTGGATGCCGAACAGGCCACGCTGGAAGGCATGGAGGCAGGACTTGCCGCGGCCAAACCCGGCAATACCTGCGAAGACATCGCGCGCGGCTTCTTTGACGTGCTGGCGAAATACGGGATCATCAAGGACAACCGCACCGGCTATGGGATCGGCGTCAGCTATCCGCCGGACTGGGGCGAACGCACCATGAGCCTGCGCCCCGGCGACCGCACGGTTCTGCAGCCGGGCATGACCTTCCACTTCATGACCGGCCTCTGGCTGGAGGATATGGGGCTGGAAATCACCGAAAGCATCCTCATCACCGAAACCGGGGTGGAATGTCTGGCCAATGTGCCCCGCAAGCTGATTGTGAAGGATTGATCATGAATCTCGGTCTGAAACCGTCGCCCATTGCGGCGACGGTGGATTTCGACGCCGATGGCGTGCAGCACGGCTTTCTGCGGCTGCCCTACAGCCGCGACGATGCCGCCTGGGGCTCGGTGATGATCCCGGTGACCGTGGTGAAGAACGGGCAGGGGCCGACCGCGCTTCTGACCGGCGGCAACCATGGCGATGAATATGAAGGGCCGATCGCGCTCTATGAACTGGCGCGCAGCCTGACCGCCGATCAGGTTTCGGGCCGTGTCATCATCGTGCCTGCGATGAACCAGCCTGCCTTCGCCGCCGGAACCCGCACCTCGCCCATTGATCGCGGCAACATGAACCGCAGCTTTCCGGGCCGCCCCGATGGCACGGTGACGGAAAAGATCGCCGATTACTTTCAGCGCGTGCTGCTGCCCATGGCCGATGTGGTGCTGGATTTCCATTCCGGCGGCAAGACGCTGGATTTCCTGCCGTTCTGCGCCGCCCATATCCTGCCCGCGAAAGAGCAGGAGGCCCGCGCCTTCGATCTGGTCCGGGCCTTCGGGGCGCCCTATTCGGTGCGGATGCTGGAAATTGACGCGGTGGGCATGTATGACACCGCCGCCGAAGAGATGGGCAAGGTCTTTGTCACCACCGAACTGGGCGGCGGCGGCACGGCTTCGGCCCGCACCGCCGGGATTGCGCTGCAGGGCACGCGCAATCTGCTGATCGCAGCGGGTATTCTGGCAGGCAAGGTCGAGGCGGCGCCGACGCAATGGCTCGATATGCCGGATGGGGATTGCTTCACCTTTTCCGAAGATGCCGGGCTGATCCGCTTCTGCGCCGATCTGGGCGATGCTGTCACGGCGGGGCAGACCATCGCGCTGATCTATCCCACGGGCCGCACCGGGCTGGAACCCGTGGCGCTGACCGCGCGCAAGACCGGCCTTTTCACCGCCCGGCACTTCCCCGGCCTGGTGAAACCGGGCGATTGCGTGGCGGTGATCGCGGTGCAGATCGCAGACTGACCTGCACACCCAAAAGCCGGTTCCCCACGGAACCGGCTGTTTTTCTGCACAGATGTCGCCCGCAGGCAGGACGGCCCGCCGCCCGCCTGCCATGCCGGACTGCCTGCCATGCCGGACAGGCCCAGCCCCGAGGTCGCAATGCCCGCCATGCCCGCCGCCGATATCTTTCGCGCCATCCTTGTGGCGCTGGTCTGGGGCATGGGCTTTGTGGTGGCCAAGGGCGGCACCGAGGATTTCCCGCCGATCCTGATGCAGGTGCTGCGCTTCATCGTCACCTCTGCCGCGCTGTTCTGGGCCCTGCGCAATCCGCGCGGCAACTGGGGCTGGCTGATGCTGACCACCGTGGTCGGCGGCACCATCCAATATGCCCTGACCTTCACCGGCCTTGCCGGGCTGGGGGCCGGGCTGGCCGCACTTGTGGTGCAGACCGAAGTGCCGTTTCTGGTGTTGCTGGGCGCCCTCCTGCTGGGCGAACGCCCGGGGCCGCGCAAATGGGCGGGCATCGGCATTGCCTTTTGCGGGGTGGCGCTGATCGGTGGTCTGGGCCGGATGGAGGGCAGCCTGTCCGCCATCCTGCTGGTTCTGGGCGGGGCCTTCACCTGGGCGCTGGGGCAGGTGGTGATCCGCAAGATCAAGGGCCTGGACGGCCGCGCCATCACCGCCTGGATTGCCGTTCTGGCGGTGCCACAGCTGCTGATCGCCTCGGCCCTGTTCGAAACCGGGCAGGTGGCGGCCTTGCAGGCTGCGGGCTGGCAGGTCTGGGCGACGGCGCTGTATCTCGGGCTGGTGATGCAGGCCTTCGGCTACTGGCTGTGGAACAGCCTGCTGCTGCGCAACGAGGTGGGGCGCGTGGCCCCCTATCTGCTGCTGCTGCCGGTGTTTTCGGTGCTGGGCGGCATCGTCTTTCTGGGCGAGGCGCTGGATACCGGCCGCATGATCGGGGGGGCCGTGGTGCTGGCAGGCGTCGCGCTCATCACGCTGGAGCGGCTCCGCCCCAAAGTGTCACCGCTGACCCCGCCCCTCAGCCCACCATGAAAAGCCTGCCCATGAAAAGCCTGCCATGAAAAAGGCGCCCCGCGGGGCGCCGTTTTCTTATTCTGCATCCGCCACTTCGATGTCCTGCGTCACCGCCTCTGGGGCCTCGAACTCTTCGACAGGGCGTTCGGCCAGCTTGAAGCTGCGCAGGATGAAATCGGGCACATGATCGCCCATGCCCACCACGCGATCATCCCGGTCGTGCCGGTCATGGCGCGGGCGGCGGTCTTCGCGCGGGCTGTGCGCGCTGGTGCCGTGGTGATGCACATGACCATGCGGTGCCGGGGCAGGGCGCGCAGCCTCGCGCTCGGCGCGGCGGTCTTCGCGGACGGGGGCTTCACGGGCAGGGGCTTCGGCGCGCGGGGCTTCCACCACCTCGCGCGGTTCGCGGGCCTCCCGCGGCTCGCGGCCTTCGCGGGCGGGCTTGCCGCCGCGGCCGCGCGGGCCACGTTCGCTGCGCTCTCCCCGGTCATCGCGCCGCTCTTCGCGGCGTTCGCCCCGGGCTTCGGCTTCGGGCAGGGTAAAGCCTTCGGGCAGGCTGCCACGCGGGATCGGCTGCTTCACCAGTGCCTCGATCTGCACCAGATATTTCTCGTCCGACGGCGCGGCGATGCTGAACGCCTTGCCCTTGCGCCCGGCGCGGCCGGTACGGCCGATGCGGTGCACATAATCTTCGGGATGCGACGGCAGGTCAAAGTTGAACACATGGCTCACCGCCGGCACATCCAGACCGCGCGCCGCCACATCCGAGGCGACAAGGATCTTCAGCGTGCCATCGCGGAACCCGTCCAGCGTGCGGGTGCGCTGCGATTGATCCAGATCACCATGGATCGGCGCCGCATCAAAGCCGTGCGATTTCAGCGATTTGGCCACCACATCCACATCCATCTTCCGGTTGCAGAAGATGATGGCATTGGTGCAGGCCTCGCCCTCGGCCTTCAGCAGGGCGCGCAGCACGGCGCGCTTTTCGGCAAAGCTGCGATCCTTGCGCGACGGCGTGAACTGGATCAGCGCCTGTTCGATGGTTTCCGATGTGGTCGACTGGCGCGCCACTTCGATCTTCACCGGGTTCGACAGGAAGGTGCTGGTGATCCGCTCGATCTCGGGCGCCATGGTGGCCGAGAAGAAGAAGGTCTGCCGGGTGAAGGGCGTCAGGTTGAAGATGCGCTCGATATCGGGGATGAACCCCATATCCAGCATCCGGTCTGCCTCGTCCACCACCATGATCTGCACGCCGGTCAGCAGCAGCTTGCCACGTTCGTAATGATCCAGCAGGCGGCCCGGCGTGGCAATCAGCACATCCACGCCCCGGTCGATCAGCTTGTCCTGTTCGCCAAAGGCGACGCCGCCGATCAGCAGCGCCTTGGTCAGCTTGGTATGCTTGGCATAGGTGTCAAAGTTTTCGGCAACCTGTGCCGCCAGTTCGCGCGTGGGGCACAGCACAAGGCTGCGCGGCATCCGTGCGCGGGCGCGGCCCTGACCCAGCAGGGTAATCATCGGCAGCGAAAAGCTTGCAGTCTTGCCGGTGCCGGTTTGCGCGATCCCCAGAACGTCGCGGCCTTGCAGCGCGTGGGGGATGGCTTGCGCCTGGATCGGCGTCGGGGTTTCATAGCCGGTATCAGCTACGGCCTGCAACACGCGCGGGTCGAGCGCGAGATCGGAGAATTTGGTCATAAGCGTCCTGTCACAGCGGGATCGGCCCGCGGATTTGGTCTGGGACGCATCTATCCGGGCGCCCCGGCGTCGTGGCTAGCAGCCACCATCGCGGTTAGCGTAAACTGGCGCAAAGGTCAAGCTCTGCCGTGCATCACAGATATTCCCCATAAGATCCGTCCAGTGGCGCCAGCCCGTCAAACCGCAGGCAATCGCGGCGCAGATGCCGCGCCTCGGGGTCTTCCATCACGGTCACGAATTTTTCCTTGTGCAGCCCGATGCTCTGGCGCCGCAGCCGCATCAGCCGCCCACCCGATGCCGCATCCAGCGCCTGCATCCGCGCCACCAGACGCGGCAGCCAGGGCTGCATGCTGTCATCGCGCACGAAGTTGCGGTTGCGCTGCGCCCAGTATTTCAGCCCCACCTCGCGGTCATCCTGATGCGCCGATCCCCGCCGGGTCTTCACGATGAACGTATCCAGATCACGGGTGATATAGTGGTTGATCTGCGCGAGGCTCTGCCCGCCGGGATCGGTGCTGTTGTAGTTCTTCACCTGAAACTGCCCGGGCAGCAGCCCCGATCCGTTGGTGATGCGCGGCGTGGCCGTCACGCCCGGCGCGCTGCGGGGCTGATGGATGCCCGGCCGGTCATACAGCGCGGGGCGGAACAGCGCCTTGAAGGCATTGAAATGCACATCATCCGCCATGACGTAATCCGCCATGGTGAACCGTTCGGCCTGCAGACGGAACCCCTGCTGCCGCTTGCCCGAAGACCCGAACAGCCGCCAGTTGACCATCATCAGATCAAAGGGCGGGGCGGCGGCCAGCAGATCGTCCAGCCGCCCGCCCCCCACCTTGACCACCAGCAATTCATCCAGATCCAGCGCCATGGCATAATCGGCCGCGGCATATTCCGGCAGATCCGCCGCCCGGATATAGGCCCGCACCTGATGCCCGCCGCGCCGCGCCGCATTGGGAAAATAGCGGATCGCACCCTGCGCCTGCATCTGGGTCAGGATTTCATGGGTCAGATCATCGGAATCATTCTGATAGATGACGATATCGGTAAAGCCGGTCTCAAGATGATGGGCCACCCATTCCAGCAGGAAGGGGCCCTCATTCTTGGCCGTGGCCACCAGAAAGGCGCGGGGTGACGTCATGCAGATCTCCCTGTCGGGTGTATTCTTCCCCGGCGGGCGGCAGATCGCAAGCCCCTGCGCCGCCTACCAGTTCGGCTTGTCATCCGCCGGGGCAAGCACCGGCTGCCAGCCTGCCGCCATC
>Ga0154534_1058_pt2 | contig 12201 bp, 11 predicted proteins | sample RifGroF1_FD_105677 | JGI IMG/M metagenome (GOLD analysis project Ga0154534, IMG submission 105677) | Rhodobacteraceae bacterium GWF1_65_7 | reverse complement strand
CCCGCGCTGATCTTTTCCAACGCCGCCCTGCAATGGTTGCCCGATCATCCCCGGTTGTTCCCCCGTCTGGCCGGATGCCTCGCCCCGGGGGGCTGCCTTGCCATCCAGATGCCCCGCCAGTTCGATGCGCCGTCACACCGGCTGCTGCGGGATCTGGCGGTGGCGCTGTTCCCCGACAGGTTCGCGGTAGATGATCCCGTGCGCGTCGCTTCGCCCGCGGCCTACTGGTCGCTTATGGCGCCATGGGGCAGCCTGTCGATCTGGGAAACCGTCTATCTGCAATCCCTGCCGCCTGCCTCGGTCGGGCATCCGGTGCGGCGCTTCACCGAAAGCACGGCCATGCGCCCCTTTCTGGCCCGGCTGACGCCCGCCGAGGCAGACCGCTATCTGGCGGCCTATGATGCCGCCCTTCTGGCCCCCTATCCGCTGCTGCCCGATGGTGGCGCGCTGTTCCCCTTCCGGCGGCTGTTTCTGCTGCTGACGCGCCCGGCTGCCCCCCGCCCATAGGCCCGCCACGGCGATTTTCTTTCGGCTGATGTCGGATTCGATCCGTTTTCCCCCGGCACTGCCCCGTATCGTCACAGATGGAGGAGCGGCCGCCACAGCCGAGGGAGAGAAAAAAATGACATTCAGGACAGATATCGAAATCGCCCGCGAGGCGAAAAAGAAACCCATCATGGAGATCGGCGCAGGCCTGGGCATTCCGCCCGAACATCTGCTGCCCTACGGGCATGACAAGGCAAAGGTCAGTCAGGATTTCATCCGCAGTCTGGATGCCCGCCCCGATGGCAAACTCATTCTGGTGACCGCCATCAACCCCACCCCCGCGGGCGAGGGCAAGACAACCACGACCGTAGGGCTGGGCGACGGGCTGAACCGCATCGGCAGACGCGCGGTGATCTGCATCCGCGAGGCCAGCCTTGGCCCGAACTTCGGCATGAAGGGCGGGGCGGCCGGTGGCGGCATGGCGCAGGTCGTGCCGATGGAAGAGATGAACCTTCATTTCACCGGCGATTTCCACGCCATCACCAGCGCGCATAACCTGCTGTCGGCGATGATCGACAATCACATCTACTGGGGCAACAGCCTGGGGATTGATGAACGCCGCGTCGTCTGGCGCCGGGTGATGGATATGAACGACCGTGCGTTGCGCGACATCGTGGTGAGCCTGGGCGGCGTGTCCAACGGCTTTCCGCGCCAGACGGGTTTCGACATCACCGTGGCGTCCGAGGTGATGGCGATCCTCTGCCTGTCGCGCGATCTGGCCGATCTGCAGACCCGGCTGGGCAATATCGTGGTGGCCTATACCCGCGACCGCCAGCCGATCCATTGCCGCGATCTGAAGGCCGATGGCGCGATGACCGTGCTGCTGAAAGATGCGATGCAGCCCAACCTTGTGCAGACGCTGGAAAACAACCCGGCCTTCGTGCATGGCGGCCCCTTCGCCAATATCGCCCATGGCTGCAACTCGGTCATCGCCACGCGCACCGCGCTGAAGCTTGGCGATTATGTGGTGACAGAGGCCGGTTTCGGTGCCGATCTGGGGGCCGAAAAGTTCTTCGACATCAAATGCCGCAAGGCGGGCCTGAAACCCGCGGCCGCCGTGATCGTGGCCACCGTGCGCGCCATGAAGATGAACGGCGGTGTGGCCAAGGCCGATCTCGGCTCCGAGAATGTCGAGGCGGTGAAGAAAGGCTGCCCCAACCTTGGCCGCCATATCGCCAATGTCAAATCCTTCGGCGTGCCGGTGGTGGTGGCCATCAACCACTTCTACAGCGACACCGAGGCAGAGGTGCAGGCGGTGAAGGATTATGTCGCGGGCCAGGGCGCCGAGGCGATCCTGTGCCAGCACTGGGCGAAAGGCTCCGAAGGGATCGAGGATCTGGCGCGCAAGGTCGTGGCGCTGGCCGAAAGCGGCGCTGCGCATTTCGCCCCGCTTTATCCCGATGACATGCCGCTGTTCCAGAAGATCGAAACCATCGCCAAGCGCATCTACCACGCCGACGAGGTGCTGGCCGACAAATCCATCCGCGATCAGCTGAAAGCCTGGGAGGCGGCAGGCTATGGCCATCTGCCGGTCTGCATGGCGAAAACCCAGTACAGCTTCACCACCGATCCCAATGTGCGTGGCGCGCCCACCGGCCATTCCGTTCCGGTGCGCGAGGTGCGGCTTTCGGCAGGTGCCGGTTTTGTCGTGGCCATCTGCGGCGAGATCATGACGATGCCGGGCCTGCCGCGCGTGCCCTCGGCCGAGGTGATCCGCATCAACGACCAAGGCTTTGTCGAAGGTCTGTTCTGACAGCGGCAGCCCGCCGCCTTGCACTTGTGCCCGCGAGCGTCTACCTCGCGGGCATCTGCAAGGAGGCTATTCATGAAAACTCCGGCCGAATGCCGCAATATGGCGGAACTGCGTGTCGAGATTGACAGGCTGGATGGCGAAATTGTCGCGCTTCTGGCCGCCCGCGTCGGCTATATCGACCGTGCAGCCCAGCTGAAACCGGCAGAAGGGATGCCCGCCCGGATCGAGGCGCGGGTGGAAGAAGTGGTGGCGCGGGTGCGTGCCCGGGCCATGGCCGAAGGGTTTGATGCCGATCTGGCCGAAGCCCTGTGGCGCCGCATGATCGACTGGTCGATCCTGCGCGAGGAAAAGGTTCTAGGGCGCTGACCGGCGCCCTTTCGCATGGGGCGGCCCGATCCGGGCCCAAGGCAGGAGACGGCAGGGATGACGGCAGCTATCATCGACGGCAAGGCTTTCGCGGCCAGGGTGCGGGCACAAGTGGCGGCCCATGTGGCACAGCTGGCCGAAGAACACGGGTTGCAGCCCGGTCTGGCCGTGGTGCTGGTGGGCGAAGATCCGGCAAGCCAGGTCTATGTGTCCTCCAAGGGCAAGCAGACCGTCGAGGTCGGCATGAAATCGGTGGAACACAAACTGCCCGCCGATACCGCCGAATCCGATCTGCTGGCGCTGATCGCCAGCCTGAATGCTGATCCCAGCATCCATGGTATTCTGGTGCAGCTGCCGCTGCCGGGGCATCTGAATTCCGAACTGGTGATCAATTCGATTGATCCGGCCAAGGATGTCGACGGCTTCCACATCTCCAACGTCGGCCTTCTGGGCACCGGGCAGAAAAGCATGGTGCCCTGCACGCCGCTGGGCTGCCTGATGATGCTGCGCGATCACCACGGCAGCCTGTCGGGCATGAATGCCGTTGTGGTGGGGCGCAGCAACATCGTGGGCAAACCCATGGCGCAGCTGCTGCTGGGCGACAGCTGCACCGTCACCATCGCGCATAGCCGCACCAAGGATCTGGCCGCGGTCTGCCGCAGCGCCGATATCCTCGTGGCCGCCGTGGGCCGGCCCGAGATGATCCCGGGCGACTGGGTCAAGCCCGGCCCCACCGTGATCGACGTCGGCATCAACCGCATCGAACGTGACGGCAAGACAAAGCTGGTGGGTGATGTTGATTTCGCCAGCGCCGCCGCCGTGGCCGGTGCCATTACCCCGGTGCCGGGGGGCGTGGGGCCGATGACCATCGCCTGTCTGCTGGCCAATACGCTCACCGCCTGCTGCCGGGCCAATGGCCTGCCCGAACCCAAGGGCCTGACGGCCTGATCCTTTCCAGACCCCGAGGCTTTGCAGGCCCCGAGGCTTTGCAGGCCAAGTGATCAAATTCACGCCTGACGTGCATTGCGCGTCAGGCGGATTCGTTTTATCCCTCAAGCTATTGGTGAGTATTGGTATTCAGGGGCAATGCGACGGATCTACAGGGCCGTTCTGGCCGATAGCACTGCGACGGAACCAGCCATTACATGGGCTGTGCTTTCCATGGTTTTTGCCCTGGCCGGGCCTTTTGGCAGCTATCAGGCGCTGGATCTGGGCCACAGATTTCTGGTCTGGTCGGTGGTGGTCGCAATCGGGGTCGTTTCGGCGCTGTTCTTCCGGGCTGTCCTGCGCGATCTGGGCGGCTGGCACCACAAGCGCCGCACCACCTTTGTCGTGGCACTGATCTGCACCCTGCTGTTCACCTGGCCGCTCTATCTTTATGCGGAAACCGTCTTCACCCCGGTGTCGTCGATCGCCTTGCCAGAGGTGGCGCTGTTCGTCTTTGTCTGCTCGCTGCGGCTCAGCCGGAATGATCACATCGCAGCCTTGCACCAGCAACCGGCACCACTCGCCCCGGCATCGTTGCCGCAGCTGCAGCCCGAACCTGAACCCGATCCGCCGCCACTGCCCCGGATCGTGCAGCGGCTTGACCCAGAGGTGCAGGGCCGGCTGGCCGCCATTTCCGTGCGCAACCACCATGTCGAGGTCACGACGACCGCAGGGCAGGGCCAGCTGCTGCTGCGTCTGGCCGATGCGATGGACGAAACCGAAGGCGAAGAGGGCGCCCAGATCCACCGCTCGCATTGGGTGGCCTGGTGGGCCATCAGCGGCGTCGAACGCGAAGGCACCCGGCTTTGGCTGAAACTGTCAGACGGGGCAAAACTGCCGGTCAGCCGCACTCACCGCGAAAAGCTGGAAGAACGCGGGCTGGTCTGAGCCGCCGCCGAAAACGGGATGGCCCGCACCACCCGCCCCGTCAGGATCGCCAGCGCCCCCGGCCCCATCAGCCCCCCCAGTTCCGGCGCGCTGCAGGGCAGCCCGCCGGTATAGGCGCCATAGGCAGGCAGGATCAGCCGCGCCGGGTCTGACAGCAGAAAGCACGGCCGACTCTGCCCGGCCAGCCGCGCCTTGGGGTGGTAATGCCCCGAAACCTCGCCGCGCGCCGCCGCTTCGGTGATATGCCGAAACACCAGCGGCCCAAGCTGCAGCTGTGCCAGATGGCTGCCCCCCAAGGTGCCGGGGCCGGGATCGTGGTTGCCCTCGATCCAGACCCAGTCGCGCCCGGCCATCATCCGGGTCAGCCACAGCCGGTCACTTTCGGCCAGTTCGGTGCCCGCCGTCAGATCATCGAAGGAATCGCCCAGACAGATCACCCGCCGCGCGCCGCTGGCTTCCAGATCAGCATCCAGCCGTTCCAGCGTGGCGCGGGTTTCATAGGGCGGCAGCAGCCCGCCGCCGCGCCGCGCCATCCGGGCCGATTTGCCCAGATGCAGATCCGATACCACCAGCAGCCGCTCTGCCGCCCAATACAGCGCGCCCGAGGCAAACGCGGTCAAGGCCGCGCCATGGAACGTGAAATCATAATGCGTCATGGCGCCGCTGTGCCAAAGCCACAGCGGCAAGGCAAGGGGCAGCCAAATTCCTTGAACCAAGGAATTTGCAAATTTCTGCGCAGAAATTTGGCCCCGGCGGATCGGATGCCCTCAGGGATCCACCGCGATCATCGTCGCCTGCAACAGCGCCACGCAGGTTTCCACCCCGTCACGCTGCGCGAACACCTCGGCCCGGCAGACCGTCAGCCGCCGCCCGGCCTTGGCCACCTCGCCCCGCGCCATCAGGCGCTCGCCCACCGCCGGGGCGATCAGGTTGATCTTGGCCTCCACCGTCATCACCTCGCGCCCCTCGGGCATCAGCGTCAGCGCGGCATAGCCCGCCGCACTATCGGCCAGCGCAAAGGTCAGCCCGGCATGGGCGGCGCCATGCTGCTGGCTGGCCTCGGGCCGGATCGGTGCCGTGATCGCCACCCGCCCCGGCGCGACATCGGCCAGCGCCGCCCCAAAGCTCTGCATCAGCCCCTGCCGGGCAAAGCTGTCATGAATACGGTCCATCGTGGTCTCCCCTCTGCGGGGTCAGCCCAGCCCGGCGGCCTGCATCAGCCGCCGCGCCGCCTCTTCGGCCAGACGCTCGCGCCCTTCACCCTGCACGGGGATGCGGCCCGGCTCAAGAAACAGCGGCGCCGCCAAGGGTGTGACGCTGCGTAACCGTTTCAGGTCGATCCGGCCCTGCACCTGCGCCAGCCGGTCCTCGATCCGGCCGAAATCCACCAGCCCGCGCATCGCCTCTTCGCGGGTGATCTGCAGCAGCAGATGGTCAGGGTCGTATTTGCGCAGGGTGTCATACAGGATATCGGATGAAAACGTTGCCTGCCGCCCGCTTTTCCGCCGCCCCTGATGCTGGCGCTCGATCAGCCCGGCGATGATCGCCGTCGCGCGGAAGGTGCGCTTCATCACCGCATTGCCGCCCAGCCAGCCCTCCAGCCCGTCGCGCAAAGCATCCAGATCGAACAGCGGCGCCACCTCCAGCACCGGCTCCATCCCCCAGATCAGCGTCGCATAATCGGTGCAGACAAAGCCCAGCGGTCCCAGCCCGGTTTCCTCCATCCGCTTGGTCAGCAAAAGGCCCAGCGTCGCCTGCGCATTGCGCCCGGCAAACCCATAGACGCACAGATGCTCGCGCCCCTCATGCGGGAAACTTTCGCACAGCAGCCGGCCCGGCTGCGGCATGGCCGAAACCCTGCGCTGCAGCGCCAGCCAGTGCGCGGTGTGATCGGGCAGATCCGGCCAGTCTGCTGCCTGCAGCTTTGCCAGAATCCGGTCGGCCAGCTGGGTGGATGTGGCAAATTTCGTGCCGTTGAACACCGCCACCTTGGGGTCACGCCCCGGGCTGCGGCTCACCTCCACCGTCAGCTCGTTCAGGCCTTCATAGCGCACCACCTGCCCACCGATCAGGAACGTGTCGCCCGGCGTCAGGCTGGCGGCAAACCCCTCCTCCACCTCGCCCAGCGGCGTGCCCCCCATGCGCCCGCGCAGCCGCACCTTCAGCGTTTCGATGTCGATGATGGTGCCCAGATTCTGCCGGATCACCGCCGCGCTGCGCGGATCGCGCAGCTGCCACTTGCCCTCCCGCAGCATCAGCCGCTGCCAGCGGTCATAGGCGCGCAGGGCATAGCCGCCCGTCGCGCAGAAATCGACACAGGCCTCGAATTCCGCCCGTGTCAGATCGCGGTAAGGCCCTGCCGTGATGACCTCGGCATAAAGCGCATCGGCGTCAAACGGCGCGGCGCAGGCACAGGCCAGAATATGCTGGCACAACACATCGCGCGGCCCCGGCCCGCGTGGCGCGCCATCCAGATCATGGGCGCGCACCGCCTCCAGCGCGGCCTGACATTCCACCACCTCCCAGCGGTTGGCAGGCACCAGCAGCGCCTTTGATGGCGCATTGTAGCGGTGGTTCGCCCGCCCGATGCGCTGCACCAGCCGCTTGACGTTCTTCGGCGCGCCGACCTGAATCACCAGATCGACATCGCCCCAGTCGATGCCCAGATCCAGCGTGCCGGTGCAGACCACGGCGCGCAGGGCGCCTGCCACCATCGCCGCCTCCACCTTCTCGCGCTGTTCGCGCGCCAGACTGCCGTGATGAATGGCAACCGGCAGGCTGTCCTCATTGGCCAGCCACAGATGGTGAAAGAAGATCTCGGCCTGCGCGCGGGTGTTGTGAAAGATCAGCGTGGTGCGATGTCGCTTCACCTCTTCCAGAATGGCAGGGATGGCATGGCGCCCGCCGCCCCCGGCCCAGGGCGGCGGTGCCCCGGTGTCCAGCATGGCAATATCCGGCGCAGGCCCCGGATCGGCCTCCAGCACTGCGGTGTCCGGCCCCAGAAACCGCGCCAGCGCCGCCGGGTCCTCCACCGTGGCCGACAGCCCCACACGCCGCAGCCCAGGTGCCAGGCTGGCCAGCCGCGCCAGCCCCAGCATCAGCTGATCGCCCCGCCTGCTTTCTGCCAGCGCATGGATTTCATCCACCACCACCCGGCGCAGCCCGGCAAAGACGCGCGGCGCATCCTCATAGCTCAGCAGCAACGCCAGACTCTCCGGCGTGGTCAGCAGGATATGCGGCGGATCGGCACGCTGGCGGCGGCGCTGGGTATAGGTGGTGTCGCCCGTGCGATCCTCGATGCGGATCGGCAGTCCCGCGCCCTCCACCGGGCGGCGCAGGTTGCGTCGGATATCCGCCGCCAGCGCCTTCAGCGGCGAGATATAAAGGGTGTGCAACCCCGGCGCCGGATCGGCGGCAATCTCGCCCAACGAAGGCAGAAACCCCGCCAGTGTCTTGCCACCCCCCGTGGGCGCGATCAGCAAGGTCGAAGCCGCCGATGCCCGCTCCAGCATGGCGCATTGATGCGGGTGCAGCTGCCAGCCTTGCGCGGCAAACCAGTGGGAAAGCGGAAGGGGCAGAGTGGTCATGACCTGAAACTTAACGCTTCGTCGGCGACAGACCAGCCCTTTGCCCCTTTATCTTGGCCGAAATATCCCGGGGGTCCGGGGGCTGGCCCCCGGTCGTGCCGCAAGAACCACCGCCGGACCGGGGCGCTGCCCCGGACCCCGGGATATTTCGGCCAAGATAAAGGCGGAAGGCTTGCGCGCGCGCGCCGCCGGGCCTAGTGCTGGGGACATGAAAATACTCTTTCTTGGCGATGTGATGGGGCGCGCGGGGCGGGCTGCGGTGGCGGAACGGCTGCCGGGTCTGCGCGCGGAATGGGGGCTCGATTTCGTCGTGGTGAACGGCGAGAATGCCTCGCAGGGGATGGGGCTTTCGGCGGAGCATGCCAAGCTTCTGCTGGCTTCGGGCGCCGATTGCCTGACGCTGGGCGATCATGCCTTCGATCAGAAGGACATGCTGGCCTATATCGAGCAGGAGCCGCGGATCATCCGGCCGCTGAACTTTGCCAAGCTCGCGCCGGGGCGCGGGCAGCGGCTGTTCACCGATGCGCGCGGCCGCAAGGTGCTGGTGGCGCAGGTGCTGGGCCAGGTGTTCATGAAACGCCCCTTCGACGATCCGTTTTCCGCCATCGACGCGGCGCTGAAGCCGCATCCGCTGGGCGGCATGGCGCAGGCGGTGATCGTCGACATGCATTGCGAGGCGACATCCGAGAAGATGGCCATGGGCCATTGGTGCGATGGCCGCGCCTCGCTGGTGGTGGGCACGCATACCCATGTGCCCACGGGTGATGCGCAGATCCTGGCGGGCGGCACCGGCTATCTGACCGATGCCGGCATGTGCGGCGATTACAATTCGGTCATTGGCATGGAAAAGCTGGAACCGATGCGCCGTTTCGTCACCGGGATGCCGAAAGAGCGGTTCACCCCGGCGAATGGCCCGGCCACGCTGTCGGGTGTCTATGTCGAAACCGATGACCGCACCGGCAAGGCGATCCGTGTGCGGATGATCCGCATCGGCGGCCGGTTGGAAGAGGCGCGGCCCTGACGGATCTGGGCCTTCTCTGGGCAGCTGTGGCTATTTTCGCGCAATGTTAGCGCAATCTTCAGGCTTTTGTGGCGCAGACAGTGACGCAATCACGAATCCTTTGCCTCTGAGAGTAAAATAATCTACTAGTCTGGTCGAGTTTGATGGCGGAGAGATCATGCTTGGACTGGAACTGGCGCAGCAGACGCAGGCCTGGATTGCAATCGGCATCATGCTGGTCATGTTCGCGCTTTTCGTGGCCGAGACATTTCCTGTCGAGGTGACGGCCATGGGTGGCGCGGCTGCGATGATCTTTCTGGGCATCCTGCCCGAGAAAGAGGCGCTGCAATCGCTGTCGAACAATGCGCCCTGGACCATTGCGCTGATGTTCATGGTGATGGGCGGGCTGGTCCGCACCGGGGCGGTGGAACTGCTGATTGGCATGGCCGAAAAGCATGTGGGCAACCGTCCGAAAACCACGATTGCGGTGCTGTTCGGCTTTGTCGCCGTGGCGTCGTCGATCATGAACAACACGCCGCTGGTGGCGGTGATGATTCCGGTGGTGATCCAGATGGCGGCGCGGATCGGATCGGCGCCTTCAAAACTGCTGATCCCGCTGAGCCATATGACCGTTCTGGGCGGGATGATCTCGCTGATCGGCACCTCGACCAATATTCTGGTTGACGGATCGGCGGCAAAGGCGGGGCTGGAGCATTTCAGCCTGTTCGAAATCGCGCCGCTGGGCATCGCCGTGACACTGGCGGGCGGGCTGTATCTGACGCTGTTCGCCGGTCGTCTGCTGCCCGACAGGCAGTCGATGGCCTCGATGCTGGGCGACCGCAAGCGCATGAAATACTTCACCGAAGTGGCGATCCCCGAAGATTCCGTACTGATCGGCACTTCGGTGCTGGAGGTGCAGCAGTTCAAACGTTCGGGCGTGCGGGTGATCGACGTGCTGCGCGGTGACCTGTCGCTGCGCCGCGATCTGCAATCCGTGGTGCTGGAGGCGGGCGACCGCGTGGTGCTGCGCACCGAAATGTCGGAACTGCTGGGGATGCAGAACCGCACCGACATGCGGATCGTCGACAAGCTGTCTTCGGTGCAGACCGAAACGGTCGAGGTGCTGATTACCCCGGGCTGCCGGATGATCGGGCGCTCGCTGGGCGAAATGCGTCTGCGGCGGCGCTATGGCGTCTATGCGCTGGCCGCCCATCGCAAAAGCCAGAACATCGGCCGCCAGCTGGACGAGCTGGTGGTGCAGGTGGGCGATACCCTGCTGCTGGAAGGCCGGGCCGAAGATATCAAGCGGCTGGCCGATGATATGGACATGGTCGATGTCAGCCGCCCCAAGCAGCGCGCCTTCCGTCGCGACAAGGCGCCCATTGCCATCGGGGCGCTGCTGTTCGTGGTGGTGCTGTCCTCGCTGGATATCGCACCGATCTACGTGCTGGGCTTCATCGCGGTCACCGCGATCCTCTGGACCCGCTGCATCGACAGCGACGAGGCGCTGGGCTTTGTGGATGGCCGCCTGCTGGCGATGATCTTTGCCATGATCGCAGTGGGCGAGGGGATGGACAGATCCGGCGCAGTGGAAATGATCGTGTCAGAGGTCAGCCCATTGATGATTGGCCTGCCGCCCTTTGCCATGATCATGGCGGTCTATCTGCTGGGCCTGATCCTGACGGAATTCCTGTCGAACAACGCCGTTGCGGTGATCTATACCCCTGTGGCCATCGAACTGGCGCGCCAGCTGGGTGTCGATCCGCGGCCTTTCGTGGTGACGGTGATGTTTTCTGCGACGCTCGCCTTTGCCACCCCTGTGGGATACCAGACCAACATGATGGTCTATGGCCCGGGCGGCTATAAGTTCACCGATTTCACCCGCATCGGTGTGCCGCTGAACATCATCACCTGGCTGCTGTGTTCGGCGCTGATCCCGATCCTCTGGCCGCTTTACCCCTGATCCGGCGCCCGAACGTGCAGGGGTTGCCGCCGGGGGCTTCGCTGGTGTAGAGGTGCCCATCACCACAATCGGGACTGGAGAGGGCCATGGCAGGCCATTCTAAATGGGCAAACATCCAGCATCGCAAGGGCAAGCAGGACAAGCTGCGCTCCAAGATGTTTTCAAAGCTGGCGAAAGAGATCACCGTCGCCGCAAAGATGGGCGATCCTGATCCCGACAAGAACCCGCGGCTGCGTCTGGCCGTGAAGGCCTCGAAGGCCGTGTCGATGCCCAAGGATGTGATCGAACGCGCGATCAAGAAATCGCAGGGTGGCGATGCGGCTGATTATACCGAAATCCGGTATGAGGGCTATGGCGCGGGCGGGATTGCCATCATCGTCGAGGCGATGACCGACAACATCAACCGCACCGCCTCCAACGTGCGCAGCTATTTCACCAAGGCCGGTGGCAACCTGGGCCAGACCGGCTCTGTGTCGCACAGCTTTGATCGCGTGGGCGAAATCACCTATCCGGCCAGCGCGGGCGATGCGGATTCCGTGATGATGGCCGCGCTGGAAGCCGGGGCAGATGATGTGGAATCCGATGAGGAGGGCCACTGGATCTATTGCCAGGTCGAGGATCTTTCGACGGTTTCCGATGCTCTGGAACAGGCGCTGGGCGAATCGACCGAGGCCAAGCTGATCTGGAAACCCCAGTCGCGCACCGAGGTTGATCTGGATACCGCGCAAAAGCTGATGAAGCTGATCGACCTGCTGGAAGAAGATGATGACGTGCAGACCGTCACCCATAACTTCGACGTGCCGGAAGACGTGGCTGCACAGCTGGAATGAACCGGGCCGCTGGGCCGCATGAAAAAGCCCCCGGCAGCGGGGGCTTTTTGTTTGCGCGCAGGGCCGCCGTTCAGGCCGAATAGGCCCAGAGATCCAGAAAGCCGGCTTCGCGGGCGGCAACCGTTTCCAGATCCCCGAACAGGCTGTCGATGCCCGCCGCAATCACATCGGCGCGGGTCACGCCCAGCAGGATGGTGGTCGTATTGCCGATATCCACCGCGGTGCCCAGTTGCGTGGCGCGCAGCGTCACCTGCTGCCCGGCCAGCGCGGCATCCAGCACC
>Ga0154534_1055_pt2 | contig 12253 bp, 8 predicted proteins | sample RifGroF1_FD_105677 | JGI IMG/M metagenome (GOLD analysis project Ga0154534, IMG submission 105677) | Rhodobacteraceae bacterium GWF1_65_7 | reverse complement strand
TGTCCAAATATCCTCGGGGGTCGCCGGTTGTGCGCCATTGGGTCGAGCCCAACCGGCGACGGGGGGCAGACAGCCCCCCGGCGCTTGTCACCTGGGAAGCCGCCTGATCAGGCTCGACGTATCATTGCGCCCGCCGCCCATCTGCTGCACTTCCTTGTAGAACTGATCCACAAGCGCAGTCACCGGCAGGCTGGCGCCGATCTGGTCGGCGGTTTCCAGGCAGATCTTCAGATCCTTGCGCATCCAATCCACCGCGAAGCCGAAATCGAACTGATCGGCCAGCATGGTCTTGTGCCGGTTCGCCATCTGCCAGCTGCCCGCCGCGCCCTGCGAAATCACCTCGACCACCGCCGCGCCATCCAGCCCCGCCTTCTGGCCAAAGGCCAGCGCCTCGGCCAGGCCCTGCACCAGGCTGGCGATGCAGATCTGGTTCATCATCTTGGCAATCTGCCCGGCGCCACTGTCGCCCAGACGGCGGCAGATGCGGGCATAGGCAGCGATCACCGGCTCTGCCGCCAGATATTCGCCCTCCACCCCGCCGCACATCACCGACAGCACACCGTTTTCGGCGCCCGCCTGCCCGCCCGACACCGGGGCATCGACAAAGCCCTTCCCCTGCCCGGCGGCAATCGCCTGCAATTCGCGCGTGACATGCGCCGATACCGTTGTGTGATCGACGAAAACCGCGCCGGGCTTCATCCCTGCAAAGGCGCCATCCGGCCCAAGGCAGACCGCGCGCAGGTCATCGTCATTGCCCACGCAGGCCATCACGAAATCCACACCCTCTGCCGCATCACGCGGGGTGGCGGCTGCCGTGCCGCCGTGCTTTGCCACCCAGGCCTCGGCCTTGGATGGGCTGCGGTTGTAAACGGTCACCTTGTGGCCCGCCGCCACCAGATGCCCGGCCATCGGGAAGCCCATCACCCCCAAGCCAAGAAATGCCACTGTCGCCATGGTGATGCCTCCGCAATTGCTCCTGCTTGCGGGATCGACTAGGAACCGAAACCTGTCACAAGGTCAAGGACGGCCCCATGTTCACGCTTTTCCGCTGGCTTCTGCGCATCTTCACCGGCCTTCTGGTGCTGGCGGGGCTGGTGGTTGTGGTCGCCTACTGGTTCCTGTCGCGATCTTTGCCCGATTACGATGAAGATTTCACCGTTGCAGGCATCAGCGCCCCGGTCGAAATCATCCGCAACAATGACAATGTGCCGCATATCTTTGGCGCCACCGATGCCGATGTGTTCTATGCGCTGGGTTTTGCCCATGCGCAGGACAGGCTGTGGCAGATGACCATGCTGCGCCGCACCGCGCAGGGCCGCCTGTCCGAGGTGTTCGGCAGCCGGACGGTGAAGATCGACGAGCTGATGCGGCGCTATGATCTGTACACCTATGCGCGCGAGTCGGTGGCGGTGCAGGATGCCGAAACCACCGCCGCCCTGGATGCCTATGCGCGCGGCGTCAATGCCTGGATCGGCCAGGTCAATCTGGGGGCACGGGGCCGCGGCGCGCCCGAGATGTTCTTCTTTTCCAGCGAAATTGCCGCCTGGCAACCCGCAGACAGCCTGGCCATCCTCAAGCTGATGGCACTGCAGCTTTCGGGGCAGCTGGGGCACGAGGTGCTGCGCGCCCGCATGTCGCTTTTGCTGCCCGGCGAACGGCTGCGCGACATCCTGCCGGATGATCCGGGCCAGCCCATCGCAGCCCTGCCCGACTATGCCAGCCTCGCCCCGGGGCTGATCCCGTCACAGATGCCGATCCGCGTGGCGGAAGGGCCGTTTTCACCCTTCACGAAACCGCAGTTTGCCGGGGCCTCCAACGCCTGGGCCGCCGCGCCGTCGCGGTCTGCCGCCGGTGGCACCCTGCTGGCCAATGACCCGCATCTGGGCTTCAGCGCGCCGACGCTGTGGTATCTGGCCCGGCTTGACCTGCAATCGGGCGGCGTGATCGGCGCCACCCTGCCCGGCGTGCCCAGCGTGCTGATCGGCCGGTCCGAGGCTTTGGGATGGGGGCTGACCACAGCCTATCTGGATGATCAGGATCTGTTCATCGAAGAGGTGAACCCGGAAAACCCGGAACAATACCGCACCCCTGACGGCTGGAAGACCTTTGAAACCCGCCGTACCATCATCAAGGTCAAGGATGCGGCGCCGATCACCATCACCCTGCGCTGGACGGATAATGGCCCGGTGCTGCCGGGATCACATTACGATCTGGCCAGCATCACCCCGCCCGGCCATGTGGTATCGCTGGGCTGGACGGCGCTCACCGGGCAGGACACCTCGATGACCGCGTCCTTGCGGCTGCTGAAGGCCCGCAGCGTGGACGAGGCGATTGAAACCGGGCGCCTGTTCGTGGCACCGGCGCAGAACCTGATGCTGGCTGACCGCAACGGTGTGGCCATGCAGGTGGTGGGCGCCATGCCGCAGCGCGATGCCCGGCATCAAAGCCAGGGACGGATGCCCGCCCCCGGCTGGCTGGCCGAAAACCGCTGGCAGGGCCTGTTTCCCTATGAGGAAAACCCGCGCTTCGTGAATCCCGGCACGGGGATACTGGGCAATACCAACAACAAGGTGATCGACCGCGCTTTCCCCGCGCATATGAGCTTTGACTGGGGCGATACCCAGCGCATCCAGCGCTGGCTGACGCTGATGAAAACCCGCGAAGTGCATACCCGCGAAAGCTTCATCGAAGCACAGCTGGATACCGTCAGCTTTACCGCCCGGTCGCTGCTGCCGCTGATCGGCGCCGATCTGTGGTTCACCGGCGAGGCCGCGCCCGAAGGCACGCCAGAACGGCTGCGTCAGCGGGCGCTGGATCTGATGGCCAAATGGAACGGCGAGATGAACGAACATCTGCCCGAACCGCTGATCTATCAGGCCTGGATGCGGGCGCTGCAGGACCGGCTGATCCGCGACGATCTGGGCCCGATGGCCGATGAATTCACCCGGATCGAGCCGGTTTTCCTGGAGCGCGTGTTCCGCAATATCGACGGGGCGGCGGTCTGGTGCGATGTGGTGCAATCGGCGGTGGTGGAAACCTGCAGCGATCTGGCGCGCATCGCGCTGGACGAGGCGCTGCTGACGCTGTCGGAAACCTATGGCCCCAATGTGGAAAGCTGGCGCTGGGGCGATGTGCATCAGGCCGCGCATGACCATCCGGTGATGGGCAATGTGCCGGTGCTGCGTTACTTCGTGAACATCCGGCAAAGCACCAGCGGCGATGACAACACGCTGATGCGCGGCAGCACCCGTGGCACCGGGCCCGAACCCTATCTGAACGTGCATGGCGCGGGCTATCGCGGCGTCTATGATTTCGCAGACCCGGATTCATCGGTGTTCATCATCGCCACCGGCCAGTCGGGCCATCCGCTCAGCCGTCATTACGACAATCTGGGCGAACGCTGGCGGCGCGGTGAATATATCCCGATGAGCCTTGATCCGGCATTGGCCCGTGCCGCAGCGGTGGGCGATACCGTCTTGACCCCGGAAACGACAACGCCCGCCGAATGACGGCGGGCGCTGAGCGTACATCAAACCAAAGGCATCAGAGGTCGCGGTAGCGTTTTTCCTGCCGCGCCGTCCAGCGCACCGCGATTTCCCAGCCCTCTTCGGTTTGGCTTTCCGCGGTCACCACGCCTTCGCCATGCAGCCAGGCATGACGGCGGCCATCGGTGAAGGGCAGTTTCAGCAGGCGGTCGGTCTTTTCCTCGTCAAAGGTCTGGCTGACCGCATCCAGCAGCCGGTCCAGCCCCTCGCCCGTCAGGGCCGATACGGCAAAGACATTCTCGCGCGCCTGTGCCTGCACCAGCAGACCTTCATGCGTGGTGGCATCCACCAGATCCAGCTTGTTCCATACCTCGAACATCGGGGTTTCCCCCTTCACGCCCAGGCTTGCCAGAATATCGGCCACATCCGCCGCCTGTTCGGCACTTTCGGGATGGGCGATGTCACGCACATGCAGCACCAGATCCGCCTCCAGCACCTCTTCCAGCGTGGCGCGGAACGCCGCCACCAGCTGCGTCGGAAGATCGGAGATGAAGCCCACGGTGTCCGACAGGATCACCTTGCGCCCCGAAGGCAGCGTGACGCCGCGCATCGTGGGATCCAGCGTGGCAAACAGCATGTCCTTGGCCAGAACATCTGCCCCCGTGGCCCGGTTGAACAGCGTGGATTTGCCCGCGTTGGTATAACCCACCAGCGCCACGATGGGGAATGGCACCTTACGCCGCGCTGCGCGATGCAGCTCGCGCGTTTTGACCACTTTTTCCAACTGGCGCTTCAGGCGGATCACCTGATCGTCGATGGCACGGCGGTCCGCCTCGATCTGTGTTTCGCCGGGGCCGCCGACAAAGCCAAAACCACCGCGCTGGCGTTCAAGGTGGGTCCAGGCCCGCACAAGGCGGGTGCGCTGATACGACAGCGCCGCCAGTTCCACCTGCAGAACACCTTCGCGGGTGCGGGCGCGATCGGCAAAGATTTCAAGGATCAGACCTGTGCGATCCAGAAGCTTGACGCCCCAATCCTTCTCCAGATTGCGCTGCTGCACCGGGCTGACCGGCCCATCAACCAGAACCAGCTCTATCTCTTCGGCCTTGAACCGCGCGGCCAGTTCTTCAACCTTGCCCGATCCGAACAGATGCCCGGGCTGCACCCGTGGCAGGCGCACGACTTCAGCCCCCAGCACAGTCAGGCCCGGCAGGGCACCTGCCAAAGAAACAGCTTCGGCCAGCCGGTGTTCGGGCAGTCGGCGGCCACGGTCCGTGCGGATATCGGGATGCAGAACAAAGGCCCGTGTGGGGCGTGCTTCGGTCTCATAGGCTTCAAATCCGCCGTCTTCGGCGAACGGATCGAAGTCTTCATCCTCTTCTGGAAGATCGCTAATCAGTCGTCACCTTCATAAAGGTTGATGGGCGCGCCAGGCATGATGGTGGAAATCGCATGCTTGTACACAAGCTGCGACTGCCCGTCGCGACGCAGCAGAACGCAGAAATTGTCAAACCAGGTGATAACGCCCTGCAATTTGACGCCGTTGATGAGGAAGATCGTCACCGGCACTTTCGCCTTACGGACGTGGTTGAGGAAAGCATCCTGCAAATTCTGTTTGTCGGCAGCCATTTTTTTTTGCCTTTTTTTATCGCGCGGTCCTTTGGCGCCGCCCTTCCCTGTTGTGGTTGGCAGCCTGGTCAGTATGTCTGCGGTTTACAGGAGATTCCAGCCCCAAAACAGGGCTTTATCCGCAGCACGGCACCAATCAGCGGCGCCATTGGTCTGGTGTGAGCAATGCAAGCACCGCCAGCGTCTCTACCCGGCCCAGAACCATGGCCACCCCGAGAATCAGTTTTGCATCATGGCCCAGCTCGGCATAACGCACCGGAACCTCGCCAGCCAGCGTGGCCAGAGGCCCGGTGGTCGACAGCGCCGCAATCGCCAGAATAAGCGCCGAGTCGAAGGTAATGCCCACCAGCGTGAGTGCCGCAACCACCGCTGCGATGGATGTGGCAAACAGCATGAAGAACACCCAGGCCACATGCGACCCGCCGCTGCGCAACTGCCGTGCCCGCCGCCCGGCCCCACCCACGGAATGGGGGTGGATCAGTTTTTCCATTTCATATTGCCCATGGCGGAACAGGGCGTAGACGCGCAAAAGCTTTACCCCGCCTGCCGTTGTCGCCACGCCCCCGCCGATCATCGCAAGGCCAAGCAGGATCATCCCATGGGTTTCCAGCCCCGACCAGATCCGCGCGCTGACCCATTGTTCGGCGGCAAAGCCCGTCGTCGTTAGAAAGGACAAGGCGGTAAAGGCGGTGCCCCACAGTACATTGGCAATCGCCCACAGATCCTGGCCTTCGTCATTGTCGATGGCCCCCACCCAATGCCGCAGGAACAGCAGCAGCGTCACGCTGCCCACGATGGCAATCGCCATGCGCACTTCGGGGTCATTTTGCAGCGGCTGGCTGCGATCCGCGAAAAAGCCCCCCGGATAGCCCCGCCGGGTCAGGCCAAGGGTCATGAAGGCAGCAATGCAGAACTCCCCCAGAAAACCCGACAGAAACGGGCCATCGCCGCCTTCTGGCAGAATGCCGCTGGTGGATACGGTCGCCATGGCCAGACACAGCGCCTGAAACCCGGCCTCACCGGCCAGGGTCAGCATGATCCACAGCAACAGGGTAAAGCCCGCATAGGCCGGCAAAAGCGTCAACGTGAACCGCACAAGCCGCTGCGACGGATCGGCCGAGGCCATCTGCGGGGCATGGGTATGGCCGGGGCTGCGGCCCTCGATCACTTCCATTCCGCCGAGGTTCAGCGGCATCAGAACCGCCACGCCCATGACCAGAATGTAGAACCCACCCAGCCAGCCCACCATGGCCCGCCACAGATGCAGGCTGGGGGGCAGCCGCCCGGGCGTATCATACAGCGTGGCGCCCGTGGTGGTGAAGCTTGACACCATCTCGAACCAGGCATTGCGGAACGAGGTATCGGGCACCGCCTCGTTGAACGGCACCGCCAGCAGCAGCGGCAAAACCAGATAGCCCCCGACAAACGCCTTCAGATGCGTGGGCCGACGCACCGGAATTGCGCGGTTCGACGTGGCAATGCCGATCATCGCCGTCAACATCAGAAAGACGATGGCAGAATAGAAGAACGGCCGCCCCACATCATGCGCGCTCAGCGCATAGGCATGGGCGGAGGGCACCAGCATGATCGCCGCCGAAAGCGCCATCAGAATGACGATCAGCGGCAGATCCAGAACATGGCGCAGCCAGAGCGGCATCAGAAGAAATCGACCGAGACCTGCAGCAGGCGCTCCACCTCCGGCACGTCTTTTGTCATGGCGAACATGGCGATGGCATCGCCCTCGTCAATCCGCAGATCGCCGGTGGGTTTCATCACCTTGCCACCTTTCATCACCGCCCCGACCAGCACCCCTTCCGGGAAATCAATATCACGCACCAGCTTGCCCGCCAAAGGCGAGGTGCCCAGAACCTGCGCCTCGATCACCTCGGCCTCGGCATCGCCAATGGAATAGATCGCCCGCACCCGGCCATGCCGGATATGGCGCAGGATCGACGAAACGGTGGTGGCGCGCGGATTGATATAGGCGTCGATGTCCAGTTCGGCCATCAAGGGCACCAGCGTCGGGTCATTGACCAGCGCGATGGCCATCGGACAGCCCGCCGATTTGGCCCGCACCGCCACCAGCATGTTGGTCTTGTCATCATCCGTCACCGCAAGCACGGCATCGGCGCGATCCACCGCCGCTTCCATCAGCAGGTCGTAATCCATGCCGTCGCCGTTCAGCACGATGGTCCGCTCCAGATTGTCGGCGGCATATTCGGCACGGGCACGGTTGCGTTCGATCACCTTGGCGCGCACCCGATCCGTCCGCGCCTCCAGCGCACGGGCCACGGCCAGCCCCACATTGCCGCCCCCGATGATGACCACGCGTTCCTGCTTCTTGGTGCTCTTGCCAAAGATATCCAGCGTGCGGTTCACATCCTCGCTATGGGCAAAGACATAGATCTGGTCTTCGGCAAACAGCTGGTCGCCCGCATCCGGCGCAAACAGCCGCCCCTTCCGGCGCACGCCCACCACAATGGCGCGCAGTGTCGAAAACAGCTCGTTCAGCTGCCGCAGTGGTGTGTTCAGCACCGGGCAATCATCTTCCAGCGCGATGCCCAGCAGCTGCGCCTTGCCGCCAAAGAAACTTTCGGTGTCAAAGGTCGAAGGCGCCGCCAGCCGCTGCATCGCCGCCTCTGCCACTTCCTTTTCCGGGCTGATGACCACGTCGATGGGCAGATGGTCGCGCCGGTACAGATCGGCATAGGCCGGATCCATGTAGTTCTGCGCCCGAAGCCGCGCGATCTTGCGCGGCACGCTGAACACCGAATGGGCCACCTGACAGGTGACCATGTTCACCTCGTCGGAATGGGTGGCGGCGATGATCATGTCGGCATCCCGCGCGCCGGCGCGATCCAGCACATCGGGATAGCTGGCAAAGCCGGTCACCCCCTGCACATCCAGCGTTTCCGTCGCGCGGCGCACCAGATCGGCGTTGCTGTCCACCACCGTCACATCGTTGCGTTCGCCGGAAAGGTGGCGCGCAATCTGCCATCCCACCTGACCTGCACCGCAGATGATTACCTTCATCGGTCACTCCCGGGGGCTTGCGTCGCGCACAGGGATGCCACGCCCCCGGGCCGGGGTCAACGGCAGGTGGTCACAGGATGAAATCGCCCTCGCCCACCGTGGTAACCCCCTTCAGGATCACCTGCATATCCGCCAGCGCATCGCCGTCGACATCCAGGAAGACATGGGTATCGCCATCGACCAGCTGATGCCAGAGCCCGTTGGCCAGCGCAGTTTCACCGCCGTAAAGCAGGATCTGGTTGCCTTCAGCCGTGTCACTCGCATCAATTTCCTCGAAATCCAGCACGTCGATCCCGGAGGTGAAGCCCCTGATGCGATCCAGCCCATGGCCGGAACTGCTCTGCGAAACGTGGGTATATATAACAACATCCTGTGCACGGCCATCTTCACCCAGAAGAATACGGTCCCGGCCATTGCTGCCATGGATCGTATCCTTGCCAAGGCCACCATCCAAGGTATCGCGCCCGGCTGCGCCATGCAGCTCATCATTGCCGATACCGCCATGGACCATGTCACCCAGATTCTCCCCATGTCGCGCAGCAAAAATCGTATCGGCACCCTGCCCACCGAACAGCCTGTTGAATTCCGCCAATCCCCTTCCCTGGCTGGTCAGAGAATCTTGGCCCTCACCGCCATACAGATTGCCGACGCCGGCCATCGTATCGTCACCAATACCGCCATAGATCACCACATGGCCTATATCGTCATAGATCAGTTCACCAGTTTCTTGATCCCTGAATGCGGAAACAGACAGGGCAATCCAGTCATCCCCACGACCACCATATGCTTCAACACTCGACCCTTCCTGAATGATACCACGAAACGCATCCCGCGCATTTCCTAGCCAGACCTTGTCGGTCCGATACTGGCCCCCGGAGGTACTGACCATATCGGCGCCCTCTCCACCATAAATGGTGGCACTTCCTGAATTTCCCTGGATATTAAATGAATCTGCCCCCTGATTTCCAATCAAGAGATTTCTGGCCCCGTCACTGCTGGATGATGTGGCGATGACATCATCACCCTTGCCGCCAACCAAGGTGTTTTCTCCATGGCGATCTGTAATCAGATCCGGCCCATTGCCACCGAAGACATGATCGTTTCCCTCACCTGAATAGATACGATCAATGCCGCCCAAACCATAAATCGTATCATTGCCAGAAAAACCGAACAGATACTCAAAACCAGCATGGCCGACCATGACATCATCTTCTACCGTCGCAGGTACGTCGGATGGCAAAAGATCAAAGCCATATTCCAGCATGCCCGTCGATCCGACGGGTTTGAAAATCCTGATGGAGTAAATGAACCCGGCTTCCATCGGAATCAGAAATTCATCTTCGGCAGCTGCATGAGCATCAAACATGCTGATATAGGCATCTTTTGTCTGTCCATACACTTGGACACTTACACCTGGCCTGGAAAACTCCCACGAGAGACGGTAGTATCCGTCTTCCTCTGCGCGGAATGAAAATATGTCGGAATAGTCCACATAGTCATCGTTAATAACACTCAGAAGGGTTCCATAGTAGGCCGTTCCCAGCTCGATTGGCATTTCTTTCCCAGAAACCCCAAGATTATCTACAGTTTCAAAGAATGTATTTGTGGATGTGATGGCCATGATGATCTCCTGAAACAATTCAGCGCGATCAAACTACACCCGGCCCATCAACACAACCAAAGGGTTTTCTGCACCCAGCGGCAAAAGCCGCCTCAGAACGGCGCGCAGGCGGTTTCCAGCCAGTCGCGCACGGCAGGCTCCACCCTTGGGCCGATCTTCACCAGCACCTCGGCGTGATAGGCATTCCACCATTCGCGCTCGCCCGGCGACAGCATCTCTGCCACCACCAGCCGCCGGTCGAAGGGGGCAAAGGTCAGCGTCTCGAAGCACAGCTGCGCGCGATTGTCGCCCAGGGCGGGCGCATCCTGCACCACGATCAGGTTTTCCAGCCTTATGCCAAAGGCCCCCTCGCGGTAATAGCCCGGCTCGTTCGACAGGATCATGCCGGGCGCCAGCGCAACGTCAGACAGCCGCGAAATCCGCTGCGGCCCCTCATGCACCGACAGAAAGGCGCCGACGCCATGCCCGGTGCCATGGTCGTAATCCATCCCCACCAGCCACAGTGGCGCCCGCGCCAGCGCGTCGATGTCGCGCCCCGCCAGCCCGCGTGGAAACCTCGCCCGCGAAATCGCGATCATGCCCTGCAGCACGCGAGTATAGCATTCCCGCGCCTCCTGCCCCACATCGCCGATACCCATTGTGCGGGTGATGTCGGTGGTGCCATCGCGATATTGCGCGCCACTGTCCACCAGCAGCAACTCGCCGGGATTCACCGCGCGATCGGTCGCTTCGGTCACCCGGTAATGGATAATCGCCCCATCCGGCCCCGCACCGCAGATCGTGTCGAAGCTCAGATCGTGCAGCATGTTGGTGTCGCGGCGAAAGCCCTCCAGCGCCTCCACCACGGCAATCTCGGTCAGCCCGCCCTGCGGCGCCGCCGCGTCCAGCCAGGCCAGAAAGCGCACCACGGCGGCGCCATCGCGCAGATGCGCCTGCCGCATCGCCTCGATCTCCACTGCGTTCTTGCAGGCCTTGGGCATCCGGCAGGGGTCATCGCCCCAGGCCACCGCCACGCCCGCCTCCTGCAGGATCTTCGATATCGCCAGCGGCGCCGAGCCGCGATCCACCCACACCGGGCCTTGCAGCCCGGCCAGCGCATCGGCAAAGCCCTCAACGCCGTGCAGCCGCACCGATGGCCCCAGCGCCTCCAGCACCTCAGGCATAAATTTCTCCGCATCGGCAAACAGATCCACCGATCCGTCATCCAGCAGCACCGCAAAGCCCTGCAACACCGGATTGCGCGGCACATCCGCCCCACGCAGGTTCAGCAGCCAGCACAGGCTGTCCGGCAGGGTGATGACCGCCGCGCGCTGCCCGGCCTGGCGCAAACCCTCGGCCAGCCGCGCGCATTTATCCACCGCCGCCTCCCCTGCCAGCTCCAGCGGATGCAGGAAAGCGCGGCCCACCGGCGGCTCCGGCTGATCGGGCCAGACCGCATCCACCATGTTGCGCACCGGGCGCAGCTGAACCCCGCTGCCCGAAAGCGCGGCCTCCAGCTTCGCCACCTCATCGGCCGTATGCAGCCAGGGATCAAACCCCAGAACCCCCGCCGCCAGATGTTCGGCAATCCAAGGCCCCGGCAGCACCTCAGGCCAGTGCACCGGCGTGAACACCGCCAGATCCACCTGCGCCTTCACCTGCACCCGATAGCGGCCATCAATGAAAACCCCCGCCACCTCCGGCAACACCACGCAGAACCCCGCCGACCCGGTGAACCCCGTCAGCCAGCTCAGCCTTTCGTCCCGCGCCGCAACATATTCGCCCTGATGCGCATCGGCGCGCGGCACCAGAAACCCCGCCAGCCCTTCCACCGCCAGCCGTGCCCGCAAGGCCGCCAGCCGCGCCGCACCCGTCGAAGGATCAGCCTCGGATACGAATGTCTGGAACATGGCTGCGCTTCCTCTTGGCAAAAATACCCTCAGGGGGTGAATGGGCCAAAGGCCCAGAGGGGGGCGGAAGCCCCCCTTACCCGGTCTTCCGCTGCGCCAGCGCCCGGGCCCGCTTGCGCGGATCGGCATCGAACAGCGCCGCCAGCTGTTCGGTCATCGCGCCGGCCAGCTGTTCCACATCGGTGATCGTCACCGCCCGGCCGTAATAGCGCGTCACATCATGGCCGATGCCGATCGCCAGCAGTTCCACCTGCTTGCGCTTCTCGATCATGGCGATCACGTCGCGCAGGTGCTTTTCCAGAAAGCTGGCCGGGTTCACGCTCAGCGTCGAATCATCGACCGGCGCGCCGTCGGAAATCACCATCAGGATCTTGCGCGCCTCGCGCCGCCCCGCCAGCCGCCGATGCGCCCATTCCAGCGCCTCGCCGTCGATGTTTTCCTTCAGCAGGCCTTCCTTCATCATCAGGCCCAGATTGTCGCGCGACCGGCGCCAGGGCGCATCGGCGCCCTTGTAGATGATGTGGCGCAGATCGTTCAGCCGCCCGGGCTGCTGCGGCCGCCCGGCGGCCAACCATTTCTCGCGGCTCTGCCCGCCC
>Ga0154534_1053_pt1 | contig 12406 bp, 8 predicted proteins | sample RifGroF1_FD_105677 | JGI IMG/M metagenome (GOLD analysis project Ga0154534, IMG submission 105677) | Rhodobacteraceae bacterium GWF1_65_7 | reverse complement strand
GGCCGCGCCACCTTTGCCCGCGTCCGCACCGTCGTGGCCGAGGAAGAATTCGAGAATCACCACGCCCAGCTGACGGTGAAACAGGCGAAATCCTACCTTGCCGATCCGCAGATCGGGGATGAGGTGCTGGATGACGTGCCGCCGGTGGATCTGGGCCGCATCGCCGCGCAAAGCGCCAAGCAGGTGATCCTGCAGAAGGTGCGCGAGGCCGAGCGTGACCGCCAGTTCGACGAATTCAAGGATCGCAAGGGCACCATCATCAATGGTGTGGTCAAGCGCGAGGAATATGGCAATCTGATCGTCGATATCGGCCGGGGCGAAGGCATCCTGCGCCGGAACGAAAAGATCGGCCGCGAATCCTATCGCCCGAACGACCGTATCCGCTGCTTCATCAAGGACGTGCGCCGCGAAACCCGTGGGCCTCAGGTCTTCCTGTCGCGCACCGATCCGCAGTTCATGGCCGAACTGTTCAAGATGGAAGTGCCCGAAATCTATGACGGCATCATCGAGATCAAGGCCGTGGCCCGTGATCCCGGTTCGCGTGCCAAGATCGCCGTGGTCAGCCACGAAAGCTCGATTGATCCGGTCGGCGCCTGCGTCGGTATGCGCGGTTCGCGCGTGCAGGCCGTGGTGAACGAACTGCAGGGCGAAAAGATCGACATCATTCCGTGGAACTCGGACATCGCCACCTTCCTCGTGAACGCGCTGCAGCCGGCCGAAGTGTCGAAAGTGGTGTTCGACGAAGAGGCAGGCAAGATCGAGGTCGTGGTGCCGGACGAACAGCTGTCGCTGGCCATCGGCCGCCGCGGCCAGAACGTGCGCCTTGCCAGCCAGCTGACCGCGCTGGATATCGACATCATGACCGAGGCCGAAGAAAGCGCGCGTCGTCAGGCAGAATTTGCCGTCCGCACGAAACTCTTCATGGATACCCTTGATATCGACGAGATGATGGCCCAGCTTCTGGTGGCCGAAGGGTTCACCAACCTGGAAGAAGTGGCCTATGTCGACCGGGACGAGCTTCTGTCCATCGACGGCTTCGACGAGGGCACCGCAGAAGAACTGCAGGCCCGCGCCCGCGATTACATCGAAGAACAGAATCGCAAGGCGATCGAAACCGCGAAGGCCATGGGTGTCGAAGACAGCCTGATGAACTTCGAAGGCCTGACCCCCCAGATGCTGGAGGCTTTGGCCAAGGACGGCATCAAGACGCTGGAAGATTTCGCCACCTGCGCCGACTGGGAACTGGCTGGCGGCTGGACGACCGAAAACGGCCAGCGCAAGAAAGACGACGGCGTGCTCGAGAAGTTCGAGATGTCGCTGGACGAGGCACAGACCCTCATCATGACCGCCCGTGTCATGCTGGGTTGGGTCGATCCGTCGGAGCTGGCTCCGGCAGAAGACCTGCCTGAAGAAACCGAAGAAGAAGAGGACGAGGCCTGATCGGCCTCGGAGCGTGACGCGTGACGCGCGGCGGACGAAACGACGCTAAGGACGAACCGGAACGCAAGTGCATCGTTTCGGGCGAAAGCCAGCCGAAAGGCGGGCTGATCCGCTTTGTCCTTGGGCCGGATGACATGGTTGTTCCCGATCTGCTGGGCCGCTTGCCCGGCCGGGGCATCTATGTCGCGGCGGATCGGGCCGCGCTGACCAAGGCGGCGGCAAAGGGCCTGTTTGCCCGCGCCGCCCGCGCGCCCGCCAAGGCGCCCGCAGATCTGGCCGCCATGGTCGAAGCTCTGCTGGTGCGGCGCGTGCTGGATCTGCTGAGTCTGGCCCGCAAGGCCGGCGATGCGGTGACGGGCTATGAAAAGGTGAAAGACTGGCTGGTGAAGGGCACGGCAACCGTGCTGATCCAGGCCAGCGACGGGTCGGAGCGGGGCAAGTCCAAGCTGCGTCCGCCGGAAAAAACGGGGCTGTTCATCGGCTGCCTTACAGCCCAGGAAATGGGTTTGGCTTTCGGTCGTGAACATGCCATACACGGCGCGCTTGCGGCTGGTGGACTCAGCGACCGTGTTGTAGAGGAAGCGGCAAGGCTGGCAGGGCTCCGGGGTGGAGCAGGCCAGCAGGACGGCGGCGAGACCGCCGGAGAGGATACGAAGACGGCATGAGCGATACAGACGGCAAAAAACCCCTTGGTCTTGGCGGCGGGTCCGGGCAGCGCCCCGGTCAGGTGAAGCAGAGCTTCTCCCATGGCCGCACCAAGAGCGTCGTGGTGGAGACCAAACGCAAGCGCGTCGTGGTGCCCAAACCGGGTGCCCCGGGGGGTGCTGCGGGTGGCTCCTCCTCGCCGCATCTGGGCGATCCGTCCAAGCGCCCGGCAGGGATTTCCGACGCCGAGATGGAGCGCCGTCTGGCTGCTTTGCGTGCCGCCAAGGCCCGCGAAGCCGATGACAACGCCCGCCGCGCGGAAGAAGAACGCCAGCGCGAAGAAGACCGCCAGCGGCGCCGCGATGACATCGAGGCGAAAGAGCGCGAGGCCCGCGAGGCCGAAGCCGCCCGCAAGGCCAAGATCGAAGAAGAAGAACGTCAGGCAAAGGCCGAAGCCGATGCCAAGGCTGCTGCTGCAGTGGCCCGCAAGGCTGACGTGCTGAACACCCGGTCGCGGTCCACGCAACCGAAAGAAAAAGAACAACCCGCGTCCAAGGCCAAAGAGGCTGCGGCCCCGGCGGCCCCGGCTGCGGCTCCTGCACCCGGTGGCGAAGACACGCGTGGCGGTGGCGGCGGTGGTGGTCCGAAGCCTGTGCTCGGCCAGCGCAAATCCGACCGCGAGCGCGAAGAACGCGAACGCAATGCCAAGAACAAGGGCGAAGACGGCCGCCGTGCCGGCAAGCTGACCCTGAATGCCGCCATGGATGGCGAGGGCGGGCGCACCCGTTCGCTGGCCGCCATGAAGCGCAAGCAGGAAAAGGCGCGCCAGAAGGCCATGGGCTTCAACAAGCCCGAAAAGCAGGCCCGCGACGTGCAGCTGCCCGAAACCATCGTGGTGTCGGAACTGGCGAACCGTATGGCCGAACGGGCTGCGGATGTGGTCAAGTCGCTCATGAAAATGGGCATGATGGTCACCATGAACCAGGCCATTGACGCCGATACCGCCGAACTGGTGATCGAAGAATTCGGTCACAAGGCAGTGCGCGTGTCGGATGCCGATGTGGAACAGGTGATCGACACGGTTCAGGACAAATCCGAAGACCTGCAGCCGCGTCCGCCGATCGTGACCATCATGGGCCACGTCGACCACGGCAAGACCTCGCTGCTGGATGCGATCCGCAAGGCCAATGTGGTGTCCGGCGAAGCCGGGGGCATCACCCAGCATATCGGCGCCTATCAGGTGAAAACCCCGAATGGCGCGCTGGTCAGCTTCCTCGATACGCCCGGCCACGCCGCCTTCACCTCCATGCGGGCCCGTGGCGCGCAGGTGACGGATATCGTGGTTCTGGTGGTGGCAGCCGATGACGCCGTGATGCCGCAGACGATCGAGGCGATTGCCCATGCCAAGGCCGCCAAGGTGCCGATGATCATCGCCATCAACAAATGCGACAAGCCGGGCGCCAACCCGCAGAAGGTCCGCACGGATCTGCTGCAGCACGAGGTTGTTGTCGAGGAAATGTCGGGCGATGTGCAGGATGTCGAGGTTTCGGCCAAGACCGGCAAGGGCCTGGACAATCTGCTGGAAGCCATCGCGCTTCAGGCCGAAATCCTGGAACTGCGCGCCAACCCGAACCGCGCTGCGGCCGGGGCTGTGATCGAAGCCAAGCTGGATGTGGGCCGTGGCCCGGTGGCAACGGTTCTGGTGCAGAACGGCACGCTGAAAAAAGGCGACATCTTTGTTGTGGGCGAGCAGTGGGGCAAGGTCCGCGCGCTCATCAACGACAAGGGCGATGTGGTGACCGAAGCCGGGCCTTCCGTTCCGGTCGAGGTGCTGGGTCTGAACGGTACGCCGCAGGCGGGTGACGTGCTGAACGTGGTGGAAACCGAAGCGCAGGCGCGCGAGATTGCCACCTATCGTGAAAGCGCTGCCCGCGACAAACGCGCCGCTGCCGGTGCCGCGACCACGATGGAACAGCTGATGGCCAAGGCCAAGGCTGACAAATCTGTGGCCGAACTGCCGGTTCTGGTGAAAACCGATGTGCAGGGCTCTGCCGAGGCGATCGTGCAGGCTCTGGAAAAGATCGGCAACGACGAGGTGCGCGTGCGCATCCTGCACTCCGGCGTCGGTGCCATCACCGATACGGATGTCGGTCTGGCCGAGGCGTCCAATGCCCCGATCATCGGCTTCAACGTGCGGGCCAATGCTTCGGCCCGCAACAGCGCCCATCAGAAGGGTGTCGAGATCCGTTATTACTCGATCATCTATGATCTGGTGGATGACATCAAGGCAGCGGCCTCCGGCCTGCTCAAGGCCGAAGTGCGCGAGCATTTCATCGGCTATGCGCAGATCAAAGAGGTGTTCCGCATCACCGGCGTCGGCAATGTGGCGGGCTGTATCGTTACCGAAGGCGTGGCACGCCGTTCGGCAGGCGTGCGTCTGCTGCGCGACAACGTGGTGATCCACGAGGGCACGCTGAAGACCCTGAAGCGCTTCAAGGACGAGGTGAAAGAAGTCATCTCCGGCCAGGAATGCGGCATGGCTTTCGAACGCTACGAAGATGTGCGCGCAGGCGACATCATCGAAATCTTCGAACGCGAAGAAGTGGAACGCAAGCTGGCCTGACCAGCTTGCATCACCGCGGCGGGCCTCGCCGCGGTGCCGACCACCAGGATATGAAAAAAGCCGGGCAACTTACCCGGCTTTTTTCATTCACAACCACATGCTGCGCCCATCAGGCACTGCGCGCGGCCGCGACAGGATAGCCAACGAAGGTCTTTTCATCCACCCGGACCATCAGTTTGCCATCCGCAGTTTTGCCAACCACGATACCCTGCACCGAAACGCAGGTTCCCAGAGAGATAGTGCGCAGCATTTGATTCCCCCATGAAAATGCCACCAATCCCGTACAGGATACTGGGGAACGCCCTGATTTTGAAATAACAAAAAAGTCGCAATGTTGACTTATTCATGTGGCGTTTCGCCTATTTCATAGCCAATCGCGCAGAATGGGGATCAGCGGTATATCCGCTGGTGGCATTGGATAGTCCTTGAGGCTATGCGCGCGCACCCAGGTGATTCGCTGCCCTTCGCGGCCGACCGGCGTGCCCTGCCAGCGGCGGCAGGCAAACAGCGGCATCAGCAGGTGAAAATCGGGGTAGCTGTGGCTGGCAAAGGTCAGCGGCGCCAGACAGCTTTGCCAGGTGTCGATGCCCAGCTCTTCCTTCAGCTCGCGGATCAGCGCAGCTTCGGGTGTCTCGCCCGGCTCCACCTTGCCGCCCGGAAACTCCCACAGACCGGCCAGCGATTTGCCCTCTGGCCGCTGTGCCAGCAGCACGCGGCCATCGGCGTCGATCAGGGCGACGGCGGCAACGAGAACGATTTTCATGAACGCTCCGCTTGTGGCAGGCGCCGGGGGCTTTGCGCCCCCGGACCCCCGCAGGATATTTGGACCAAGATAAAAGCAGCCCCGGTCAGGAGCGGTAATCGGCGTTGATCTCGATATAGCGTTTGGTCAGATCGCAGGTCCAGATCGACCGGGTGGCCCAGCCAAGGCCCAGATCCACGGTAATCACCAGCTCGCTGCGGCGGAAATAGGCGGCGCCATCCGCCTCTTGATAGGCCGGGTGACGCCAGCCGTTCTCGGCCACCAGAATATCGCCAAAGTTGATGCGCAGGCGATCACGGTCGGCCTGGGCGCCGGATTTGCCGATGGCAGCCACGATGCGGCCCCAGTTCGGATCCTCGCCCGCCAGCGCGGTTTTCACCAGCGGGCTGTCCGCGATGGATTTGCCGATGCGCAGCGCATCTTCGGGTGAGGCGGCGCCGGTGACGCGAATTTCCACGAATTTCGTGGCGCCCTCGCCATCCTTCACCACCTGCTGCGCCAGATCCAGCATCACGCCGCGCAGCGCGTTTTCAAAGGCGATGCCGGTCGCGGTGCCGAACTGCACCTCGGCCGCCGGGCTGGTGCCGGTGGCGGCCAGCAGCAGCGTGTCCGAGGTGGAGGTATCGCTATCCACCGTGATGGAATTGAAGGTGCCATCCACATTGTTCGACAGGAAGTTCTGCAGCAGCGGCTGGCTGATCTTCGCATCGGTGAAGATATAGACCAGCATCGTCGCCATATCCGGCGCGATCATGCCCGAGCCCTTGGCGATGCCCGCGATATGGATCGGCCCGCCCTCGCCCTCGATGGTGGCGCAGGCGCCCTTGGGGAAGGTGTCGGTGGTCATGATGGCTTCGGCCGCCATCTGGATGGCGTCTTCGGTCAGCGCCGCCACCAGATCGGGCACGATGGCGGTGATCTTTTCATAGGGCAGCGGCTCGCCGATCACGCCGGTCGACGAAGAAAACACCCGGCTGGCAGGCAGGTTCAGCGCCGTGGCCACCCCGCCTGTCACCTCGGCCACGGCATGATCGCCGATGGCGCCGGTAAAGGCGTTGGAATTGCCGGAGTTGACGATGATCGCCGCGCCCGCGCCTTCGGGCACGAAGCTGGACAGCTTCACCTGGCAATCGCGCACGCAGCCCGACCGGGTAGAGGATTTGGTGAAGGCCCCGGCCATCACCGACCCCGGCGCCAGATGTACCAGCATCACATCCTTGCGGTTCTGATACTTGATGCCGGCACCCAGGGCGGCAAAACGTGCGCCCCGGATCACCGGCAGGGTGGGGAAGGACGCGGGGGCCAGCGGCGACACCGGCTTCGCGGCCTTGGCGACGGCGGCAACCGCCTCTTCGGCCTTTTCGACAACCACGCTGCGGATGCCCTCAAGCTCGGACGACAGACGGTCGACCTTTTTCCTGAGTTTCTTCTTCAGCGCCTTTGCTTCGGCTTTCCAGTCGGTCTTGGCCATCGCGTCCCCCGTGGGATTATTTGTCGAGCAAGCTCTGGTCTTTCAGAAGCGCCGGGTCAATCCCTTCGCCCGGTTTCTCGACCTTCGCGGCCGTGGTCAGCGTTTCCAGATGCGCTTGCACCACTTTCTGCTCGATTTCTGCCGCAAGTTCTTCGCGCACCTCATCCAGCGCCGGGGCCTGGGCTGCGCGGGTTTCGGCCAGCTTGATCAGGTGCCAGCCGAAATCGGTCTGCACCGGGCCTTTCAGCTCGCCGGGCTTCATCGCCACCACGGCCTCTTCGAAGGGCTTCACCATCATCCCGGTGCCGAACCAGCCCAGATCCCCGCCCGAGGCCTTGGTGCCATCGGTGCCGTATTTGGCGGCGGCATCCGCGAATTCCACGCCGCCTTCGATCTCGGCCTTGATCTCGTTGGCCTTTTCCTCGCTCTCCACCAGGATATGCGCGGCGCGGTATTCGGTGCCGGGCTGGGCATCCTTGAACCGCGCATCATAGGCGGCCTGCAGCGCCTCTTCGGTAACGGCCTTCTGCACCACATCCTGCAGGCCGATGGCGGCCAGCGCGCTGCGGCGGTCATTCTCGATCTGGATGCGCTGCTGCAGGGTCAGCCCGGGTTCCACCGATTGTTCCAGCACGGTCTGCTGCACCAGCTGATCCAGGATGCCATTGAACAGCACATCATCGGGCAGCGCCTGATATTGCGCGGGCAAGGAGCCACGCATCACGATCATCTCGCCCAGCGTGATGGCCTTGCCGTTCACGGTGGCGACGACGGTTGCCGCTGTGGGGGTTTCGGCCAGTGCGGGCAGGCCGCAGATGGCCGAAAGCGCAAGCGCGCCCAGAATCCCCGAAATCCTCGTCATTTTCGCCATATCACCGTCTCCTGATCGGGGCATCCCTATGCGCCGCGTTGACTTGGGCGCGGCCGCCCCTTACATCGCGGTGGTCGCGTGAGACGGGGCAGCTTCGCGCCTTTCCGGGTTCTTCTATGAAAGCTGGGTGAGGCGGGCAATACCCCTCGCTTGCACGATCCTGTCAGCAACCGGACACCGGAGAAAACATGCTTGGTCTCGGCACGCTCGCGCGGAAGGTCTTCGGCACGCCGAATGATCGCAAGGTGAAATCGGTCCGTCCGATCATCGCAAAGATCAACGCGCTGGAGCCTGAGTTTCAGGCCCTGTCCGACGAAGGGCTGATCGAAAAGACCCGCGCCTTCCAGGCCCGTGCCCAGGGCGGTGAAAGCCTGGATGCGCTGCTGCCCGAAGCCTTTGCCAACTGTCGCGAAGCCGCGCGCCGCGCGCTTGGCCTGCGTGCCTTCGATGTGCAGCTGAAGGCAGGCATCTTCCTGCATCAGGGCAATATCGCCGAAATGAAGACCGGCGAGGGCAAGACGCTGATGGCCACCTTCCCGGCCTATCTGAATGCGCTGGCGGGCAAGGGCGTGCATGTCGTCACCGTGAACGACTATCTGGCCAAGCGCGACGCCGAATGGATGAGCAAGGTCTATGGCGCGCTGGGGCTGACCACCGGGGTTGTCGTGCCGTTCCAGCCCGATGCCGAAAAGCGCGCCGCCTATCGCGCCGACATCACCTATGCGACGAATAACGAGCTCGGCTTCGATTACCTGCGCGACAACATGAAAGCCTCGATCGAGGAAATGGCGCAGCGCGGGCATTTCTTCGCCATCGTCGACGAGGTCGATAGCATCCTGATCGACGAGGCGCGCACGCCGCTCATCATCTCCGGTCCCAGCCAGGACCGCAGCGACCTCTATGTGAAGGTCGATGCCCTGATGCCGGAACTGACCGAAGAGCATTACAAGCTGGACGAAAAGGCCCGCAACGCCACCTTCACCGAAGAAGGCAACGAGTTTCTGGAACGCCGTCTGGCCGAGGCCGGTCTGCTGCCCGAAGGCCAGACGCTGTATGATCCTGAAAGCACCACGCTGGTGCATCACATCAACCAGGCCCTGCGCGCGCACAAGCTGTTCCACAAGGACCAGAACTATATCGTGCGCGGTGGCGAGGTTGTGCTGATCGACGAATTCACCGGCCGCATGATGAAGGGCCGCCGCCTGTCGGACGGTCTGCATCAGGCGATCGAGGCGAAAGAGGGCACCCAGATCCAGCCCGAAAACGTCACCCTGGCCTCTGTGACCTTCCAGAACTACTTCCGGCTTTATGCAAAACTCTCGGGCATGACCGGCACCGCCTCGACCGAGGCGGACGAATTCATGGAAATCTATAACCTGGGCGTGGTCGAAGTGCCGACCAACCGCCCCGTCGCCCGCAAGGATGACGACGATCAGGTGTATCGCACCGCCCGCGAAAAGTTCGAAGGCGTGGTGAAGGCGATCAAAGAGGCGCATGACAAGGGCCAACCCCTGCTGGTCGGCACCACCTCGATCGAAAAATCCGAATATCTGTCTGATCTGCTGAAGAAAGAGGGCATCGCGCATAACGTGCTGAACGCCCGCCAGCACGAACAGGAAGCGCAGATCGTGGCCGATGCCGGCCGTTTCGGCGCCGTGACCATCGCCACCAACATGGCTGGCCGCGGCACCGACATTCAGCTGGGCGGCAATGTGGAAATGAAGGTGATGCAGGCCATCGTGGCCGATCCGCACCTGAACCCCGATGCCGTCCGCGCCCAGGTCGAGGCGGAACATGCCGCCGAAAAGCAGAAGGTGCTGGAGGCGGGCGGGCTTTACGTTCTGGCCACCGAACGCCACGAAAGCCGCCGCATCGACAATCAGCTGCGCGGCCGTTCGGGGCGTCAGGGCGACCCGGGCCGGTCGTCGTTCTTCCTGTCGCTGGAAGATGATCTGATGCGCATCTTCGGATCAGAGCGGCTGGAATCGGTGCTGTCGAAGCTGGGGATGAAGGAAGGCGAGGCCATCGTTCACCCCTGGGTCAACAAATCGCTGGAACGCGCGCAGGCCAAGGTCGAAGGCCGCAACTTCGACGTGCGCAAGCAGCTGCTGAAATTCGACGATGTGATGAACGACCAGCGCAAGGCGATCTTCGGCCAGCGGATGGAGATCATGCAGGCCGAAGACCTGTCAGAGATCGTGGCCGATATGCGCCATCAGTTGGTGGATGATCTGGTCGAAGATTTCATGCCCGCGAAATCCTACCCCGATCAGTGGAACGTGCCGGGGCTTTACGCCGCCTGTATCGAAAAGCTCAATCTTGACGTGCCGGTGATCGACTGGGCGAAGGAAGAGGGCGTGGATCAGGATGTGATCCGCGAAAGGCTGGAAGCCGCCTCCGACAAGATGATGGATGAAAAGCTGCAGGCTTTCGGCCCCGAAACCATGCGCAACATCGAAAAGCAGCTGCTGCTGCAGACGATTGATGGCAAATGGCGCGAACATCTGCTGCGGCTGGAACATCTGCGCTCGGTCGTGGGCTTCCGGGGCTATGCGCAGCGCGATCCGCTGTCGGAATACAAGACCGAGGGCTTCGCGCTGTTCGAATCGATGCTGGAAGGCCTGCGCGAAGAAGTGACGCAGAAGCTGGCGCTGATCCGGCCGATCACGGCGGAAGAGCAACAGGCGATGATGGCGCAATATCTGGCGCAGGCCCGTACCGCCCAGACTGCCGCCGCACCGGCAGAATCTGAAGCCGCCCCCGCGGCCGAACCGGCACCCCCTGCCGCACCACAAGCCCTAGCGGGTTTCAATGCCGAAGACCCCTCTACCTGGGGCAATCCGGCCCGCAACGATGCTTGCCCCTGCGGATCGGGCGAAAAGTTCAAGCATTGCCACGGGCGGCTGGCCTGATATAATTGCAGGGGTTTCGGCCCCTGCTTTTCCGCACTGCCTTGGAACAGCTGGATTAATTCCGCGGATTTGCCTCAGATTCTCCCCTTTTAAAGTCTAATCAAAGCTATAGAAGCCGATACCGAGTATTGGAGCCGGGAAATGGAACGCATCCGCCAGATTGCACTTGCTGTCTCGCTCATCGCCATCGGGCTGGGCGCGGGGCATTTCGTGCAGAAGGACATTCCGCCGCCGCAGGCCGCCTTGCCCGATGTCAGCCCGTCCAGCGTGGTGCCGCTTGCTGCCGGCCCCGAAGAGGTGCTGCTGCCGCTGCCCGCCCCGCTGACTGCCCTGCCGCCTGTCTCCTCGCCGCTGACCGCGATTGCACCGCCCGCCGATATCGCGGATTGCGGCGTGCATATCGACCTGCTGCCGCGCGACCATGCGATGGTCACCATGACGGTGATCGCCCCCTGCCACCCGGATGAACGCGTTGTCATCAAACACGCGGGCCTCGCCGTGACAGAGCGGACCTCGCCGAATGGCGTGCTGTTCGTCGATATCCCCGCGATGGAACTGCAGGCCGAAATCACGGCGGTCTTTGGCAACGGCGAAATCGCGCAGGCGCAGATCACTGTGCCCGATGCAGCCCGGATTCAGCGGTTCGCGGTGCAGTGGCTGGATGAAGACGGCTTCCAGATCAATGCCTTCACCAATGCCGCCAGCTATGGCGAACCCGGCCATGTCTCTGCCGTCAACCCGCATCGCCCCGGATCGGGCAGCGGGTTTCTGACCGTGCTGGGCAATGGCTCTGTCGATCTGCCGATGCTGGCCGAGGTTTACACCTATCCCGAGGCCGGAAAGACCGAAGTGGTGGTCGAGGCCGAGGTGACAGAGGCGACCTGTGGCCGCGAAATGCTGGGCGAAACCATTCTGTCCAGCCGCGGCGCAATCGAGGTTCAGGAACTGACACTGGCGATGCCCGATTGCCTGGCCATGGGGGATATTCTGGTGTTGAAGAATCTGGCCCCTGATACGAAACTCGCCAACAGATAACGTGCGGGGCAAAATGCGTCTTGGGCTTTGGGTCGCGGCGATTTTCGCCGCGTTGCCGTTTTTGGGGGAAGGCGCTGCCGCGCAGGATGTGACGCTGACCGCGCGTGACGGGTCTTTGTCCATTTCGGGCACCCTGCAAGGCTTTGATGGCGAGTTTTACCGCGTCTCCTCCCGCTATGGGCCGCTGACGGTGGATGGCGAAGGGGTGATCTGCGAAGGCCCCGGCTGCCCCGATCTGACGGCGACATTGGCTGTGCTGCGCATCACCGGCGCGGCAGAGCCGGGCACCGCCCTGCTGCCCCGGCTGATCGCGGCCTATGCCACCACACGCGGGTTGATGCTGACCACGGCGGCCGATGGTGCGGGGTTCCGCAGCGAACTCATTGATCCGGGCAGCGGGCAGCTGTTGGCACAGATCAGCTTTGCCCCCAGCACGCCCGAAGACGGCCGCGCGGCCCTGCTGGCGGGGTCGGCGGATCTGGTCGTGTCGCTGACGGCGGACAAGGGCTTTGGCGTGCAGGCCATGGCGCTGGATGCGCTGGTGCCGATCATGGCGGGCGACAATGCCCTGTCCGAAATCTCGACCCCGGATCTGGCGGCGGCGCTGACGGGCGAGATTGGCAACTGGAAACAGCTGGGCGGGCCG
>Ga0154534_1052_pt1 | contig 12464 bp, 16 predicted proteins | sample RifGroF1_FD_105677 | JGI IMG/M metagenome (GOLD analysis project Ga0154534, IMG submission 105677) | Rhodobacteraceae bacterium GWF1_65_7 | reverse complement strand
GCGGGCACCGAAATGGGCGGGCGGATGCAGGCCGTGCGCCTGCCCGACGAACCGAACGAATCGGCCGTGGATGCAGCAGGTCTGGTGCATTGATGGCGGTCCCGCTGGTCGAAATCCGGGGAAGCGGCGACAGCTACGCCATTTTCCACAAGGGCAGGCAGGTGGGAAAGGCCAATGGCTTTGATAACGCCTGCGTTCGCGCCCGTGTCTGGGAAAGCCGCCTGCAGCGCCAGCACCGCAACTGCATGTGCTGCGGCGAACTGTTCGAGGCGCAGGGCCGGTTCAACCGGCTCTGCATCCCCTGCAAGCAGGTGCTGGCATGACCGACACGCTGCCCGACGCAACACAGGATCTTGCAGCCAGGCTGTCTGTCTGGGTGCGCGAAAATGCCGATCGGCTGCACCTGGTGCAGGGCTTTCACTATGCGGAAGCGAAAACGCACCTGGTGCGCGACTATGCTTTGGCGCCCGGCCAACGCACGATCTGGACGCAGCAGGAAACAGAGGCGGTAGGCTATTGCGCCTGCACCCGCGCGATGCAGAACAAGATCGAAGAATATAAGCTGCAGATCGCCCTTGAGGAAATCAAGCTGACGGAGGGGGTGGTATGAAAACGCCGGAACGGATTTGGATTGATGAGCATGGGGGCCATTGGTCTCCCGTGAGCGGAGGAACGCAGCAGAGGGAATACATGCCCGCCGACCTGCTAACCGCCGCACAGGCCGAAATCGCGCGGCTGACGGCAGAGAACGCTGCTCTTGCAGACCAAGCCATCAAGGATCGCAAGGCGGCAAACGCCACCATGTCTGATGCGCTGATGTGGCAATTTTCTGCCGCTGACGGATCGTATGATGGTCAGCCCTTATTGCTCAGGGTTTGGCAGCAACGACAATCCGCTGAACGGCGCTCTGTAGCAGCAGAGGCCCGCGCCGAGAGAGCCGAGGCAGAGCGTGACGCGGCGATGGCCAAGATCGCGCGGCTGACGGTAGAGCTGGAAGATTGGAAGGCTGCAGCGACACGTCATCATCCAAACCCGGCAGATCACCGTTATTGGGAAGGCCGGTATAGGGATGAAAAAGCCTGTGCCGATAAGGCAGAGCTTGACGCCGCGCGATACCGTTGGCTTCGCACGCGCAACCTGGACGCCATTTCTGCTGGGGGCGTTTTCGCGGGGAAGACACCCGAGAATGTGGTGCTGAACGGTGACGATCTGGATGCTGCGATAGATCTGGCGATGGTCGCTGGCGATGCGGGGGCAGATGACCGTCTGCAACTGTCTCCAAGATTTCAGAAAATCTACGATCAGGCCTGTGCCCGCGATGCGCTCGATGCAGAGCAGGGTCTACATCAGCGGCTAGGGCTGGCAACGACAGAGGCCGAAGTGGCTCGCTTTAAGGCGTCCATGCGCCAGCAGCGGGCGCGCGTTCGGCGCGTGGCTGCTGCAATGGTGACGCGGATCCGGCGCGATGACTACCCGGATGAGTTGGGGAACACGCCTCCAGACACATTTGCATGGGGCGTGAGAATGGCGGCGGAAATCATCGTCGGCGGAAGGGACACAAGGGCAGCGCATAAATTGCGTGAAGAAGAGGCCAACCTACAGGAGGCGCGCGGCAAGCTGCATGACCTGATGTGCCTGCCAAAGGATGCTGATCTGGAAATTGCCCGCCAATGGGCCAAGGAAGCCTATGATCTGCTGTCCTGACCGCACCACCAGAAACGCACAAAGCCCCGCCAATCTGGCGGGGCTTTTGTCTGCGCTTCGGGCCTGTCCGCGTCCGCCGCGGACGCTGACGGACTGGCGGACGCTGCGCCTTTTGTGTTTTGCCAAGTGCCTGATATTTCAGGGATTTTTGGCTCCGGCGGTAGGGATCGAACCTACGACCAATTGATTAACAGTCAACTGCTCTACCGCTGAGCTACGCCGGAACACGAGGGGGTGTATAGCTGTGGGTTTTGGGGGTCGCAAGGGGGCGTGGAGGAAAAAATGTGGGTTCTGTGAAGATTTTTCTCAGACCCCTCAGGCGTGGGAAAACAGCGCGGTCGTGGAAAGCGCGGGATCGGCCGAAATCTTGTTTCTGTGTTCCAGATCAACAAGATGTGCCAGAAGGTTGCGGCGCGCCGCAGGCCATAGCGCGGGCGGGGTGTCGGCGTATATCACTTCTACGAGGGTCTCGAGCCTGGCCGGGCCTTTGTCCAATATGGCAAGGATTTCTTGCTCGCGGTTCCGGCGATGGGCGAGCAATTCGGCGCATCTTCCAGGCAAATCTGTGATCGGGGCACCATGGGCGGCATAGCCACGGCGCCAGCGGCCGGAGGCCAGTTGCGCAAGTGATTGCAGGTAATCTGTCATGTCGCCATCCGGTGGAGAGACGAGCGAGGGCGCCCATCCCATCACATGATCGCCGGTGAACAGGCAGTCCTGCCAGCCAAAGCAGAGATGGCCACCAAGGTGGCCGGGGGTGTGCACAGCCTCCAGCTGCCAGCTGTGGTTGGCTACTTTGTCACCCTCTGCCAGAATCAGATCTGGGGCAAAATCGTGGTCCAGACCCTCACCGCCTCCGATTCCCTCCAGAAGTGCCATGCGGGGAGAGCGGCCCGAGGTGGCAGGGCCGAAGGCCAGAACCGGCGCCCCGGTCTGTTCTGCCAAGGGGCGGGCCAGAGGCGAGTGATCCAGATGGGCATGGGTCACGAAGATATGGCTGATCCGCTCGCCCGGCTGCAATGCCGCCAGAATCGCTGCCATATGCGGCGCGGAGGCGGGGCCGGGGTCGATGACCGCCACATCGCCTTCGCCCAGCACGAAGGTATTGGTGCCCCAATGCGTCATGGGCGAGGGGTTGGGCGCCAGAATCACGCGCAGACCGGGTTCAGGCCGGGCCATCTGTCCGATTTGCCAAGGCTGCATCCTTTGCCCCTTTCATACGATCTGCCTGCAGGTTAGGTTTGCCAGATGTCGCTGCGCCCGCGTTCCATATTGCCGCGCGGCCTATATGGCCGTGCATTGCTGATCCTCGTCGTGCCTATCGTCACGATCCAGCTTGTCGTGTCCATAGCCTTCATCCAGCGCCATTTCGAGCGGGTGACGCAGCAGATGACCGGCGCGGTTGCCGTCGAACTGAGCCTTGTCCTGCAAGAACTGGATGCAGGCCATACTGCCGAGGCGGATCTGATCTCTGCCGCGCTGGGGTTCACGGTCACCCGGGCCGATACACCGCTGCAAGAGGTCCGGCGCGAGGCATGGGACCTTTCAGGGCGTGTTGTGGCAGACACGCTGAGGGAACAGGTCCCCGGCTTTCTGGGGGCCGATCTGGTGGCGCGCGAGGGCAGGGTTCTGGCCGATTTTGTCCGCGATGGCGGCGTGTTGCGTGCTGATTTTGATCGGCGGCGCATGTCGGCCACCAATCCGCATCAGCTTTTGGTGTTGATGATTGTCACTTCGGTTCTGATGACGGCGATTTCTTATCTGTTTCTCCGCAATCAGATGGCGCCGATCACGCGGCTGGCACAGGCCGCGGCGGCTTTTGGCAAAGGGCAGCACATCCCTTACAAGGCGCGCGGTGCAACCGAAGTTCGGGCGGCCGGGGCTGCCTTTCTGGATATGCGGGCCAAGATCGAACGCGCCATTGAAAGCCGCACCTTGATGCTGTCGGGTGTCAGCCATGATCTGCGCACGCCCATTACCCGGCTGAAACTGGGGCTTTCCATGTTGCCCGAGGATGACGAGACCGAGGCTTTGTTGCGCGATGTCGCCGATATGGAGCGGTTGGTCGACGAGTTTCTGGCCTTTGCCCGGGGCGATGCCGTTGAAGAGGCAGAGGAGGCCGATCTTGCGCTGCTGCTGCAGCGGGTGGTGGAAAACGCCGAGCGCGGCGGGCAAGCGGTCGAACTCTGCGGAGAGGGGCGGCTGATGATGCGGCTGCGGCCCGCAGGGGTGACGCGGGCGGTGGAAAACCTGGTCAGCAATGCGCGCCGCTTTGGCACGCGCACGCGCATCACCCTGACGGCGGGTGAAAGGTTGGCACGCATCACGATCGAGGATGACGGGCCGGGCATTCCGCAGGACCGCCGTGATGAAGCCGTTCTGCCCTTTGCCCGGCTGGATGGCGCGCGTGACCCGAACAAGGGGGGCGGCGTAGGCCTGGGTCTGTCAATCGCCACAGATATTGCGCGCAGCCATGGCGGCGCGCTGCGATTGGGGGAAAGCGAGGATCTTGGCGGGCTGAAAGCCGAACTGTCGCTGGCGCGCTGAACGCTCAGCGCGGGCGGGCCATCACCAGAACCCAGGCCGGGCCTTTGCCGCCTTGTGCCAGGCCAAGACCAGCCTCCGTCACTTTCGGGTTCAGCAGATTCGCCCGGTGTTTCGGAGAGTTTTCCCAGAAGGTCGCCATGCGATCAGGCGCATCGGCAAAGCCGAGGCCAGTGTTTTCCACGCCGGTGGCATAGGCATAGCCGCCACGTTTCAAGCGATGGGCTAGTGTCGATCCGTCAGATCCATCATGGGAATAGAGGCCGCGTGCCGCATTGTCACAGGCATGGGCCTGTGCCGCTGCGCTCAGCTTGCTGTTCTGACGCACGGGCGGCAGAGCATTTGACGCACGGAAGCTGTTGATCCGTTGAATGATCTGCTGCTCTGCGGTGTTTGCAGTGGAAACGCGCGGGCAGGATGCCGTGGCTGGGGCGGGGCCGGGATCGCCGATCGTGTCACGCGAGACGGGGATCGGGATGATGATACAGCCAGAAAGGACAAGGGCAGAGAGGCAAGCAGTGAGACGGCAGGCAGACATACACAATCCAGTTTTCTGTTCGGGCGCGGCTTACAGAAACCCAAACCCTCTGTCATAGCAACCCCGGTGCAATCCTGGGCCATGCCCTTGCGAGGAATCTTGCCATGCTGGATGGACAGATGCGGAAGCTGATCGACCCGCCACTCAATCGGGCAGGGCACGTGCTGGCGGCCAGGGGAATCGGGGCCGATGCGGTGACACTGGCAGGGTTGGCGCTTGGTCTTCTTGCGGCGGCGGTTGTGGCATCCGGTCTGCCAGGATGGATGGCGCTGCTGCCTCTGGCGCTGTCACGGCTGGCGGACGGGCTGGATGGTGCCGTGGCGCGGGTGCGGGGCAAGACCGACTTTGGCGGTTATCTGGATATCACCTGCGACTTTCTGTTTTACGGCGCCATTCCACTGGCCTTCGTGCTGCGTGATTCCGGCAATGGCGCCGCAGGGGCCTTTCTGCTGTGCAGTTTCTATGTGAATGGCGCCAGTTTTCTCGGCTATGCCATTCTGGCAGAGAAGCGCGGGATGCAGACCTCTGGCCGTGGTGAAAAATCGCTCTATTTTACATCTGGGTTGCTGGAAGGCACGGAAACCATCCTGTTCTTTGTGGCGATCTGTCTCTGGACCGGGCATTTTGCGCCACTCGCCTGGGGATTTGGTGCGCTGTGCTTCGTGACGGCGCTGGCACGGGTTTTTCTGGCACGGCGCGTCTTTGTCGGATGACGATCCCGCAGCCCCGATGAAGCCATGTGCCCTTGCAGGGGCCTGCGCGCGACACTAAGACTTGGGTAACACACCGGCGATAAAGCTCAACGCAAGGCAACAGGCAGGCTGAGATGAAAGACCCGATCGACCTTTACATGAACACCCTCGTGCCGATGGTCGTCGAACAGACGAGCCGGGGCGAGCGTGCCTATGATATCTATTCGCGTCTGCTGAAAGAACGGATCATTTTCCTGGCAGGCCCGGTGCATGACGGCATGTCCAGCCTGATCTGCGCCCAGTTGCTGTTCCTTGAGGCGGAGAATCCGCACAAGGAAATCAGCATGTATATCAACAGCCCCGGCGGCGTTGTGACCTCGGGCCTGTCGATCTACGATACGATGCAGTACATCCGGCCCAAGGTCTCCACCCTGGTGATCGGACAGGCCGCCTCGATGGGCTCGCTTCTGCTGCAGGCAGGCCAGAAGGGGATGCGCTTCTCGCTGCCCAACAGCCGTGTCATGGTGCACCAGCCCTCCGGTGGCTATCAGGGGCAGGCGACGGATATCATGATCCACGCCCGCGAGACCGAAAAGCTGAAGCGGCGGCTGAATGAAATCTATGTTAAGCACACCGGCAACCCCTATGAAGTGGTGGAAGCCGCGCTGGAGCGGGACAATTTCATGTCGGCCGAACAGGCAAAGGAATGGGGCCTGATCGACGAAATCCTCGAAAACCGTGGGAAATCCGACGGCGAGGCGAAGTGATGGCGCCCCCCCGGCGCTTCGGCGTCCGGGGGCGATTTGCGATTGTGAAGGCCGGGGGCTTGCCCTAGACTTTCAGAACGGCGCCCCGGTGGCGCGCACGGCAGAGGATGACGATGGCGAACAATTCTGGCAGCGACAGCAAGAACACCCTCTACTGCTCTTTCTGCGGCAAGAGCCAGCATGAGGTGCGTAAGCTGATCGCGGGGCCGACCGTGTTCATCTGCGACGAATGTGTCGAGCTGTGCATGGATATCATCCGCGAGGAAACGAAAACCAGCGGGCTGAAAAGCTCGGATGGTGTGCCGACCCCGCGGGAAATCTGCAAGGTGCTGGACGATTATGTGATCGGCCAGATCCACGCCAAGCGCGTGCTGTCTGTGGCGGTTCACAATCATTACAAGCGGCTGAATCATTCGGCCAAGAATGATATCGAGCTGGCAAAGTCGAACATCCTGCTGATCGGCCCCACCGGCTGTGGCAAGACCCTGCTGGCACAAACGTTGGCGCGGATTCTGGATGTGCCGTTCACGATGGCCGACGCCACGACGCTGACCGAAGCAGGCTATGTCGGGGAGGATGTCGAGAACATCATCCTGAAACTGCTGCAGGCCAGCGAATACAATGTGGAACGGGCGCAGCGCGGCATCGTCTATATCGACGAAGTCGACAAGATCACCCGTAAATCCGACAACCCCTCGATCACGCGGGATGTTTCGGGCGAGGGCGTGCAGCAAGCGCTGCTGAAGATCATGGAGGGTACCGTGGCGTCGGTGCCGCCGCAGGGTGGGCGCAAGCATCCGCAGCAGGAATTCCTGCAGGTGGATACGACCAATATTCTGTTCATCTGTGGCGGTGCTTTTGCCGGTCTTGAACGGATCATCGCACATCGCAACAAGGGCTCTGCCATGGGCTTTGGTGCGACGGTAAAGGGGCCTGACGATCGATCGGCAGGGGAGCTGTTCAAGGAGCTGGAGCCGGAAGATCTGCTGAAATTCGGCCTGATTCCGGAATTCGTCGGCCGCCTGCCAGTGATTGCGACGCTGACCGATCTTGACGAGGCCGCACTGGTCACCATCCTGACCGAACCGAAAAATGCATTGGTCAAGCAGTATCAGCGCCTCTTCGATATCGAAGGCGTGGCACTGACCTTCACGCCTGATGCGCTGGTGGCAATTGCCAAACGCGCCATCAAGCGCAAGACTGGCGCACGGGGCCTGCGCTCGATCATGGAGGATATCCTGCTGGATACCATGTTCGAACTGCCAGGGATGGGCGATGTCTCCGAAGTGGTGGTGAATGAAGAGGCGGTAAACATCGGTTCCAAGCCGCTGCTCGTACATACCGAAAGCAAGAAGAAAGAACCTGCCGCAGCGGGCTGACGCCGCGCACAGGATCATGACAAAAGGCTGCCGCCCCCAAGCGGCAGCCTTTTTCGTTGCGCCGCTCGTTTACATCGGCCGCAACGTCGGTTGTTGTCTGGGTATTTGCTGGCCCTCGGCTGCGGCAGTTCTGCGAGGCCATTCATCACATCCGGCGCCGCCCTTCATCAATCCCGGCAAGAGTTTGCAGCTGCAGCGCATCTTCGGCGCAATCCGCTGGACCTTGGCGCTGCCATGGTTCATATGGAGGCAAACACCCTTCGGAGGCCTGCGATGAATTTCCTGATGCGTCTCGTCACCTGGTGGAACAGCCAGACGCTTGGCACCCAGATCTTTACGGCCCGCAAGGGCGTGAAGGTGGGAGAAGATGATCAGGGCAACATCTATTACGAAACCCGGGATGCCAAACGCCGCTGGGTGATCTTCAACGGTGAATGCGAAGCCACCCGCGTTTCGCCCGATTGGCACGGCTGGCTGCACCACACCTGGGATGAGCCGCCGACCAAGTCGCCGTTGAAGCACAAGGCATGGGAAAAACCGCATCAGGAAAACCTGACGGGCACTCTGGCGGCCTATGCCCCTACCGGGTCGATCCGCAAAGGTGCCCCGGCAGAGCGGCGCGATTATGAGGCCTGGCAGCCCGAATAAGGCGCAGGAGCATTTTATTATGGCGGAAAACACCACAGAAGTCATCGCAGGCGGTGCGGTTCTGGCCGTGGCCCTCGGTTTCCTGATCTATGCCGGGCAGGGCATGGGCTTTGGATCGACCTCCGGCAATTACGAACTCACCGCTTCGTTCCAATCGGTCGAGGGGATCTCAGTTGGCACCGATGTGCGGCTGGCCGGGGTCAAGATCGGCACCGTATCGAAGCTGGAACTGAATCCGCAGACATTCTACGCCGATGCGACCTTTGCTCTGCAGAGCCGTGTACAGCTGCCCGATGATTCTGCGGCGCTGATTTCCTCCGAAGGGCTGCTGGGTGGCAATTTCGTGGAAATCCGGCCCGGTGGTTCTGTCGACAACCTGGTGGCCGGGGCCGAGATCGAGGATACGCAAGGATCCGTGTCGCTGATCGGCCTGCTGATGAAATTTGTCGGTTCTTCGGCAGAAGATGCCGTGGGGGACGCGGGGTGATCCGGCTTGTGCTGTCCTTTGTGCTGCTGGCAAGCCCGCTCGCAGCGCAGGATGTTACATCTTCGGTCGGTGGCACATTGCGCTGGCTGGACAAGATGACAGGTGAAACTGCCGATATCGAGCTGGGCAGAGGCCAGGCTGCGGTATCCGGTCGGTTGACCATTCAACTGGATGAATGCCGTTACCCCACGGCCAACCCGTCTTCCGATGCCTTTGCACATCTGACAATCAGCGAGGAAAAGCGGGAAGCGCCCGTGTTTTCCGGTTGGATGATGGCATCAAGCCCCGCGATTTCTGCGCTGGAACATCCGCGCTATGATGTCTGGGTCTTGCGCTGTGTTACCCCGGATCAACCACAGTTGGATGTTGTGCCGGAACCTGCCCCTGGCGAAGAAGACGTGATCGCACCGCAAGAAGGGTGATAGCCTTCCGGGTTGAAACTGGCGTGGCCCTGAAGGGCCATGTTCAGTTTGTGATGGTAAGCGGCCCGCGCAATCTCTATCCCGCCCAGGCTGGCCAGGTGCGGGGTAAGAAACTGGGTATCACAAAGCACAAAGCCGCCCGCCCGCAGCCGGTGCATCAGCCAGGCCAGCACGATTTTTGAGGCAGAGCGGCGGCGCGAGAACATGCTTTCGGCAAAGAAGGCTTGTCCCAAGACGACGCCATAGGTGCCGCCGACGAGTTTTCCATCCTGCCACATCTCAAGGCTATGGGCGTGGCCGTTGCGATGAAGCGCCAGATACAAAGAGAATATCTGTTGATTGATCCAGGTGGTTTCACGGTCTGCGCAACCTGCCACAACCGCTGCAAAATCGCTGTCGGCACGGATTTCATAACCGCCCCGCAAGATCTCTTTCCTCAGGCTGCGCGAGATGTGGAAGCCATCCAGAGGCAGGATTCCCCTGCGGCGCGGGTCGATCCAGTGCAGATCAGAGCTTCCGGCACTGTCGGCCATGGGAAAAACCCCCATCGCATAGGCACGCAACAGCAGTTCCGGGGTTATGGCGCCGGTCATCTCAGGCAAAGGTGCGGGAGAGCGGCAAATTTCTTCGAAGAAATTTGTAAAATCCTTTGAAGGATTTTGCCGCCCTCTGCTGTCATTTCGTTGTGCTCAGGTGCCGAACTGAGCCGCCAGCCATTTTTCCAGCCAGTGAATGTTGTATTCACCTGCCTGAATATCCGGCTCTGCCAGCAAGGCATGGAACAATGGCACGGTGGTTTCCACGCCATCCACGATCAGCTCTCCCAGGGCGCGGTTCAGGCGTGCCAGCGCTTCTGGCCGGTCGCGGCCATGCACGATCAGCTTGCCGATCAGGCTGTCGTAATATGGCGGGATCGAATAGCCGCCATACAGCGCCGAATCCATGCGGACGCCCAGGCCGCCGGGGGCATGGAAAACCTTAACCTTGCCCGGGCAGGGAGCGAAATTCGGCAACTTTTCTGCGTTGATCCGCACCTCGATGGCGTGGCCATTGATCTCCAGATCGTCCTGCGTGAAGGACATCGGCAGACCGGAGGCAACGCGGATCTGTTCGCGCACCAGATCGACGCCAAAGATGGCTTCGGTCACAGGATGTTCCACCTGCAGGCGGGTGTTCATCTCGATGAAGTAGAAATGCCCGTCTTCATAGAGAAACTCGATGGTGCCCGCGCCGATGTACTTCAGCTTGCGCATCGCATCGGCGCAAACCTCACCGATTTCCGACCGCATCTTGGGGGTGATGCAAGGGCCGGGCGCTTCTTCGAACACCTTCTGGTGGCGGCGTTGCAGGCTGCAATCGCGTTCGCCCAGATGCACAGCATTGCCCTTGCCGTCACCGAAAACCTGGATTTCGATGTGGCGCGGCTTCTGCAGGTATTTCTCGATATAGACTTCGTCATTGCCGAAGGCGGCTTTGGCCTCGCTCCGCGCTGTGCGGAAGGCGATTTCTAGCTCTTCGGGGTTCCTGGCCACTTTCATGCCACGGCCACCACCGCCGGCCGTGGCCTTGATGATCACGGGGAACCCGATCCCTGCCGCCACGCCGATGGCCGTTTCAAAATCTGCAACCCCGCCTTCGGAGCCGGGAACAACCGGAATGCCCAGTTCCTTGGCTGTATCCTTGGCGGTGATCTTGTCGCCCATGATGCGGATATGAGCCGCCGACGGGCCGATGAAGGTCAGCCCGTGATCTTCCAGCGCCTGTGCGAAGGCCGCGTTTTCCGACAGGAAGCCATAGCCCGGATGCACCGCCTGCGCGCCGGTGATCTCGCAGGCGGAAATGATCGCCGCCTTGTTCAGATAGCTTTGCGCCGAAGGGGCAGGGCCGATGCAGACCGATTCATCTGCCATGCGCACATGCATGGCATCAGCATCGGCCGTGGAATGCACGGCGACCGACTTTATCCCCATTTCACGACAGGCACGGATCACGCGCAACGCGATCTCGCCCCGGTTGGCGATCAGGATCTTTTCGAACATCTGGGTCACGGATGCGCCCTCACTCGATGATCATCAGAGGGGCGCCGAATTCCACCGGGGTTCCGTCGGTGACCAGAATACGCTTCACCGTGCCGGATTTGGGGGCAGGAATGTGGTTCATCGTCTTCATCGCTTCGATGATGAGAACGGTCTGACCTTCTGACACCGTGGCACCCACAGTGGCGAAGGGGGCGGCACCAGGTTCGGCTGCCAGATAGGCCGTGCCCACCATCGGCGAGGTCACGGCGCCGGGATGCTGCGCCGGATCTTCGGCAGCCACCGGGGCGGCGGCAGGTGCGGCAACCGAAGCCACAGGGGCCGGTGCAGCCATGGCCATCGGTGCGGCCATGGTCGTGGTAACGATATTGGATTGCTTTACGACCCTGACTTCGAGGCTGTCATCCTCGCCATATTCACGCTTCACCGAAAGCTCGGTCAGATCATTCTTGTTCAGAAGTTCCGCCAGAGCCTGAATGAAGGCAACGTCGGCGTCGGGGGAATGTTTGCTCATGCCATCCTCTTGGTGTGTGTCCGGCGGATATGGTCGTCGTGCAGCGATAGCGCAAGCATGAACCCGCCTTGGCTGCGAAGGGTTATACGCCAGCACAGCAAGGGTGAAAAGCACCGAGTTTTCTGGTCTGCACGCAAGCCTGGGACAAGATGCAGTCAAATGCGCAATAATTGGGCGCGGGGGAAGAATTTTCGGGGCGCAGAAAATTTACCGATTGATAAAAAATCGACTCGTGGCAGAGTGATATCCAACAAATAAAAGCCAACGGGAGGTTACGACCTTGTCCAACAGCCAGTTCACGCCGGGTATCGTGCCTGCGCGTCTGCCCGCCAGCAGCTATGCAGACAACTTTGCCGATCATGCGCCACCTTTTGATGTGCATGAGGCGCGGGTCGCGGCGGATCGCTGCTATTTCTGCTTCGATGCCCCCTGTATGACGGCCTGCCCGACCTCGATCGACATTCCGTTGTTCATCCGCCAGATTGCCACCGGCACGCCGGATGCAGCAGCAAAGACGATCTTCAGCCAGAACATTCTGGGCGGCATGTGTGCCCGCGTCTGCCCCACAGAACAGTTGTGCGAAGAGGCTTGCGTGCGCGAAGTGGCCGAGGGCAAGCCGGTCGAGATCGGCCGCCTTCAACGCCACGCCACCGATGTGCTGATGGGCAAGGGCATTCATCCCTTCACCCGTGCGGCCCGCACGGGCAAGCGCGTGGCCGTTGTCGGGGCAGGG
>Ga0154534_1192_pt3 | contig 12514 bp, 9 predicted proteins | sample RifGroF1_FD_105677 | JGI IMG/M metagenome (GOLD analysis project Ga0154534, IMG submission 105677) | Rhodobacteraceae bacterium GWF1_65_7 | reverse complement strand
ACAGGATGAACCCGGCCAGCGTCAGCGCCACTTCGGTGATCGACAGCGCCGATACCGACATGGCGGTGGGCAGCACCCCGTCCACCGTCCAGGGCTGGCGGCCGAATTCGGCCACGAACCAGCCCATCTCGGCGGCGATCCACGGCGCCGGGATCATGACCACCGCCAGTTTCAGCGCCCAGCGGGGATAGCGCATCTGCCGGAACGAGGCGCGCCAGAAGAAATAGGCCATGGTCGCGATGAACCCGAAACCAAGCGCCACCATGATGCGGAAGGCCCAGAACAGCGGCCAGACTGTCGGCACCGTATCATTGGCGGCGGCCTTGATCTGGTCTTCGGTCGCATCGCGCGGATCATCGACATATTTCTTCAGCAGGAAGGCAAAGCCCAGATCGGCCGAATGGGCCTCGAACTGCGCCGTCACTTCGGGCGGCGTGGCCTCGCGCTCGGCCCGCACCACCATCAGCGCATCATAGGCAATCATGCCAGACCGGATCCGCTCTTCCGCGCGATCCACCAGTTCGGCAATGCCCGGGATCTGGGTTGTCAGCGAACGGGTGCCGATCAGGCCCATCACGAAGGGCACATGAACGGCGTAATGCGTCTCGCGGGCATCCTGATCGGGAAAGCCGAAGGCGGTAAAGGGCGCGGGCGCCGGTTCGGTGTGCCACATGCCCTCGATGGCGGCCAGTTTCATCTTCTGGCTGTGCGTGGCCGAATAGCCGGATTCATCGCCCAGCAGCACCACCGAAAACGCCGCCGCCAGACCAAAGGCCGCAGCCACCGTGATCGACCGACGCGCCAGTTCGACATGGCGCTGTTGCAGCAGATACCAGGCCGAAACCCCGATGACAAAGACCGCCGCCGTGACATAGCCCGCCGAAACCGTATGCACGAATTTTGCCTGCGCCACCTCGTTGAACAACACGGCGAAGAAATCCGTCATCTCCATCCGCATGGTCTGCGGGTTGAATTCGGCACCCACCGGATTCTGCATCCAGCCATTGGCAATCAGGATCCACAGCGCCGAAAAGTTCGATCCGATGGCCACCAGCCAGGCGGTTGCCAGATGGCCCACCTTGCTCAGCTTGTCCCAGCCGAAGAAGAACAGGCCCACGAAGGTTGCCTCCAGAAAGAAGGCCATCAGCCCCTCGATGGCAAGCGGCGCCCCGAAGATGTCACCCACATAATGGCTGTAATAGCTCCAGTTCATGCCGAACTGGAATTCCATGGTGATGCCCGTGGCCACGCCCAGCACGAAGTTGATGCCGAACAGCGTGCCCCAGAACTTTGTCATCTGCCGCCAGACCGGGCGGTTGGTCATCACATAGACCGTCTCCATGATCGCGACGAGAACCGAAAGGCCCAGCGTCAGCGGCACGAAGAGAAAGTGATACATTGCCGTCAGGGCAAACTGCAGCCGCGACAGCTCGACGATCCCGAATTCCATCTATCCGCTCCACAATCGGACGGCAGGCCGCCCGCGTCACATTCTTTAATTCGAATGTAATTCTCATGGATGGGGGTGCCGGGCCTTGATCTGGATCAATAACCCGCATCCCGAATACAGGTTCAGCCCCGCAACCGGGGGTGCAAAACGTCGCAGCCGGGCCGGTGCCCATGAAAAATCCCGCCCGGAAACCCGGGCGGGATCATCCTTTTCTGCCCGCCGATCAGCAATATCCTGATCTGCGCATCAGGATTTGGTGGTCAATGGCTGTGCAGCCGGTCCAGCGCGCCCGGTTTGTCATGCAGGCCCAGACGATCCACGATGGTTTCCGATGCGGCGTTCAGGCCGATGATATCCACCACCGCCCCGGCGCGGCGGAATTTCAGCACCACGGTATCCAGCGCCTGCACCGATGAAATATCCCAGATATGCGCCGCAGTCACATCAATCACCACATGGGCCACCGCCTCGCGGAAATCGAAGGCCCGGATGAAATCTTCAACCGAACCGTAGAACAGCTGGCCTTCCACCCGATAGCTGCGGGTCCGGCCATCCGCGCTCAGATCAGAGGTGACGCCGAACAGCTGCGCAATCTTGGCGGCAAAGAAAAGCCCCGACAGCAGCACCCCGGTCAGCACGCCGATGGCAAGGTTATGCGTCAGCACCACCGCCGCCACCGTCGCCACCATAACGACCGAGGACGAGGCCGGATGCACCAGAATGCTGGGCAGTGACGTCCAGGAAAAGGTGCCGACCGAAACCATGATCATGATCGCCACCAGCGCGGGCATCGGAATCTGGCTGACCCAATCCCCCAGCGCCACACAGAAGATCAGCAGCATCACCCCGGCAAAGAAGCACGACAGCCGCCCCCGCCCACCGGATTTCACGTTGATGACGGATTGGCCGATCATGGCACAGCCCGCCATGCCCCCGATGAACCCGGTGGCGGTATTGGCCAACCCCTGGCCGATACATTCCTGATTGCGGTTGCTGGTGGTGTCGGTCATGTCATCGACGATGTTCTGCGTCATCAGGCTTTCCAGCAGGCCGACCACGGCCACCGCCAGCGCATAGGGAAAGATGATCGCCAGCGTGTCTAAATTCAGCGGCACATCAGGGATCAGGAACACCGGCAGCGTATCAGGCAGCGCGCCCATGTCGCCCACCGTCCGCACATCCCAGCCAAAGGCCAGCGTCAGCGCCGTCAGCACCACAATCGTCACCAGGGGCGAGGGCACGGCGCGGGTGATGCGGGGGAACAGATAGATGATGGCCAGCCCGGCCGCCACCATGGGATAGGTGATCCAGCTGACCCGCGCGGGATCAAGCTCTGGCAACTGCGCCAGAAAGATCAGGATCGCCAGCGCGTTGACAAAGCCGGTCATCACCGATTTCGACACATAGCGCATCACGAAACCCAGCCGCAGCAGGCCCATGCCGATCTGCAGCAGCCCCGCCAGAACGGTGGCGGCCAGCAGATATTGCAGGCCATGGTCTTTCACCAGCGTCACCATCAGAACGGCGGTGGCGGCGGTGGCTGCCGAAATCATGCCGGGCCGCCCCCCGGCGATGGCCGTGATGACGGCGATGGAAAAGCTGGCGTAAAGCCCCACTTTCGGGTCCACGCCCGCGATGATGGAAAAGGCGATGGCTTCGGGGATCAGGGCAAGGGCCACGACAAGGCCCGACAGCAGATCGCCCCGGATATTGCCCAGCCATTGCTGGCGGTAAATATGAAGGTTCATGTGGAATTCCGCGTTTCACCGATGCGGCACATGCGGTGCCGGTCGGTCTGGTTCAGGGTAAGTCTGAAGGTTGTCCGGCGGATCGGCGGCCGGAAGAGCCAGCCGGGGGTTGCACCCGGCTCCATGTTTGCTGAAGGTCCGATACACGGGCGCGCCCGAAATGAAAAGCCGCAGCCCGCGATTTCCTGCGCCACAACCTGCAAACCCCGCTTTCGCGACACAGGTTTGACGATCTCTGCCGTGCAAAACGGCACAGCCTGCGCTAGAACCGCGCAGAAGGTGCAAGGAACAGGGCATGACCGGCAGGATTGATCTGAACTCCGATCTGGGCGAAGGCTTCGGCCCCTGGCCCATGGGCGATGATGCCGCGATGCTGGATGTGGTCACCAGCGCCAATATCGCCTGTGGCGGCCATGCAGGCGATGCGGAAACGATGTTCACCACCCTGCGGCTGGCAGCAGATCGGGGCGTGGTGATCGGCGCCCATCCGGGATACGAGGATCGCCCGGGCTTTGGCCGCCGCGTGATCCCCATGACCCCGGCCGAAATCGGGCGCATGGTGGCGGCGCAGGTGGGCGCCATGCAGGGCGTTGCGGCACTGGCCGGGGCACAGGTGCGCTATGTGAAACCGCATGGCGCGCTGGCCAATCTGGCCGCCGATGATGCCGCTGTGGCGCGCGCCATTGCCACAACCGTGGCCGCCCTGCCCGGCAATCTGGCCATCCTCGCCATTTCGGGCACCGAACTGGAGCAGGCGGCCCGGGCCACCGCGCTGCCGGTGTTTTCTGAAATCTTCGCAGATCGCGCCTATCTGCCCAATGGCCGCCTGATGCCGCGCAGCCAGCCCGGCGCCGTGCTGCATGATCCGCAGGCCGCTGCCGACCGTCTGCTGCGCTTTCTGGAAACCGGGCAGATGCCCGTTGCGGGCGCAGACCCCATTCCGCTCGCGGCGGATTCCGTCTGCGTGCATGGCGACAACCCGGCCGCTGTGGCCATGGCCCGGCTGATCCGTGACAGGCTGGCGGCCGCCGGCGTGACGCTTTCGCCCTTCCTTTCGGCCTGACCCATGGCCGATCCGCTGTTCCGCCCCGTGGCCGATCACGCGCTTCTGGTCGAATTCGGTGACCGGATCGACAGTGCCACCCATGATGCCGTGCTGCGGCTGGATCAGGCGCTGGTCGCCCACCCCTTTCCCGGCCTGCACGAGGCGACCCCGGCTTTCGTCAACCTGCTGGTCTCCTTCGATCCGCTGCAAACCGATCACGCCACGGTCGAAACCCATCTGCGCCGCCTGATCGCGCAGGCCGGTGCCGCGCAGCTGACCCCCGCCCCGCGCGAGGTGCTGATCTGCTATGATCCCCCCTTCGCCCCCGATCTGGCCGAGGTCGCACAGCGTTGCGGCCTGACACCCGAGGCGGTGATTGCCGCGCATCTCGCCGCTGAATTCGAGGTGTATCTTTATGGCTTCGCGCCCGGCTACGCCTATATGGCGGGCTTGCCCGCGGCTCTGCGTCTGGATCGCAAATCCGCCCCCGTCCGCGGTGTGGCGGCGGGCAGCGTGCTTGTCGCCGGGGCGCAATGCCTTGTCTCCACCCTTGTCATGCCGACCGGGTGGTGGATCATCGGCCGCTCTCCGACCGCGATCCTGACTGGCGATGCCGGTCGCCCCTTCCTGTTCGATGTCGGCGACCGCGTCCGCTTTCGCCGCATCGGCGCGGATCAGATGGGGGCGCAGCCATGACCGCCCGCTTCCGCATCGCCTTTGCCGGGCCGCATGTCAGCCTGCAGGATGGCGGCCGCCCCGGCCTGATGCGCTTTGGCGTGCCGCGCTCCGGCGGGATGGACCGCAAGGCACTGGCCATCGCCAATCTGGCGCTTGGCAATGATGCCGCCGCGCCCGTGGTGGAAATCTCGCCCGGCGGGCTGCTGCTGGAATGTGAGACAGGCCCGGTCACCCTGGCAGTGGCCGGTGGCGGCTTCATCGTCGAGGCCGGGGCGCAGCGCCTGGGGTCCTGGTCCGTGTTCACCTTGCGGGCGGGGGACAGGCTGGCCATCCGGCGCGGGCCCTGGGGCAGCTGGTGCTATCTGGCCTTTGCGGGCCGGTTGCAGGCCGGCCAATGGCTGGGCAGCGCCGCCACCCATGCGGCATCCGGTCTGGGCGGCGGCAAACTCGTCACCGGCGGCCGCCTGCTGATTGACGATGCCGAACACCGCCCCGCCCGTGAAGGTCCGTTGCCCTGCCCGGTCTGGGCACGGCCCCGGCATCTGCTGCATGCGGTTGCAGGCCCGCAGGACCGCTTTTTCCCGCCAGAGGCGTTGCAGGCCTTCTTCACCCAGCCCTTCCGCATGACCGATGCCTTTGACAGGATGGGCACCCGCCTGGCCGGCCCGCCGCTTGTGCCGCAGGCCGCGCTTGGCATCCCGTCAGAACCCATCCTGCGCGGATCGGTGCAGGTGGCGGGCGATGGTCTGGCGACCGTGCTGATGGCCGATCACCAGACAACGGGCGGCTATCCCAAGATTGCCACCCTGCTGGCGGATGATACCGATGGCTTTGCGCAGCTGCGCCCGCAGGACAGCCTGCGCTTCGTGCAGATCACGGCGGATCAGGCGGTCAACCTCGCCCGCAGCCGGGCAAGGTTGATGGCGCCATGGTTTCACCGCCTGGCAGACCGCGGCTGATCCGTCAGATCGCCAGATCCGCGATCATCCGCACGGCATGGGCGGCCTCGGCCCCCTTCTTCAGGAAATGTTCCGAAAAGAAGCCCACATGCTCCGCCGTGGGCTGAAAGTGATGCGGCGTCAGGCTGACGGAAAAGGTGGGAACGCCGGTTTCCATCTGTGCCTGCATCAGGCCCGAAACCACCGCCTGCGCCACGAAATCATGGCGATAGATCCCGCCATCCACCACCAGCGCTGCCGCCACGATGGCATCGAACCGCCCCGTCTGCCCCAGCTTTTTCGCCAGCAGCGGCATTTCAAACGCCCCCGGCACATCATAGGCGATGATCTCCACCGCGCGGCCGGCTGCGGCCATATCGGCCTCAAAACCCTTCAGCGCCTGATCCACGATATCGGCGTGCCAGCGTGCCTTAAGAAAGGCGATCGTCAAAGTTTTCGTCATGTCGGAACCTCCTGTGTCCAGAACGGTCCCAAGGCGATACCGGCCGGGGCCGAGGCTTGCGCATCGTCCCGTCCGTTCTCTTCCATCCGGACTATACCGTCGGCCCCGGAGTTTCACCGGATCTGCTGACCCTGCCAGTGGCAGGCGCTCGCGGGCTATCACCGCCGGTGGGGAATTGCACCCCGCCCCGAGAACAGGCGGAATATTGCAGCGCCCCAGAACCATCGCAAGATCGAAAGCGACCGGAAAACGCACATTCACCCCGGTGCCTGCGAACATATCCCGCCATCCGCGCACCCGCCCCGTTCGCGACTGGCGCGACCCGATGGCATCTGGCCTTGCCCCCGTGGCTTGCGGTATCATTCGCGCCAATACCGCCGAAGGAACGCCCGTGCCGCCCTCCACCCGTCGCCCCCTGCCCCCCAGCCCGGCCGAACCCGTTGTGGGCGCAACGGTGCAATATGTGATCGACACGCTGACGCGCCGTATCTTCACCCAGGAATATGGCGTGGATGAACGGCTGCCCTCGGAACGCCAGCTGGCGCAGGATCTGGGTGTGGCCCGCAACACCGTGCGCGAAGCGCTGGACCAGCTGGAGGAACGCGGCCTGATCCGCCGTCGCGCCGGCTCAGGCTCTTTCGTCACCTATGATCCCACCGGCGCCAGCGAATCCATGGCGCCCGTGGCCGCCGATACCGGCCCGTTGCAATTGCAGGTCGTGCGCGGCATCCTGGAACCCGAGATGGTGCGGCTGGCCATCATCTCCATGCCGCCCCGCCAGATCGAGGCTTTGGGCGAAACCCTCTCGCAGATGGAGGCGGTGCAGACCGATGCCGGCGCCTTTGTCCGGCTGGAAGAGGAATTTCACCGCCAGATCGCAGGCGGCACCGGCAATCCCCTGCTGATGGCCTGCTACAATCTGGTGATCGACGCGCGGCGCCAGTCGTTCCGCGCCGCGATGTATCGCCGCCACCTGACGCCCAGCCGCATCGCCGCCTATCAGCGCGCCTATAACGCGCTGTTCAACGCCATTGCCGCCCGCGACATCGAAGAGGCGACAGAATTCATGAAGCTGGCCCTGATCGAGGATCAGAAACTTCTGACGCAGGACGATTGAGCCTGCGCCGGGGCGGCGGCACCAGCCGCTGGTGCCACAGCTGGCCCAGCTCTTCCAGCTCGTGCTGCAACAACGCCGAATGGCGGCCCAGCCAGCCCAGAACCGATCCGAATTCCTGAATCCGCGCCCGGCCCTGCCTTATGCCCACCACCGGCCAGTCGCCCACCAGCGCATTGTCGATGCCAAAAACCTCTTCCCCCCACCATTCCGCCGGTCCAAAGGCATGGGGCATCTGCCGCCCCCGCTTCATCGCGGCCAGCACGGAAACCGGCTCGGTCGTATCGGCGATTTCCACCGCATTGTGCCACAGATCCAGGATCGAGGCATATTCCCAGCTGACCGCGCTCCACTCCCCCGGAAAGCGGCTGTTGTAGGTTTCAAAGAACGCACCCGGGCGACGAAAGAAAAACGCGGTATCGGCCAGCATCGGATCATCGAAATCCGGAAACTGGAACGTATACCGCTCCATGAACCCGGCCGAGGTGCGGGCGATCATGCGGGGGTAATCATCGGCGGTGCAGGCCAGGATCTGCCCGGCAAACCCCTGCGCATGGGCCGCCTCGGTCAGCGCCTGCATCATCGGCGGCGCAGAAGAGCACCAGCACAGTACATCGGGCTGCGCCTCCAGCAGTGCCGCAACAATCCCCCCAGCATCCTGCGTATCGGGGGCATAGCGGATTTCCTTCACCATCTGCCGCCCTGCCGCCTTGAACCCCGCCCGGTAAACCGCCAGCGACGGCAGCCCCAGACTGTCGGCCTGCGAACAGAGCGCGACGCGCCGCGCCTGCGGCTGGCTGCGCGCCAGCCAGTCCACCCCCGTCACGTTGAACAGCGGATGCACCTCGGCCGGGGCGATCAGATAGGGCGTATCGGGCGACAGGTCCGAGGGCAGCAGCGTCGCCACCAGCGCCCGGCGTTCCATCAGATAGCGCAGCGCCGGGGCGAAACTGTCGCCCCCCAGCGTCAGGATCAGCCGCACCCGCTGCCGTTCCACCATATCCCGCGCGGCTTCCAGCGTGGCTTCGGGATCGGCGGCGCTGTCATGCGCCACGATCTCCACCCGGTGCCGCTTGCCCGCCACCATCAGGCCGCCGCGTTCATTGATCCAGTCGGTCCAGATCCGGCAGCCATCCAGCCCGGGCCGGCCCCAGTATTCCTCTGATCCCGACAGCGGTGTGAGAAAGCCGATCCGCACCGGCGCGCGGTTCCGCGCCCCCAGTCTGGGCAGGGAACCACTGACGGCAAGGCGCTGTGCGAAGGATGATCTGCTCATATTCTCATCCATATTCCTTTTTTGCCGGGGTGAAACGCCCAAAAATGGCCCGCCACACATTCCGCTCATGAAAATTAGTTGACCTGAGATGCCGATTCGATGCGAAATTGGTCCATGCCGAATGAACCAGTTTCAAACACTGGTCCGAACCGGAAACAGGGAGCCAAAAAATGAAAAAACGTGTCGCAGTCATCGGCGCCGGTCCTTCGGGCCTGGCGCAGCTTCGGGCCTTTCAATCCGCCGCCCAGAAAGGCGCCGAAATTCCCGAAGTGGTCTGTTTTGAAAAGCAGTCGAACTGGGGGGGCCTGTGGAACTACACCTGGCGCACCGGCCTTGATGAGAATGGCGAGCCGGTCCACTGCTCGATGTATCGCTACCTTTGGACCAATGGCCCGAAGGAAGGCCTGGAATTCGCCGATTATTCCTTCGAGGAACATTTCGGCAAGCAGATCGCCTCTTATCCGCCGCGCGCCGTGATGTTCGACTATATCGAAGGCCGGGTGGTCAAGGCGGGTGTGCGCGACTGGATCCGCTTTTCAACCGTGATCCGCAGTGTCGAATATGATGCCGACAGCGGCGATTTCACCGTGACCGCCCATGATCTGGTGGCCGATCGCATGTACAAGGAGCGCTTTGATCATGTGATCGTGGCATCCGGCCATTTCTCCACGCCCAATGTGCCGGAATATCCGGGCTTCGACACCTTCACCGGCCGCATCGTCCATGCCCATGATTTCCGCGATGCGCGCGAATTCACCGGCAAGGATGTGCTGGTGGTAGGGTCTTCCTATTCGGCCGAGGATATCGGCTCGCAATGCTGGAAATACGGCGCCAAAACCGTGACCTCCTGCTATCGCTCTGCCCCCATGGGCTTCAACTGGCCCGACAACTGGGAAGAAAAGCAGGCCCTGGTCAAGGTCGAAGACGGCGCGGCGGTCTTTGCCGATGGCACGTCAAAGAAGGTCGATGCGATCATTCTCTGCACCGGCTACAAGCATTACTTCCCCTTCCTGCCCGATGACCTGCGGCTGAAGACCAAGAACCGGCTTGCCACCGCCGATCTCTACAAGGGCGTGGTCTATGCCCATAACCCCAAGCTGTTCTACCTGGGGATGCAGGATCAGTGGTTCACCTTCAACATGTTCGACGCCCAGGCCTGGTATGTGCGTGACATCATTATGGATCGCATCGCCGTCCCCGCCGACAAACAGGCCCTGCTGGCCGATGTGGCCGAACGCGAGGCGCGCGAAACCGCATCCGACGATGTGAAATACGCGATCAAGTATCAGGGCGCCTATGTGAAGGAGCTGATCGCAGATACCGATTATCCCAGCTTCGACGTGGATGGCGCCTGCGAAGCCTTCTTTGAATGGAAGTACCATAAAGCCAAGGATATCATGGGCTTCCGCAACAACAGCTACAAATCCATCATCACTGGCACCATGGCGCCCACCCATCATACGCCGTGGAAAGATGCGCTGGATGATACGCTGGAAGTCTATCTCCAGAACTGACCCGTCCCTACCCCCCGGTCCCCCTCCCGGGGAGGCGCGCCTTTGCCTCCCCGGCTTTTTCTAGGATCTCAGGATGTTGCAGCTTCTGCCCGATGGCCTGTTTCGCCCCGGCCCGCCCCGCCCCACCAGACCCCGGCGGATGGAGCCGCAGGCCGGTGCCGTGGAACGCCATCTGGTGCCCGGCGGCGGGGCGATCTGCGTGCAAGTCGCCGCGGGCGACCGGATTACCCTTGCCAATACCGAAGGCGGCCAGCGGGCCGAACTTCTGGCCACCCATCCCGATGGCCGCCCCGATGCAGGCCTGCTGGGCACGCCCGCCGATGGCCCGGCCGATGGGCTGCAGGCCGTGCTGGCCCAGACGCCTGCCCTGCGCGCCGCACTCGCGCGGCGCGGCATCCTGCCGGAGGGCGCGCGCGTGATCCGGCTGTTCGGCGCGGGCAGCCCGGCGGGCGATACGGCCAGCTTCACTGCACAGGGCAACGGCTGGCTGGTGGCAGCAGCCCCCGGCGGCCCGATGGATTTCACCGCGCAGGATACCACCACCCCGCTGGCGCTGGCCATCACCCGCGCCGCGCCCCGGGCGCAGCTTGGCTTCGATCTGCCCGATCCGCTGGCCGACCCGCTGCTGGATCTGCGCATCACATCCGCCACCGCGCAGGCCTATGTCGTGCGGGCGGGCGAATATCTGCAGATCCTTGATGTGGACGGGCGGCAATGCACGGATTTCCAGTGCTTCGATGCCCGCAAGGTGGATCGCGGCATCTTCAACCCGCTGGATGTGACCACCACCCGCACCCTTCAGGGTCATGCCTATCCGATGCCCGGCCTGCACGCGAAATACTTCGATCAGGACATGACCGCGCTGATCGAGGTGGTGCAGGATACCTGCGGCCGCCACGATGCCTTCGCCATGGCCTGCACATCGAAATACTATGATGACATCGGCTATCCCGGCCATGCCAACTGCTCTGACAATTTCAATACCGCGCTGGCGGAATATGGCATCCCCGGCCGGGCGGGCTGGATGGCGGCCAATTTCTTCTTCAACACCGGCATTGATGCCCATGGCGTGATGTATGCCGATGAACCCTGGTCGCGCCCCGGCGATTATGTGCTGCTGCGCGCCATGACCGATCTGGTCTGCGTGTCTTCGGCCTGCCCCGATGACACGACCCCCGCCAATGGCTGGACCCTGACAGATATCCACCTGCGCAGCTATGCCGCGACGGCGCGTTTTCAACGCGCCTCGGCCTGGCGCGCCACCCCCGACGCGGAGCCGATCATGACACGCGAAACCGCCTTCCACGCCAAATTCGCCGAACTCACGCGGGATTTCATCGAATACAAGGGCTTCTGGCTGCCCAATACCTTTGCGGGCACCGATCCGGTGGAAAGCTACTGGGCCTGCCGCGACGGTGTGGTGGTCATGGATCTGTCCGCCCTGCGCAAGTTCGAGGTGACAGGGCCGGATGCCGAAGCCCTGCTGAACTGGGTGCTGACGCGCGATGTATCAAAGCTGGGCGTGGGTCAGGTGGTCTATTCCGCCATCTGCCATCCGCATGGCGGCATGATCGACGATGGCACCCTGTTCCGCCTGGGCGCGCAGAACTTCCGCTGGATCGGCGGCAGCGACGAGGGCGGCATCTGGATGCGGGAAGAGGCCGCGCGGCTGGGCCTGAACGTGCTGATCCGCTCCAGCACCGATCAGATGCACAATCTCGCCGTGCAAGGCCCGAAATCGCGCGAGCTGATGGCCCAGATCATCTGGACGCCACCGCATCAGCCCGCAGTCACCGAACTCGGCTGGTTCCGCTTCACCGTGGGGCGCATCGGCGGGCCCCAGGGCGTGCCCGTTGTGGTGTCGCGCACCGGCTATACCGGCGAGCTGGGATACGAGATCTTCTGCCACCCGCGTCAGGGCGATATCGTCTTTGATGCCGTCTGGCAGGCGGGGCAGCCACTTGGCCTGCGCCCGATGGGGCTTGCAGGCCTCGATCTGGTGCGCATCGAAGCCGGGCTGGTCTTCGCGGGCTATGATTTCTCCGATCAGACCGACCCGTTCGAGGCAGGCGTGGGCTTCACCGTGCCGCTGAAATCCAAGGCCGCCGATTTCGTCGGGCGCGATGCGCTGATCCGCCGCAAGGATCATCCGTCGCGCAAATTCGTCGGGCTGCAGATCGACGGGCAGGAACCCGTGGGCCATGGCGACCCGGTCCGCATCGGGCGCGCGCAGGTGGGCGAGATCTGTTCCGCCATGCGCAGCCCGCGCACCGGCCAGATGATCGCGC
>Ga0154534_1037_pt4 | contig 12571 bp, 11 predicted proteins | sample RifGroF1_FD_105677 | JGI IMG/M metagenome (GOLD analysis project Ga0154534, IMG submission 105677) | Rhodobacteraceae bacterium GWF1_65_7 | reverse complement strand
GACGCAGACCGCCAACCTGTTGCGCAGCCTTGGGGTCGGGCCGCAGGATGTGGTGGCCTATGTGCTGCCCAATGCCCATGAAACCGCCTGGGTGCTGTTGGGGGGCATGGTGGCGGGGATCGTGAACCCGATCAACCCTCTTCTGGAAGCCGAGCAGATCAGCGCCATCCTGCGCGAAACGCAGGCCAAGGTGGTGGTGACGCTGCGCGCCTTTCCGAAAACCGACCTGGCCGCCAAGGTGGGCGAGGCGGTGAAGCACGCCCCCCAGGTGAAGACGGTGCTGGAAGTGGATCTTCTGCACTATCTCAAGCCGCCAAAGAAATGGATCGCGCATTTCCTGCGCCCGAAAGCTCCGGTGGAACACAGCGCCAATGTGCTGGCCTTTTTCACGGCCCTGAAGAAACACCCCGCAGACCGGCTGACCTTTGCCGATGTGACGGAAGACCGGGTGGCGGCCTATTTTCACACCGGCGGCACCACGGGGATGCCCAAGGTGGCGCAGCACAAGGTTTCCGGCATGGTCTATAACGGCTGGCTGGGGGCGCGGCTCTTGTTCCGCAACAGCGATGTGGTGATCTGCCCGCTGCCGCTGTTCCATGTCTTCGCGGTCTACCCGATCCTGATGTCGATGATCGCCAGCGGTGCGCATGTGGTGTTTCCGACGCCTGCAGGCTATCGCGGCGAAGGCGTGTTCGACAATTTCTGGAAGCTCGTCGAACGCTGGAAGGTGACCTATATGGTCACCGTGCCCACGGCACTGGCGGCGCTGATGCAGCGCCCGGTGAATGCCGATGTCAGCAGCCTGCGTGGCGCCTTTTCGGGGTCGGCGCCCTTGCCGGTAGAGTTGTTCAACCGGTTCGAAAAGGCCACCGGGGTGCAGATCGTCGAGGGCTACGGCCTGACGGAATGTACCTGTCTTGTCTCTGTCAACCCACCGGATGGCAACAAGAAAATCGGCTCGGTCGGTATCCCGTTCCCGCATACCCATGTGCGCATCCTGCGCACGGATGGCGCGGGCGGGTTCACCGAATGTGGCGTGGATGAGGTGGGCGAGATCTGCGTGGCCAATCCCGGCGTCTTTGAAGGATCAACCTATACCGAGGCCGACAAGAATCGCAGCCTGTTTGCCGAAGGCCGCTTTCTGCGCACCGGCGATCTGGGGCGGATTGACGCGGATGGCTATCTGTTCATCACCGGGCGGGCCAAGGATCTGATCATCCGTGGCGGCCATAACATCGACCCGGCAGTGATCGAAGAGGCGCTGATGGGCCATGAGGCGGTGGCCTTTGTCGGTGCCATCGGCCAGCCTGATGCCCATGCGGGCGAGCTGCCCTGCGCCTATGTGGAACTGGTCAAGGGCGCCACAGTGACCGAGGCCGCGCTGCTGGACTATGCCAAAGCGCATATCCACGAACGCGCAGCAGTGCCGAAGCATGTTGAAATCCTTGAAGAACTTCCGAAAACCGCCGTGGGCAAGGTGTTCAAGCCCGATCTGCGGCGCCGCGCGATCCGCCGCATCTGCGACGCCGCCCTGGCCGAGGCCGGGCTGGCCGCGCGGGTGACCGAAGTGGTGGAGGACAAGAAACGCGGGCTGGTGGCACAGCTGGCACCCCGCGCCGACGAGGCGGCGGTGCAGGCGGTCATGGGCCGCTTTACCACCGCCTGGGACTGGCAGCCCTGACCGCAGGCCCCTTGCGGGAATCAGCCTTTCACGAAAGGTTGAGCCGGTGGATTCTGGGAGATTTTTCATGATACGGGGCGTCGTTGCGGGAGCCATGCTGGCCCTCGGCTTTTCCGGTGCGGCAATGGCTGAACCACAGTCAGAGCGGCTGTTCACCCACAAGAACTGGATGGTGGAAATCGTCGCCTTCGACGATGACAGCATTGCCTGCGTGGCGCAGGTCACGGATGGGGATGACACATTTTCGGTCTGGGCCGATCCGTGGAACCCTGTGAAATTGCAGTTCTATTCTTCGGGCTGGGATTTCAGCAGCGGCGGCAGCGCCGATCTGGGGGTGCAGGTGGACCGGCGCGAGGCCTGGTCGCTGACCGATGCCGAGCTGTTTCAGAATTCGGTGCTGTTCAACCTGCCGGAAGGCGATGCCTCGACCCGGTTCCTGATGGAAGTGGTGGAGGGGCAGACCCTGCATCTGGGCAATGACGATGGCAACCATGTGCAAAGCTATTCGCTGGCCGGATCTTCCGCCTCGATCCAGGCGCTGATCGCCTGTGTCGATGCGCTGGCCGAGGATGATGACGGCAATCCGTTCAACTGACAGCAAAAGGGCCGGGCGGGGTGCCCGGCCCGGTCTTTCGGGTGTCTGGTCCCTGTCCTGCCTGCGTCCCGCCCGCGTCCCGCGCCTGTCGGGACGCCGGGATTACGCAGCGGTATCCATCCAGATCGTCACCGGCCCCTGATTGACCAGCGCCACATCCATATCGGCGCCGAAAATGCCATTGGCCGTGGCCAGCCCTTCGGCCTGCAGCCGGGCGGTGAAATACTCGTACAACCGCTTGCCCTCGTCGGGCGCGGCGGCGGTGGAAAAGCCGGGGCGGTTGCCGCGCAGATCGGCGGCCAGGGTGAACTGGCTGACCACCAGACAGGCGCCGCCGCTGTCACGGACCGAAAGGTTCATCTTGCCCGCCGCATCCTTGAAGATGCGCAGCTTGGCGATCTTGGCGGCCAGCTGATCGGCCTCGCGGTCAGTATCGCCCTGCATGGCGCAGACAAGGATCATCAGGCCTGCGCCGATCTCGCCTGCCACCACGCCATCCACCGTCACGCGGGCGCTGGAAACCCGCTGAATGACAGCCCTCAAAGCTCGTGGCTCCAGGGCGGGTTGGCCCCGGCGCGGCTGACGGTGATCGCGGCGGCCCGGGTGCCCAGGCTGAGCGCATCATCCAGCACCGCATCCGAAACCGTGGCGAGCGCGTCTTTCGTCAGCACCCCGGCGGCATCCAGTGCGGCCAGAACGCCCGCGTTGAACGTATCGCCCGCGCCCACGGTATCGGCCACCGTCACCCTGGTGGCGGCGCCAAAGCGGTTCTGCGTTGCGGTGACCGCGCGGGCCCCGGCGGCGCCTTCGGTGATGAACACGATCTTCGGCCCCAGCGCCAGCACGCGGCGTGCCAGTTCCGACACATCGCCTTCGCCCATCAGCCAGTGCAGATCTTCGTCCGACAGTTTGACGATATCGGCGCGGGCGATCATCCGGTCGATCCGGGCGCGATATTCAGCCTCTTTCCCGGCGATGAAACCGGGGCGGATGTTCGGGTCGATCATCGTGACGCGGAACGGCGCCTCGCGCGCCTGCAGCGCCTCATAGGTGCTGGCGGCGGGATCATTCACCAGGCTGATACCGCCGAAGAACAGCGTGTTCACCTCGGGCGGCAGGGCAGGCAGATCGGCCTCGGCCAGCAGGCGGCCTGCGGTGCCTTCATCATAGAAGGCATAGGTCGCCTGACCGTTCACCAGCTTCACGAAGGCCACGGTCGTCGGCCGGTCCGACCGCGCGGCGAAAGCGGTATCCACCTTCGAGGCTTCCAGCGTTTCGACCAGGATCTGCCCCAGCATGTCGGTCGACAGGCCGGAGAAGAACCCCGAGGCCGCCCCCAGCCGCCCCAGCGCGATGGCGGTGTTGAACACCGCGCCCCCGGCATAGGGGGCAAAGGCCGCCTCGCCCAGGGTGCTTTCGCGCGGCAGCATGTCGATCAGCGCTTCGCCACAGCTCAGAATCATGGAAACCCTCCCGAATATCGTTCGATTATAGCCGGTTTTCGCGTGTTAGCGCAAACATTCACATCGGCTGGATGCAGGATATTAAATAATTACTCACTTATCGAATAATTGCCCAGCGCTTTTATCTTGGCCCAAATATCCTCGGGGGGGCCGCAGGCGGGGGGCAGACAGCCCCCCTCGACGCAACCACCCCCGATCAGGCGGTGAAATAGGGCGCCAGATTGCCGCGCACGCGGTCCAGCACTGTGTCGCCTGCCAGATCGGGCACGAAGGTTTCGCCGGTGATCGCCTCATAGGCCTGGATATAGACCCGGCTGGTCTGTTCGATCATCTCGGCCGGAATCTCGGGGATCTCATCCACATAGGGATCGCAGCGCGCGGCGACCCAGGCGCGGATCACATCCTTGTCAAAGCTGGGCGGGCGGCTGCCGTCGCGCAGCGCCGCCTCATAGCCATCGGCCAGCCAGTAACGGCTGGAATCCGGCGTGTGGATTTCATCGGCCAGCAGGATAGTGCCTGCCGCATCGACGCCGAATTCATATTTGGTATCCACCAGAATCAACCCGCGTTCCGCCGCCATCTGCTGACCACGGGCGAACAGCGCCAGCGCCTTGGCCGAAACCTCATCCCATTGCGCGGCGCTCAGCAGGCCCTGTTCCACGATCTCGGCAGCGGTCAGCGGTTCGTCATGGCCGCCGTCGAAGGCCTTCGACGTCGGGGTGATGATCGGCTGCGGCAGGGCCTCGTTGTCGCGCAGCCCGTCGGGCAGGGTATGGCCATACATCTGCCGCTGGCCCTTCTTGTACAGGGGCAGGATCGAGGTGCCGGTGGTGCCCGCCAGATAGCCGCGCACCACGATTTCCACCGGCAGGATGGTCAGGTGCTGGCCGATCACCACATTGGCATCGGGATAGGCGATGACATGATTGGGGCAGATGTCGGCCGTGCGGTCGAACCAGAAGCGCGCCACCTGGGTCAGCACCTGACCCTTGAAGGGGATGGCCGCCAGAATCCGGTCAAAGGCCGAGATCCGGTCGGACGAGATCAGGATGCGTCGTCCTTCGGGATATTCCGCGGATGGCGGCAGATCATAGCAATCGCGCACCTTGCCGAAGTAAGGGGCAGGCAATTCCGGGATACGGGCTTCGGTCAGAACGCGCATGGGGCCTCCGGTCACTGGTTGCCCGGCTATTGCGCAGCGGGCGCGGCAAGTCAATCACGCGGCGCGCGGGCGATGGGCGGGGCGGTGGGCTTTCTGCCCCCGAAGTGCGCGGCGCGCTTCTCCCCGAGGGGATTGGGGCCAAGAGGAAGGCAGCCCTTTCCTCTTGGCCCAAATACCCCGGGGGAGCCCGCAGGGCGGGGGCGGAGCCCCCTATTTCTTCAGCGCGAAGATGATCCCGGCGACCACCAGCGCGGCGAGGATCGCGAAGGCGATCTTCCACTTGCTCCAGGGGCGTTCGCCCTGCACCTTGCCGGTCTGGCCGTTCACGACAAAGCGGTAGGTCTGGCCGTTGTATTTATAGGCGGCCATCCAGACCGGCAGCAGGATATGCTTGAAGGTTTCCGCCGAATATTCGGTATCGACCGAGGTGATGCGCTGTTCATCGCCGCCGATGTCGCGGCGCACATCGCCTTCGATCACCTGTGCCATGACCTCACGCGCGCGGGCCTGACCTTCGGCCAGGCCGATCGTATAGCCCTCGGCGGTGAAGCCTGCCAGATAATCGGCGCGATAGGGGGCGAGCTGCCCCAGATCCCAGGGCGCCAGCGCATCGGTATAGCGGCGCGGCAGCGATTGCGAGGCCAGCACCAGCACATCGTCGAAGCTGCGTTTCACCCAGCCGCGCGCCCCGCTCCACCTTGTCTTGCGTTCCTGCACCTGTTTGGGCTTGCCGTCATCCATCACCGTGCGGGTGACATAGTAATGATCGCCGCGCTGGCCGGTATAGGCGCTGCGGGTGGCGGCATCGAAGGTCCAGTAGGGCACATAGATGCCGTTCATCGCCCGGCCCTTGCGGGCGTAATCCACCAGACCGCCGGGGGCGAACCACAGGCGGCCCAGCCAGTCTGTCATCGCCTTGCGGGCGGCGCGTTCGTCCAGCGCGAAGGGCACCAGCGCCTGTGGCTTGATCTGGCGGTGGGTGCCGGTGCCGATCACCACCGGGGTGGCGCAGAACGGACATTCGCGGGCATGATCGGCGCCGCTGAATTCCACCAGCGCACCGCAGGAGGGGCAGGGCGTGCTGCGCTGATCCTCCATCGTGCCGGGGGGCAGGGCATCGCGCAGGGCGCGGTTCAGGTCCAGTTCGCCGAGGGCCAGCGCCTTGGCCTCTGGCGCGGCCGGGATGTCCTGTTCCTGGCCGCAATGGCCGCAGCGCAGATGGGTCTGGCCCGGCGCATAGCGCAGGTCGGCCCCGCAGGCGGAGCAGGGAAAATGGTGATCGGTTTCGGCCAAGATTGTGGCTCCGCTTCAGGCGCCGGGCGGCGGCGGGGGGGGCACCTGGGCGAAAAGTGCGGCCAGTTCGGTTTCGCCTGCGGGTTTCCATCCCTCCATTCCGGCGGCCCAGACGAGGCTGGCGCGTGTGACGGCGCCGGACAGGATCATGCCGCGCAGATCGGTTTCCGGGAACGGCCCCCGGGTCGCACCGTTTTCGGCCAGATGCCATTCCTTGCCCACCGGGGGTGGCGGCGGGGGGGCTGCGGGGCGGGCGGCTGCTTGGGCGGGGGCGGCGCCCCAGGGGCCTGCCGCCTGTTGCGCCATGCCCAGACCCAGGGCCGCGCCCATGCCTGCGCCCATGGCATCCGACAGGGCACCGCCCGGCCTGTCCAGCGCCTCTGCCGCGTTGAACTGCATGTATTTGCCCAGATCGCCTGCGATACCGATGGAGCTGCGCTTATCAAGCACCTTTTCCACCTCTTCGGGCAGGCTGATGTTTTCGATGTAGAATTCAGGCAGGGTCAGCCCGTAGTCGGTGACCTTGGGGGCAATGGCCGTGGCGATCAGCTTGGCCAGATCGGCGGTATTGGCCGCCATATCCAGCACGGGGATGCCCGATCCGGCCAGAACCCGGCTCATTTCCTGGACGATTACATTGCGGATCTGGTTCGAAATCTCGTCGGCGGTAAATTCGCCGTCGGTGCCCACCACCTCTTTCAGGAAGACCGCCGGATCGGCGACGCGCATCGAATAGGTGCCGAAGGCGCGCAGGCGCACGGCGCCGAATTCGGGATCGCGGCAGATGATCGGATTCTTGGTGCCCCATTTCAGATCGTTGAAGCGGGTGGTGGAGACGAAATAGACCTCGCTCTTGAACGGCGACTGGAAGGCATGATCCCAGTGCTGCAGAGTGGTCATGATCGGCATGTTGTTGGTTTCAAGCATGTAGAGCCCGGGGCCGAAGACATCGGCCAGCTGCCCCTCATGCACGAAAACCGCGGCCTGCCCTTCGCGGACGGTGAGTTTGGCGCCGTATTTGATCGCCTGTCCGCGCCGTTCGAACCGCCAGACCATCGTATCGCGCGTATCATCAAGCCAGGAGATGACGTCGATGAACTCGCCTTTGAACAGATCGAAAACCATGGTGCCTGCCTTTCAGACCGAAATGCCGCGCCTGCGCATTGGGGCGGGTGTTGCTGCTAACATAGCCATGGCTGCGCATGTTTGAAGCCCTGTCGCGCGTGGCGGCGCTGTTTTCCCGCGGCGCCCCCAGCAGGTGCCTGGTCGCGGGCGTGCAGGGCGCAGCCAAGGGCCGGGGCCGCGCCACTGGCCTTAGCTGATGGGCCTTAGCTGGAGCCGCCGGTCAGGCGGGTGGCGATGGCTTTCACGATCGGCCGGGCCTCGGCCGCTGTCATGCCCGGCCGCAGCGCAGGGTCATAAAGCATCTTCAGCATCAGCTCGTCCTGCCGGGTCAGCAGGGCGAATTCTTCATCGTCATTGAAGATCGAGGGCCGGGCCAGCGGGCTGTCATTGGCCAGACCCAGGCCTTGCGCGATTTCCTCGTGCAGGCAGGACAGGCGCAGCAGATCCGGGTGTTCGGCGCGCACCACGGCAAAGGCGCGGGCATAGGTGGAGGCGCTGCCTTCGGACAGGGCGTAGACGATGCAATAGGTGGAGCGCGGCAGATCGGTCAGCCCGGCCACTTCGGGCGCGGAAAGTTCGGGCAGGGTGCTGCGGATCACCGGGCCAAGCGCGCGGCGTTCGTCTTCGTTCACCACATGGATGAAGAAATTGGCGCCACTGTCTGACAGGGTGATCGGATGGCCGGTGATGGATTGCAGGCGCGCCAGATAAGACCCGATCAGCGCCCGGTCGGTCGCCCGCCGCGTGGCAGGGACGGAGGCGCCGAAGGCCACCGAGACGCGCACGGGCTGTGCCCAGCGGCGCAGGCGGCTGGTGGTTTCCTGGGCCACCAGACCGGCAGAGGTGCGGCGGTATTCATCGAACAGGGCGACCCGGATGAAATTCTCGGCCAGCATCGTGTCGGTGAAGGGGGTATCCTTGCCGCCGCCATCGGTGCGCAGCAGACCTTGCCCCAGCAGATCGGCCTGCACCTTGGCGTAATAGGCCGCCAGCGCCATGCTTTCGGGCGAGGGCGCAGGGGGCGCCGCCGGAAGGGCGGGCGGCACCATGGGCCGGGGCAGCGGGCGGGGCTGTGGCGCCACCGCCAGCTGCGGCGCGCAGCCCGCCAGAGCCACCAGCAGCGCCAGAAGGGCTGCGGCGCTCCGGGGGCGGCGGCAGGGGGGCATGGCCCGGGGCAAAGGCGCGGCCTCCGGTCAGGCGGTGGGGGCGGGGCGGGGCGCCCGCGCGCTGGCCGCAGAGAGCGTATCGCGCAGTTCGGTTTCCATCTTCTGCAGATCAGCCTCGGCGGCGGCGCGTTTGGCCTTGCCTTCATCGGCAATCGCCAGGCTTTCCTCGATCGTGGCGATCAGGGTGGCATTGGCCTGTTTCACCGCTTCGATATCGAACACGCCGCGTTCCATTTCGGTGCGGACGACGCGGTTGGTTTCCTGCAGGTTCTTGGCATTGGCGGTCAGCAGTTCGTTCGTCAGATCGCTGGCTTCGCTGATCGCCTCGGCGGCTTCGCGTGACCGCTGGATGGTGACCGCCTGCGCCAGCTGGGTTTCCCACAGCGGCACGGTGTTCACGAGGGTGGAGTTGATCTTGGTGACCAGCGATTTGTCGTTTTCCTGCACCAGACGGATCGAGGGCAGCGACTGCATGGTGACCTGCCGGGTCAGTTTCAGGTCGTGCACCCGGCGTTCCAGATCATCGCGGGCGGCGCGCAGATCGCGCAGTTCCTGGGCGCGCAGCACCTGTTCGGATTCGGGGGCCGCGGCAACGGCGGCCTCTTTCGCGGGAATATCGGTGCTGTCGATCTGGGCGAGCTTGGCATCGCCCGCCGCAATGTAAAGCGCCAGCTCGTCATAGAAATCGAGCGTCTTTTCATAGAGCAGATCGAGGCTTTTGATATCCTTCAGCAGCTTGTGTTCGTGTTGCAGCAGGGTTTCGGTGATGCGGTCGATCTGGCCCTGCACCTCTTCGAATTTCGCCACGAATTCGGCGAAGGGGGCGGCGCGGCCCATCAGTTTTTCCCACCAGCTTTGTTCGCGGCGCACATCCAGTTCCGCAGTGGAAAAGCCGCGCAGGGTGCTGACCATCGAGCGCAGGGAATCGCCTGCGGGGCCGACATCCTTGTTCTTCACATCCACCAGCATGGCCTGGCTGATCTGCTGCAGTTCGGCCTGGGCGGCCGAGCCGAAAGAGATGATCGACTGGGTATTGCCGATATCCAGTTCGGCCATGCGGCGGCGGATTTCATCCGCGCGCGGGGCGGGGGCTGTTTCCAGCGGCACGACGGCGGGCACCGGATCGGGCAGCACGGCGGCGGTGATCTTTTCGGCTTCGGCCAGGGTGGCTTCGGCGTCTTTGCGGATGGAATCGCTCATGGTCTGGTCTCACTCTGCAACAGGCGCGCAACCAATCTGCTGGGGGAACTGCGCCGGGGTCATCTGGGAGGTATCCGGGTCGGGGTCTTGGGGCAGGCAAGGATCGGGGCCGCGGCGCCACCGGGGCGCCGGGGCCGGGTGTCAGGGTCTGGGCGTTTCCAGCCTGAGCCTGTCGCGCAGGACGGAAATTTCGATATCGAGATCGGTGGAATCATTGGCCAGCAGGGCCTTTGACCGGGTGGCGAAGGTGGTTTCCAGATCATCCAGCAGCGCCTCGTAATCGGCGCGGGCCTTGCTGTCGCGCGACTGTGCGTAAAGATCGGCAAACTTCACCGTCGCGTCACGGGCGCCGGTCAGGTAGACGCCCAGATATTTGCGGGCGGCGGTCAGATCACGGGGATCGGCCTCGACCGAGCGGAACAGGCCCCGGGCGGCGGTGGCAAACCGATCAACCCGGCGTTCCATCGCGGGATCGCGGGCGCGCAGGATTGCGTCTTTCATGGCGGCCAGCAGCGATTCCGCCTCGTCCACGGCGCGGGCGACGCGGTCTGTCTGGAAGGCGTCGATGCCCTCTGCGCCCTTGTCGCGCAGCGGATCGGGGCCGAAACTGAACAGATGCAGCACCGCGCCGATGCCGCCGATCAGCCCGGCAGAGAGTGGCGCGCCCGTGGTCATCAGCGCGCCCGCCACCAGCCCCGCGCCGGTCAGCAGCGATGCGGCGATCTTGCGCGGAAAGGCGGGACGGCGGGCGATGCGACGCTGATCATAGGCCTCATGTGCGCGGATGCCTTCGCGTGTCAGCCAGGCAGCGGCGAGCAGCAGGCCGGTGGCGGCCAGGCCCAGGGCCAGCCCGCCGGGATCCTGCCGGAAGGCCTGCATGGCAAAGGCCAGCGGCAGGATGAACAGCAGGTTGGACCGGGCGCCTGCGCGGGCCGGTTTCTGCGTGTCATAGGGGTTTTGGGGCGCCGGGGCCTTTGCGCCATCGCGCCGGGCCGCGCCATCGGGAGAGTATTTGCCGCCGAACCGCTGCGCCATGTCAGGCCCCTGCGGCGAAAGCGGTATAGAGCATCAGCGCCACAAGCAGCGCAAAGCTCAGGGTCTGCAGGCGGGAGCCTGTCATGGGGCCTCCTGTCGGCGGTCGTGCGGGATGCCCCGCCTTTCAACTATAGGTGAGGGGCGGCCACGTTACCAGAGGCGGAGGCGGCGGATTTGTCTTGGTTTTCCCGAATTCGCGGGGTGGTGGCATCCGGGTGTCAGGGCGGGCTTGCAGGACGAGGTGCAGGTTTTGGGGGCTGCGGCTGCGCGGCAGGGGCATGGGCCGCGCAGCATCGGGTGGGTGTGGCCTTGCCCCCGGTGCGGGGCAAGGGCCGGGGTGTCAGGCGGCTTCGGCCAGCAGGGCGTGCAGATCGAGGCGCATGGTGGTCATCGACAGGGTGCCTGCGGCATCGCGCGGCCATTCAGCCTCGGGCCGGTCACGGTAAAGCTCTACCCCGTTGCCATCGGGATCGCGCAGGTAGATCGCCTCGCTGACACCATGATCCGAGGCGCCTTCCAGCGGCCAGTCGGCCGCGACGATGCGTTTCAGGGCGGCGCCCAGGCTGGCGCGATCGGGGAACAGGATGGCGGTGTGGTAAAGGCCGGTGGTGCCGGGGGCAGGCGGATGGCCGCCCTTCGATTCCCAGGTGTTCAGGCCGATGTGGTGGTGATAGCCCCCCGCGCTGAGAAACACGGCCTGCGTGCCGTAGCGCTGGGTGATTTCGAACCCCAGGATGCCTTGATAGAAGGCCAGCGCGCGATCCAGATCCGCGACCTTGAGGTGAACATGGCCGATCCGGGTTTCGGCAGGGAGAACGGGTTTCGGGGTCATGGCGGTTTTCCTTTCGCTTTGGGCCAAGATACGCCTTGGCCGGGCTTGCGATAAGGCACAGGGCTGCACAGGGTCTGCGCAAGGATGCGGGGCAGGAGGGGATCAGAGGCGGCGCAGCAGCAGGCGCAGCATCCGCAGGCCTGCCGATTGCGCCAGCCCCGCGCCCATGCCGGTGAGCGCGACCAGCAGCCCCGCCAGCCCGGACCAGAGCCGCACCGCCGTATCCGACAGCCGCAGGCCCAGACGGAACAGCCGGGTCTTGCCCAGCACCTCGATCCGGCCCAGCGTTCTGGGGCCCAAGGCTTCGGCGCTGCGGGCCAGACGGGCGGCATCGGCCGGATCATCGACGTAGCGCATGAGATGCAGCGTTTCGGTGGGGCCAAGGCTGCGGTTCAGCCTGCCAAGATTGGCAAAAAGATCAGTGACGGGGGCAAGGGCGGCGGGCCGGAAGGCGGCGCCCAGATCATCAAGGCTGCCTGCGCGGCGCAGGGCGGCGATATCCACCGCCTCGGATGCGATGCGGGTCAGGCTGCGGGTCAGGCTGCCGGTCATCACCCCGGCCTTGCGGGCCAGTCGCAGGGAGGATGCGCCGAGTTTGACGGTCAGCGAGCTGCCGCCGGTCAGCAGGGCCACTGTGGTGACGCCAAGGCCCAGGGCGGAGAGTGCCAGATCAAGGTCATCGACCTCGGCCCCGGTGGCATAGTTCCAGCCCTGCCGCCCGAGGCCGATCACATCGCCCGCGGGCGACAGCGTGACGGGGGCGTTGCACAGCAGAAGCTGCGTCAGCGGGCAGGTTTCGGCATGGATGGTGCAGGCAAGGCAGCTGCCCGCCGTGGCCAGAAAGCCTGTATCGGTATCGCGCGCTGCGGCAACGCGGGCGGCCAGATCGCCGGGCAGGGGGATGGTGCGTTCGGCCGCCACCGCCAGCAGCGCGTCAAGCGCGAGCCAGTTGCGCGGATCTTCGGCCAGACGGGTTTCGATCAGTGCCGCCAGACGTTCGGGCGTGGCCTCGGCCGCCA
>Ga0154534_1027_pt2 | contig 12619 bp, 9 predicted proteins | sample RifGroF1_FD_105677 | JGI IMG/M metagenome (GOLD analysis project Ga0154534, IMG submission 105677) | Rhodobacteraceae bacterium GWF1_65_7 | reverse complement strand
CTCATATCCCGCCCGCGCTAGCAGGCTGACCGCAACCGACCCCACACCGCCCGAGGCGCCGGTCACCAGCACGGCATCGCCGCCCGGCCGCAACCCGTGATCCATCAGCGCCATGGCGCAAAGCATGGCGGTATAACCTGCCGTGCCGATCTGCATCGCCTGTTCCGGGCTGAGCCCGGCGGGCAGCGGCTGCACCACACTTTCGGGCATCCGCACCACCTGTGCATAGGCGCCCCAGCGCGTTTCCGACAGGCCCCAGCCATCGACGATCACCCGATCCCCGGCCGCAAACCGCGGGCTGGCGCTTTCGATGACCTCGCCCGCCAGATCAATGCCCAGCACCATGGGAAAGCTGCGGATAATCGGGCCCCGCCCGGTTATGGCCAGCGCATCCTTGTAGTTCAGCCCTGAATGGCTGACCCGGATCACCACATCGCCCGCAGGCCAGGCATCCAGCGCCAGATCCTCGAACCCGACAGCATAGCTTTTCCCCTCGCCCGCGCGGGCCATAAGTGCCCGGCCGATCATGCCTCTGCCCCCTGCACGGCGGCCGCCAAGGCGGGCGGCAGGTCAAATTCGGCCAGAACCCTGGCGCGCCCCGCAGCCGACATCTTGCGCGCGGTCTTGGCAACAATGCCCAGCACATCCTCTTCCGCGTGTTTGGCGGCGAAATCCGCAAAATAGAACCGCAGGAAGACGAAGCAGATCACATCCTCCAGCGCCTGCACCTCGGCATCGCGCTTGATGCCTTCCTTGCGCAGCAGCACGCCCACCCGGTCCTGCGCCTCTGGCCCATATCCGGCTTCGGCCATGATCCCGGCCACCCGTGCGGCATGGCGGCGGCCCTGTTCGCGGCGCCAGTCCAGATAGCCCGCCTTGCCTTCGGGATAAGCGCTGCGCGGCAGCATCCAGCGCTCCACATGCTGGCCGCGCGCCGCGATCTCCAGCACATCCGGGGCATCGGGGAACAGCCGTGCAAGCTCTGCGCTCATCCGCTCGCCATACAGCAGCGCCGCGGGGCGCCCGTCCTCACTATTGGGATCGGCTGCATTTGCCGCATCAATCCTGGCCAAAGCCGCTTTCAGGTCGCCCATCGCTTCCTCCTCTTTCCGGCGATCCTGCGACGGGCGCAGCCATCATGCAAGACGCAGGGGCGCGGGAAGACGAACGCCGCCCCGAAGGGCGGCGCATCTTATTCGGCGACGATCAGCTTGGGCTTGCTGCTGCCGGGCCTCCCGGCCTCCAGCTGTGCCACCCGCGCCTCCAGATCCGTCAGCTCGCGCGTCAGCACATCGGGCGGCAGAACCTCTGGCTCCACCTCGCCCTTGCCCACCATCCGGCGCGTCAACCAGACCAGAAGCCGCGACAGATCATCCATGATGAGGAAGAAGGCCGGCACGATCACCAGCGACAGGATGGTTGACATGATGATACCCCCGATCACCGCCGTGGCCATGGGCGCCCGGAAACTGCCGCCCTCGCCCACCCCAAGGGCCGAGGGCAACATGCCCGCCGACATGGCGATCGAGGTCATGACGATCGGCTGCGCCCGCTTGTGGCCCGCCTCCATCACCGCCTTCATCCGATCCATGCCACGCACCCGCATTTCAATGGCGAAATCAATCAGCAGGATGGCATTCTTGGTCACGATCCCCATCAGCATCAGGATCCCGATCAGCACCGGCATCGACAGCGCCGAATTGGTCAGGATCAGCGCCGCCGCCACCCCGCCAATGGCCAGAGGCAGCGAAAACAGGATGGTGAAGGGCTGCAATACCGATTTGAACAGCAGGATCAGCACCGTCAGCACCAGCATCAGGCCCATGATCATCGCATTGCCAAAGCTTTGCAGCATTTCGGCCTGCACTTCGGCATCCCCCGATTCAGCAATGCGGACCGAGGCCGGAAGCTCGACCGACTCTGTGACCTCCTTGAACCGGGTCGATGCCGTGCCCAGCGCCACACCCACCGGCAGGTTGGCACCGATGGTGGCGCGGCGGCTGCGGTTGTGGCGTTCGATCATCGAAGGCCCATCGGCCATGCGAATATCCGCCACCGCCGCCAGTGGCACTGATCCGCCCGAAGCCGTCATCACCCGCAGCGCAGCAATGCGCGACAGATCGGCCCGGCTGGCATCATCCAGCCGCACCCGCACCGGCACCAGCCGGTTGTCGATCGACAGTTTCGCCAAGGCCCCGTCCAGATCACCGATGGTGGCCACGCGCACCACTTCGGCAATCGCCGCTGTGGTCACGCCCATGCGCGCCGCTTCTTCCATCTTCGGGGTGATCTGCAGTTCCGGGCGCGGCAAGGCCCCTTCGGTAGAGACATTGGCCAGCAGCGGATCGCCCCGCAACGCCTCTTCCAGCCGCGCGGCGGCAATGTTCAGATCGGCCTCGTTATCCGACAGGATCGAGAAAGACAGATCACGCTCGGCCCGGTCGTTCAGCTTGTAGGCCAGAACATCGGGCACATCGCGCAGGCGTTCAAAGATTTCGGCCTCGATCTCGTTCTGCGGACGCACACGTCCCGAGCTTTCCACCGGCGGAATCAGATCGCCCACCACAGGCAGGCCCTGCGCCATCCGCATCACCCGGTGCAGCAGCGAATGGTCCAGCTTGTCCAGCAGCACGGTCACAGAGGCGCGCCGCACGTCCAGATCGCCCGAGGGCGAAGAGCCACCCAGCACGAACACATTCGCCACCCCGGCCACCCCGGCGATGCGGTCCTGCATCATGTCGGTGGTGCGGCCGGTTTCTTCCAGCGTCGATCCGGGCGGCAGCTCCACGCTGATCGAAATCCGGCTGACATCTTCCGGGGGAATGAAACTGCCGGGGATCTGCATCATGAAATACAACGATACGATCAGCACGCCAAACCCCGAAAGCAGCGTCAGATAGCGCCCCGGCAGCGTGACAAGGCGCGCCGCCATCGACCCGGGCGCCACATCAGACGGCACCCGCAGCCCCAGCCAGCGGCGCGGCAACGGCAAAGGCAACCGCCCCGCCGTAGTCACACGCACGATCCGCAGATACTGCCGCATGAACCAGCCGTCTTCATGGTCGTCATGCCCGGCGGCATCCTTGGCCCGCATCAGATAGGCCGCCATCAGCGGCGTTATCAGCCGCGCCACCAGCAGCGAGAACAGCACGGATATGGCCACCGTCAGGCCGAACTGCCGGAAATACTGCCCCGGAATCCCCGGCATGAAGCTGACCGGCACGAACACCGCCACAATGGTGAAGGTGGTGGCGATCACCGCCAGCCCGATTTCATCCGCCGCATCAATCGAGGCCCGGTACGGCGTCTTGCCCATGCGGATGTGGCGGGCGATGTTCTCGATCTCCACAATCGCATCATCCACCAGAATGCCGGTTGCCAGCGTGATCGCCAGCAGGCTGACGAGGTTCAGCGAAAAACCCAGCAGATCCATCACATAAAACGTGGGGATAGCCGAAAGCGGCAGCGCCACCGCCGCAATCGCCGTGGCCCGCCAGTTCTTCAGAAAGGCGAACACCACCAGAACCGCAAGGATCGCCCCCTCCAGCAGGGTATGCAGCGCACTTTCATAGTTGCCCACGGTATAGAACACCGTGTCATCCACCAGCGTGATCCCGATATCCGGGTGCTGCGCCCTGATCTCGTCCAACGTGGTATCCACGGTTTGGGCCACCGTCACCTCGGATGCGCCCTTGGACCGGAACACCGCAAAGGTCACCACCTGATCGCCGTTGAAGCGCGAGAAGGACCGCAGCTCTTCATAGGTATCGGTAATGCTGCCCAGCTGATCCAGCCGCACGAAGCGGCCGCCACCCAGCGCGATGGTCGTGCCCGACAGCCGCTCTACCGTCTGGGCATTGCCCAGCGTGCGGATTGCCTGTTCGCCCGCGCCCAGCTCTGACCGGCCGCTGCCCAGATCGGTATTCGTGGCCCGCAGCTGCGCGCTGACAGCCTGCGCCGTCACACCAAAACTGCCCAGCTTCACCGGGTCCAGCTCGATGCGGATTTCCCGGTCTGCGCCGCCATAGCGATCTATCTTGCCAATGCCGGATTTGCCCTGCAGCGCCCGTTTCACCGTGTCATCCACGAACCACGACAGCTCTTCCATCGTCAGATTCGGCGCAGAGACGGCAAAGGTCATGATGGCCTGCCCCTCCACGTCGATGCGGCTGACAATGGGCGAATCGACATCCGCGGGCAGATCGCCGCGGATCTTGTCGATGGCATCCTTCACATCCTGCACCGCCTTGTCGGTGGGCACATCCATGCGAAACTCGATGGCCGCCGTCGAAACCCCGTCATTCACCGTCGAGGTCACGTTCTTCACCCCGGCGATGCCCGCCACGGCGTCTTCCACCTCTTTGGTGATCTGGGTTTCCATCTCGGCCGGGGCGGCGCCCGACTGGGTAATCACCACAGACACCAGCGGCACATCAATATTGGGAAAGCGCGTGATCGGCAGGCTGTTGAAGCTTTGCCATCCCAGCACCATCAGCATGACAAAGGCAAGGATCGGCGCAATCGGATTGCGGATCGCCCAGGCAGAGAAATTCATCTTGCGCCCCTCATTCCACAGAAGCCAGAACCGGGTTCACCTTGTCGCCATCCCGCACGAAGGCGCCGGCCTTCGTCACGATCCGGTCGCCGGAAAACAGGCCCGTCACGATCTCAACCATGCCCCGGTCCCGGATGCCGATCTCCACCAGCACCCGCTTCACCGTGCCATCCGCCGCCACCCGCATCACGGAATAGCCATCCGGCCCCGAACCGACAGCACTGCCCGGCACGGCCAGAACCTCGCGCTCGGCCAGAATGATCTCGGCATCGGCATACATGCCTGCCCGCACCGTGCGGGCGTTTTCCAGCGTGATGCGCGCCGTCCCCAGCCGAGTTGCAGTGCTGACACCGGGTTCCACCAGCCGCACGGTGCCGCGCAGCGGCTCTGACGCGCCCACCACGCGGATCAGCGCTGTCATGCCGGGTTGCAGCCGCACCAGATCGGATTCCGCAATATCGGCCCGTACTTCCAGCGCACCATCCTTCATCAGCACGAACATCGGCTCGCCCGCAGCGCTGGCCACCCCGCCCACCTGCGCATTGCGCGACAGAACCTCGCCCGCCACCGGCGCCACCACGCTGGCGCGTTTCATGTTCAGCTCCACATTGGCCAGCTGCGCTTCGGCCAGCGCCACCTGTGCCTGCGCCGCCTCCAGCGATTTCTCGGTTGCCGTCACCCGGGCCGCCGCCGATTCTGCCGCAGCCCGCGCCTGATCCACCGCCGCCTGGGCCGCATTGCCGCTTTTCTGCAAGGCCGCCTGCCGTGTCGCCACACGCTGCGCCTCGTCTGCCGAAGCGCGGGCTTCCAGAACGCCCGCCTCGGCCTGCGCCACGCCCGCACTGGCCGAAGCCAGCGAGGCCAGAAGCTGGCTGCGCTGCAATTCGAGCGTGGTCAGCGACAGCCGCGCCAGAACCTGCCCGGCCTCGACATAATCGCCCACCTCGGCCTCCAGCGTCTCGATCGGCTGGCCCTCGATCAGCGGCTGAACCAGCACCTGCTCCACCGCCCCGACCAGCCCGCCCGCAATCACCCGGTCCTGCAGCACCATCCGCTCCAGCGCCGAAACCGAAATCGCGGGCAGGACGATGCCCGCCTCGGGCGCCGGATCGGTGGCAGCTTCTGCCTGTGCCGCAGCAGGGGCCACCAGCGCCACCATCAGACCCAGTGCAATTACCTTCGCCTGCATCGTCTCAAACCTCTTTCGGCACAGCGGCACCCGCCGCGCGCACATCCTCAAGAATGACATCAATCATACGCTGCAACAGCGCCGTCAGTTCAGTATCGGGCGGCTGCCCGGCACCGGAATTCATCAGCGCCGAAGCCCGCACCAGCGTTATGGCCGTGCGCGCATGGGCCCCGAAGCGCCGGGTTGCCACATCGGCGGGCAGCCCCGCCGCCAGCGCAAAGGCCCGGCACAGATAGCCGCTGATTTCCTGTTCCAGCCGCTGCACCGCGCAACCGATCTCGGGCTTGCGATGCGCCGCCGCCGAAATTTCCGCCCACATCGCCCGCTCTTCCGTCACGGCGGCACAGCCTTCGGCGACACGTTCATGCAGGCCGCAGCGCAGCGCCTGCAACGGATCGGGGGCGGCGGCGATACAGGCGAATTTCTCCCCCACCTCGGCCAGATCACGGCCGATCATCGCCTCGACCATGGCGGCCTTCGACGGGAAATAGCGGTAGAAGTTGCCAACGCTCATACCGGCGGCCCGGGCAAGCTCCTGCATCGAGGCGCCATCAAAGCCCTTTTCGGCAAAGATGCTGCGGATACGGTCAAGGATTTCATCCTCGCGCGACCGCGCGGGGGCTGCATCCGGGTCTGACGGCGCCGTATCTGAAGGGATCGCGGAATACTGGGTCATTGCCTTGCGGCCAGAGAATGAATGTTCATTCACACCGATGCGTCAAGATTTCCCTTCGGTCAAGAAAAAGCTGCGGCGCGGCATCAGAATAAGGCCCGGCTGCCATGGACAGCGGGCACATCCTGCACAAAAGCAGAAATTTTCAGCGCAGCGTCGCCGCCATTTCAGCCCGCGCCCAGGCCTCTTTCGACCAGGCAAGGATCAGGAACAGCGCGATTCCCCCGGCAATCAGCAGCGTATCCACCCAGATCGACGGCGGCAGCACCAGCCGCGCGCCATTGGCGGCATAGCACAGCACCACCCCCATGCCAAAGACCGGCAGCGCATGGCGCCCCAGCAGTGCGAAGGGCGCCGCCACTGCACTGCCGCAGGCGCGCCGCACAGCCGGAAACGCGCTCAGCACGTAGGCCAGCGCCAGCGCATGGGCCAGGCGCGGCAGCGTCAGAAAGCCCTTGTCGAAACTGGTCACGATCCAGGGCGCGTACAGATATTCCTTCACCAGCCACATGCCATGGCCGAACCTGTCAGAAATCGCCTGCACCTGCGTCACCCCCAGCGTCAGCAACAGCCAGCCCGTACAGATCGCCAGCAGCCAGCCCTTCACCGGCACGAAGCGCTGCCCGCGTTTCATGGCGATCCCGGTCAGCAGCCCCAGCACGAACAACAGCTGCCAGGACATCGGATTAAGGAACCAGCCATAGCGATTGGGATAATTGGGGATGTTCCACCAGAACAGCGACACCACGAACCACAGCAAGACCGAAGCCGCCAGCAGGGCGCGCGGAAAACGCAGCGCCAGCCAGATCAGCAGCGGCGCCGCGATCATCAGCACCGCATACAACGGCAGGATATTCGCATAGCCCAGCTGATGGCCCAGCAGCGGAACCCCGATCAGAAAGCCCAGCGGCTTCTGATACAGCTTCTCGATCTGCAACTGCTGCATCATGCCGAAGTCGTTGAACCACAGCGCTGTGGCCGCCGCCACGCCAATGGCCATGACGGTGGTGACGATATGCACCATGTACAATTGCCAGGCCCGCCGCCACAGCCGCGCCACCCCCGCCCAGTAAGGCCCATGCCCCGCGAAATAGCGCATGTAGGCCAGCCCGGCCGCAATGCCCGACATCAGCACGAAACCTTCGGCGGCATCGGAAAAGCCGAAATTCTTGGTGGTCAGATGTTCATAGATCGTGCCCGGCACATGGTTGATGAAGATCATCACCAGCGACAGGCCACGAAACACATCCAGCCGCGGGTCACGCGCCGGCTTGGCCGCTGCCGCCACCGGGTCAGACATGCTGACGCTCCCCAGCCGCAGCCACCGGGGCAATGTCGCGCATGGCGATCATGTTGCCCTCCCAGGCCGCCAGAATCTCGCGCTGGCGCCGCATCACCGGCGATTCCGCCAGATCCATCGGTGTCACGAACAGCCCGCTGGTGGCCGGGCGCGAAGACCAACTGATGATGACCGGCGCCAGCATCATCGGCACCAGCACCGGCAGCATCCAGACCACCAGCCCCGGCGCCAGAAGCCAGGTGCCCGCCAGCCCGGCAAGCCCCGTCGTCACCACCCAGTGGCTGCCCGCCCACGCCTCGCCCAGGCTCAGCCGCCCGTCGCCCCGGTTGTTGGTGGGCCAGCCACCATCCCGCCCCAGCAGTACCTGAAACACGCTGCGCGTCTGATAGGCCAACAGCACCGGCGCACTGACCGATGAAAACAACAACTCCGCCAGCATCGAGGCAAAGGTGCGCAGCGCCCCGCCGAAATTCCTTGCCCGCCCGCTCATGGCCGCATTCAGCGCCACGGCGAATTTCGGCAGGATCAGCAGGCCGAACACGCCGATGGCCAGACCGATGGCCTTGGAGGTTTCTGCCTGCGGGAAGATCGGGAAGGGCCAGTAAGGTTCGGGAAAGTAGTCCGGCGGCGGTGCAAAGAACGGCGCCGCAATCGAGGCCAGCATGAAGCCGATCCAGAACAGCGGCGAGATATAGGCCATGATGCCCTGAAAGAACACGAAGCGGCTCCAGGGTTTCAGCCCCGGCGCCATCAACAGCCGCACATGCTGCAGGTTGCCCTGGCACCAGCGGCGGTCACGTTTGGCATGATCCACCAGGTTTTCCGGCCCTTCCTCGAACGACCCGCCCAGATCGTCATCCAGCCGCACGCGCCATCCGGCCCGGGCCAGCAGCGCCGCCTCGACATAGTCATGGCTCATCACATGGCCGCCGAACGGCGGCTTGCCGCGCAGTTCCGGTAGGCCGCAGCTTTCGGCAAAGGCCCGCACCCGCACGATGGCATTATGCCCCCAGAACGGCCCGGTGCGCCCCTGCATCATCGCCAGCCCGCGCGCGAAGATCGGCGAGTGGAAAGCCGCCGAAAACTGCATCGCCCGGCCAAACCGCGTGCGTGCCCGCGTCACCACCGGCAGCGTCTGCAACAGGCCGATGTCGGACTCGGCCTGCATCCGGCGGGCCATTTCCACAATCGTGGCGCCCTCCATCAGGCTGTCGGCATCCAGGATCAGCGCAAGGTCATAGGCCCCGCCCGAAGTCTGGATGAAATCCTCGATATTCCCGGCCTTCTTGCCGCGGTTGTCGGCGCGGCGGCGATAGAACATCCGCCCTTTGGCGCCCCGCTCTTCCACCATCTGCAGGAACCACAGCTTTTCCCGCGCCGCAATCGCATCGTTCCGGGTATCCGACAGGATGGCGATATGAAACTGGCCCGCAGCGCCAGTGGCCTGCAGGCTTTCATCCATCGCAGCAATGCGCGAAAAAGTGGTGACCGGATCTTCGTTATAGACCGGAACGATCACCACAACCGTCTCGGTCAGCGGCCCGTCCAGCTGCACCGCCGGGGGGCGGGCATCGGTCGCAAGCCCCATCAGGCCCTGCACCGCGCCCCAGGCCAGCCACCAGCTTGAAATCAGGATCAGCACGGCGCGCAGGATGTCGATGACATCCAGCCCGTCAGACCAGCCGAATTGCAGGAACAGCATGAATGCCCCCGCCCCGGCAACAAGGCTAAGCACAATGGCCACGCTGCGGGGCAGCGTGGCCCGGTCACGCGCCTGCGCGCGTGCAACCGGCGGAGGCATGGATTACATCTCCCGGCGCGGTGCCGGTCCGATCTGCAACAGGGCAAGCACCGCCCGCGCCAGACGGCGCAGGGTCAGCGGTTCTGCCGTTTCCAGCATCTGCTTGGGCATGGCCAGCGGCGCAGCGGGCAACGTTCCGATATCCTGCACCAGAGCCTCGATTTCCTCGACGGGAAGGGCGGCAATCTTAGACATCACGCATTGATCCACTGATAGAGCCAGGTTTCCGTAAGCTTCCGTCCATAACCCGCAAGATGGGCAACCAGTTCCACAGTCGCCCCCTCTTCCGCCTTCACATCCAGCGCCAGGCGCCAGATATCCGATCCCCAGACGCGCTGGATGCTTTGCGCGGTGATCTCGCCACCATGCACGGTCACCATCGGCTCCACCTCTGAATCCGCAGGCAGCGGGTCCAGCGGGCCGCCGGTGAAATCAACCACGAACTTGCGGATCTGTTCGGCCTGTTCCACGCCCGAAACCCCGCCGATCCCCGACCGGGTTTCCAGCACCCAGCCCATATCGTCACGGTCTTCGACCGGCAGGTTGCCCCAGCGCAGACGATAGGCAAACTCGCGCGAATCGCCTGCCTTGGCCGGTTGTTCCGGGGTCCAGAAGGCCACGATATTGTCGTTCACTTCCAGATCCGACGGAATCTCCACCAGACGCACGGCGCCACGGCCCCAATCCCCGATCGGCTCCACCTCCAGCGAGGGGCGGCGTTCGTAATGCGCTTCAGCATCCTGATAGTTCATGAATTCGCGGTCACGCTGATGCAGGCCGAAGGCGCGCGGGCTGGCTTCGCCGAAATGCGATCCGGCCAGACGCGGCGGGTTGTTCAGCGGGCGCCACAGCACATCGCCATCGGCGCGGGTGATGCGCAGCCCGTCGCTGTCATGCACCTGCGGGCGATAATCGTCGAACTTGTGCCGGTTGCGTTCCGAATAAAGATACATCGAGGTCAGCGGCGCAATGCCCAGCTGCGCCACATCGGCCCGGAAGAACAGCCGCGCCGTCACTTCCATCACCGTCTCCAGTCCGGGGCGGATGACAAAGCGATAGGCGCCGGTCACCGAAGGCGATTCCAGCGCGGCATAAACCACCGCCTCACGCGCGCCGGGCTGCGGCTTTTCGATCCAGAAGGCGGAAAACCGCGGGAACTCCTCGGCGGTATCCGTCGCCGTGTTCAGCGCAAGGCCGCGGGCCGACAGGCCGTAACCCGATCCCTGCCCCAGCGCCCGGAAGTACGAAGCCCCCAGAAACGCCACCAGCTCGTCCATCACATCCAGACGGTTCAGCGGGTAATGCAGACGGAACCCGGCCACGCCCGGCATCTTTTCACCGGCAGGCACCTTGGCCGCCAGCTCGTTCAGAAAGCGGAAGTCATCGGTGGTAAAGGGCATTTCCGCCGCCACACCCGATTCCACCTGATACATCGCCACGGGTTCGGCAAACAGCCAGCCCATGGGGAAGGCGTGCAGCTGGAACTGGCTGCCCTCGTCCTCGCGCCAGCGCGCCCGCTCGGGGTTATAGCTGACCAGCCGATAGTCATCATATTTCAGCCCGGCAAAGAATCCGCCGATCTTTTCCGGCACGGCATAGGCTTCGCCCGCCTTGCTCCGCATCTGCTCGGTCAGCAGATCGAAGGAAAATTGCTGCGGCGCAGCAGGCACCGGCGCATCCTGCGCGCGCAGAGGCATACCCAGCCCGGCCGCAGCCAAAGCAGCGGTAGACCCCGCAGCAAGAATCAGCGACCGGCGAGACAGCGAGGAGACGGCTTTAAGGCCGAAAGACATGGCGTGAAATCCAGTATTTACGGGGCTTGCGACGGCTGCCCCTTTTCGGCCTCCTATATCGGTCTGTGGCAGCGCTTTGCAAGATCGCCTGCACGTTCCGTGACCGATCCGGCACGAATCTGCCTGCCTGTTGCGCAGCGGCCAACGGGCAGGTTACAGCCCTGCGTAATTCGCAGGCGCAGAAAGGCTTTTGCTGCAGGCAAAACCGGCGTTCAGACTGTTACGCGCGCAGGCATCCGTTCCGTCGGTGCCCCCCGGATTCGCCGCTCACCAATGTGGCGGGCGCTGGTCGGCCAGTGGAATCGCCCCCGCCATCGCCTCGCGGTCCGCCTCGCGCTCCAGCAGCAGGCCGACGCGGCGTTCCAGCCGCGTGATCTCCTGCGCCTGGCGGGCCACCACATCCGACAGCTCCTCCTGCGCCCGCATCAGATGCGCGATCCGCTCTTCCAGTGCCATGATCCGGTCCATTGCCCTCTCCCGACTTGTCGCCAAGGCCCCCATCCGCTAAGGCAGGCCCGATTGCAAGCGAGGCCTCCCGATGTCGACGGACAAACCCGCCAAAGAAAAACCCGCGCGGCGCCCCCGGGCCGAACCGCCCAAAGGCTTTCGCGATTACTTCGGTGCCGAAGTCACCGAACGCAAGGCGATGCTGGATCAGATCGCCGGGGTTTACCATGCCTATGGCTTTGATCCGCTGGAAACCAGCGCGGTCGAAACCGTCGAGGCGCTGGGAAAATTTCTGCCCGATGTCGATCGCCCCAACGAAGGCGTCTTCGGCTGGCAGGACGAAGATGACCAGTGGCTGGCCCTGCGCTATGATCTGACGGCGCCGCTGGCCCGTGTGGCCGCGCAGTTCCGCAACGATCTGCCCTCCCCCTATCGCCGCTACGCCATGGGTCCGGTCTGGCGCAATGAAAAGCCGGGTCCGGGCCGGTTCCGACAGTTCTATCAATGCGATGCCGATACGGTGGGTTCTGCCAGCGTGGCTGCCGATGCCGAAATCTGCGCCATGCTGTCCGACGCTTTGGAGGTGGTGGGCATCCCGCGCGGCGATTACATCGTGCGGGTCAACAACCGCAAGGTTCTGAACGGCGTGATGGAGGTTGCGGGCGTGCTTGATCCCTCCGATGCCAGCCGGTTCGAAGCCGAACGCGGCATCGTGCTGCGCGCCATCGACAAGATCGACCGTCTGGGCGAAGACGGCGTGCGCGCCCTGCTGGGGGCGGGCCGCAAGGATGACAGCGGCGATTTCACCAAAGGCGCCGGGCTGAGCGATGAACAGGCCGAGGTGGTGATGGCCTTCATGGC
>Ga0154534_1047_pt2 | contig 12646 bp, 10 predicted proteins | sample RifGroF1_FD_105677 | JGI IMG/M metagenome (GOLD analysis project Ga0154534, IMG submission 105677) | Rhodobacteraceae bacterium GWF1_65_7 | reverse complement strand
TGGCCGATGCCTCTGCCGGGCGGATCACGGTCTGCAACGTGCTGCGCCATCCCGCGCCGGGGGATAAGGCCGATGCAACGGGGGTGGTGGATGCGGCGCTGCTGCAATCCCTGCTGCCGCTGGATGATTATCAGGTCTATCTCTGCGGGCCGGTGCCTTTCATGGTGGCGATGTGGCGGCTGCTGACGGGCCTGGGCATTGCACCCGAACGCATCGCCTATGAATTCTTCGGCCCCGGCGGTTCGCTGCCGAAACTGGCCGCCGATCAGGCCGCCCCGGCGCCGCCTGCGATCCCGCGCATTCCGGTGAATGCCCCGAAATCCTTGGATAAACTGGATTTCCTGACCGATCCCGATGTGCGCAAGGTTGCGGAACCGGCGGCCCGCAAAGCCCCGTTCCCCGCCCAGCCGCTGCCGGATACCGAGGGCGGCGACGAGGTGGTCTTTGCCCGGTCTGGCGTGACGCTGGCATGGAACAGCGGTGTGAATTCGATCCTTGAACTGGCCGAAAGCGCAGGGCTGGACCCGGCTTTCGTCTGCCGGTCCGGCATCTGCAATTCCTGTCGCTGCGGGGTGAAGGATGGGCAGGTGGAATATTTCAGCGATCCGCTGGACCCGCCCGGCCCCGGTCAGGCGCTGATCTGCTGTTCGCGCCCCAAGGGGCGTGTGGTGTTGGACCTGTAAGCTCTCCGAGGAACACACCAAAAGGGCGGCCCCGCAAAGGGCCGCCCTTTTTCATTCCCGGCGGGGAAATGGTCAGCCTGCCGCCTGCCGCCGTGCCAGCACATGGTTCAGCCAGTCCGGGTCCATCTCGGGCACCGAAGACAGCAGCAGGTCGGTATAGGGTTCGTGCTGGGGCGAGAAGATGCGGGCCTTGTCGCCCTGTTCCACAACCCGGCCATGCTGCATCACCACGACATGATCGGCAATCGCCCGCACCGTGGCCAGATCATGCGTGATGAACAGATAGCTGATGCCACGCTCGCGCTGGATGCGGTCCAGCAGGCGCAGGATGCCCTCGGCCACCAGCTGATCCAGGGCGCTGGTCACCTCATCGCAGATGATAAGCTCTGGCTCGGCGGCCAGGGCGCGGGCGATGCAGAGGCGCTGCTTCTGCCCGCCCGACAGCTCGCCCGGCAGCCGGTCGATGAAGCGCTCCGGGTCCAGCTCGATCTCGGTCAGCAATTCGCGGATGCGGGCCTCTTTCGCGCGGCCTTTCAGGCCCAGATAGAATTCCAGCGGGCGGCCCAGCACCTCGCGGATGCGTTGGCGCGGGTTCAGCGCGGTATCGGCCATCTGGTGGATCATCTGCATCCGTTGCAACAGCCTGCGCGGTCGGCCACTGACGCTGGTGGGCAGTTCCGCGCCGTCAAAGGTTACCTTGCCTGCACTGGGCGACAACAGCCCCATCACCACCCGCGCCGTGGTGGATTTGCCGGACCCGCTTTCGCCCACCACCGCCACGGTGCGCCCGCGCGGCACCGCAAGCGATACGTTTTCCAGAACCTTCTGCGTGCCATAGGCGGCATCAACGCCGTCGATCTGCAACAGGGGCGGGCCTGCCGGGGCAGGGCCGCGTGGCGCAGGCCGAAACTCCCGCACGGCCCAGAGCGACCGGGTATATTCCTGTTGCGGATTGGCCAGCATCTCGCGCACCGGGGCATCCTCGACCTCTTCGCCCTTCAGCAGCACCTTCACCCGGTCGGCCATCTGGGCGACCACCGCAAGATCATGGGTGATATAGATCGCCGCCGCGCCATGGTTGCGCACGATGTCGCGGATCGCGGCCAGAACCTCGATCTGGGTTGTGACATCCAGCGCGGTCGTCGGTTCATCGAAGATGATGAGATCGGGCTTGCAGGCCATGGCCATCGCGGTCATCGCGCGTTGCAGCTGCCCGCCGGAAACCTGATGCGGAAAGCGGAACCCGATCTGATCGGGGTCGGGCAACCGCATTTCGGTATAGAGCCGCACCGCCTCGGCCTCGGCCTGCGCGCGGGGCATCACGCCATGGCGCACCGGCGCCTCGCAATGCTGGCGGATCAGCCGCCAGGCGGGGTTGAAGGCGGCGGCCGAAGATTGCGCCACATAGGCAATCCGCCGCCCGCGCAGATGGCGCAGCACCTGCGCATTGGCGCCCACCAGTTCCTGCCCGTCAAAGCGGATCGACCCGCCCGCAATGCGGCACCCGGGGCGGACATGGCCCATGGCGGTCAGGCCGAGGGTGGATTTTCCCGCCCCGCTTTCGCCGATCAGGCCCAGCACCTCGCCCCGCGCCAGATCGAGGTTCACGCCCTTGACGATCTTGTGCCAGTCGTCGCCGGAACGGGCCTCGATCCACAGGTCGCGGATTTCCAGAAGTTTGGTCATGGCTCAGTCCTTCAATCCGCTGGACAGGTGCAGCACCCAGTCCACCACCATATTCACCGCAACCGTCAGGATGGCGATTGCCGCTGCAGGCAGCAGGGGGGCCAGGCCGAAGGTGGCCGTTTGCCAGGTTGCGAAATTGGCGAATGAAATCAGCCGCGCGCTTTCGCGCACCATGGATCCCCAATCCGCCGTCGGCGGTTGCAGCCCCAGACCAAGGAAGCTGAGCGCCGAGATGAACAGGAACACGAAACAGAACCGCAGCCCGAATTCGGCGATCAGCGGCGCCGAGGCATTGGGCAGGATCTCGCGGCGGATGATCCAGCCCAGACCCTCGCCGCGCATCCGGGCAACCTCGATATAATCCATCGTCAGGATGCCCTGCGCCACGGCGCGCGACAGGCGGAAGACGCGCGTGCTGTCCAGCACCGCGATCACAAGCACCAGCGCCGTGGCCGAGGCGCCGGTGATCGTCAGGATCAGCAGGGCAAAGATCAGCGACGGGATGGCCATCAGCACGTCGATCACCCGCGACAGCACGGTATCGACCCAGCCGCCGACCGTGGCGGCCAGCAGGCCCAGCACCGCCCCGATCAGGAAGGCAAGGCAGGTGGTGATCAGCGCGATCCCCACCGTATTGCGCGCGCCATAGATCAGCCGTGACATCACATCGCGGCCGAGCGCATCGGTGCCCAGATAATAAGGCGCGACCCAGGGCTGATAGGCGGCACCGGCCACCTCGGATTCGCCATAGGGCGCGATCAGCGGCGCGAACAGCGCCAGAATGGCATAGATCACGATCAGCGCCAGCCCGATGCGGGCCGACAGCGGCGCGCCGCGCAGGTGGAAAAGCCAGTTGGTCACAACATTACCTCGGATGCAGCAGGCGGGGGTTCGACAGGATGCCGATCACATCCGCCACAAGGTTCAGCAGGATGTAGGTCGCCGCAAAGATCAGGCAGGCGGCCTGCACCACCGGCATGTCGCGCTTGGCCACGCTGTCGACCAGCAGCTGCCCAAGCCCCGGATAGACAAAGACCACCTCGACTAGCACCACCCCCACGATCAGATAGGCCAGGTTCAGCGCAACCACGGTCACGATGGGGGCCACCGCATTGGGCAGGGCATGGATGGCGATCACCCGCCAGCGCTTCATCCCCTTCAGTTCGGCCATTTCGATATAGGGCAGGGCCAGCAGGTTCACGATCGCGGCCCGCGTCATCCGCATCATATGCGCGGTCACGATCAGCACCATGGTCAGGGCGGGCAGGAAGCTGACATAAAGCCGCTCTCCCAGGGTCATCGTCGGGGTGACGCCCGCAAGGCTGGGAAACCAGCCCAGCTGCACGGCGAAGATCAGGATCAGGATATAGGCGACAAAGAATTCCGGGAAGGAAATCACCGCGAGGGTGGAACTTGAAATCCAGCGATCCAGCAGCGAGCCGCGATAAAGCGCTGCGATCAGCCCCAGCAGGATCGACACCGGCACGGCGATCAGGGCCGCATATCCGGCAAGGAAGAAGGTATTGAAGGCGCGGTCGCCGATCAGATCGGTGATCGGGCGCCGGGTGGCCAGAGACTGGCCGAAATCGCCTTGCATCGCATTGCCCAGCCAGCTGACATAGCGCCAGAGCGGCGGGTCGTTCAGCCCGAACTGCGCGTTGAAGGCGGCGATGGTTTCCGGCGTGGCCGATTGGCCCAGAACTTCGGTCGCAATGTTGCCGGGCAGCAGTTCGACAGCCCAGAAGATCACGGCCGAAACCACGATGAGCGTAAGCGCCCCGATGGCAAGCCTTCTGAGGACAAGTTTGGGGATCGGTGATAGCTTGGATGCCATTTGTCTAGACTTTGACTATGATATGAATATTCATAATGGCAAATAATATGTGTCAGTCCAGAAAAATCGGCGGGAATTGTCATATAGAGGTTGAAATGCTTCGGCTTCTGCCTGCCAACCGGGCAGACTGTATGTGCCGTGATCGGATAATGTGGTGAAATGACCTATCGAGACATCAAGGCTGATATTCTAGAGCGGATCCTGAACGGCACCTGGCCGCCGGGCAGCGCCGTGCCGAACGAACAGGAGCTGGCGGTTGAATATGGCTCGGCCCGGGCGACAGTGAACCGCGCCATGCGCGAGCTGGTCGATGAGGGATTCGTGGAACGCAAGCGCAAGGCGGGCACCCGGGTTCGGCTGACCCCGGTGCGTCAGGTGCGGTTCGAGATCCCGATGATCCGCAAGGAGATCGAAGAGCAGGGGGCCGCCTACCGCTATGCGCTGATCCGGTCGGAGGCGATGCTGGCACCCGATTGGTTGCGCGCGCGGCTGAACCTGAAACCGGGGAACGAGGTGCTGCATCTGGTCTGCATGCATTTCGCAGATGGCAGGCCCTATCAGCTGGAAGATCGCTGGATCAACCTTGCCGCCACGCCGCAGGGCCGTGACTTTGATTTCTCGACGGTCGGCCCCAATGAATGGCTGGTGCAGCAGGTGCCGTTTTCCGATGTGGAGATCAGCTTTTCGGCAACGGCGGCCGATCCCGAACAGGCGATGCTGCTGAACTGCCACGCGGGCGATGCGCTGTTCCGGGTTGAACGGCAGACCACATGGCAGGATCAGGTGGTCACTTATGTCAGCCTGATCTACCGCCGCGATCACCGGATGACGACCCGCTACTGAGGCGGGCCGCCACTGTTTCAGGCCGCTGCCCGCAGGCTTTGCACCGCGGCGACATAGGCGCTGCGGATCGCGGCGCGCCGGATGTGGCGGCCATCCTGCACCATATGGCGGCCTGCCGACCACACATCGCGCACCATGCCGCTGTCGCCGGCAAAGGCAAAGCTGTCGGGGATGAAATCGCCCTGCAGCCCGGCCAGATCCGGGTGATCCATGTCGAAGGCGAGCAGATCGGCCCATTGCCCCACGGCGATGGTGCCCGCCCCGCGCCCGGCTGCCTGCGCGCCGCCGCGCGCGATTGCATCCATCAGGCGCCGCCCGGTGGACAGATCGGGGGTGGCAAAGGCCGCGCGGCTGTGGTCGCGCAGGCGCTGGCTGGTATCCAGCTGCCGCAGTTCTTCGGCCAGCGAGATGCGGATATTGCTGTCAGACCCAATGGAGATGGCGCCGCCTGCTTCGGCCCAGCGGATGCCGTCGAAGATACCGTCGCCCAGGCTTGCCTCGGTCAGCGGGCAGAGGCCTGCCACAGCACCACTGCGGGCGAGGGCAATGGTTTCCGCAGGCAACATGCGGGTGCAATGGATCAGGCACCATTGCGGCGACAGATCCAGATTGGCCAGCGCCCATTCGACAGGGCGCGCGCCGGTGGCGCCCAGCACCTCGTCCACCTCGGCCTGCTGTTCGGCCAGGTGCATGTGAACCGGGCCATCGCCCGCCAGCGCCACGGTATCTGCCAGATCACGCGCCGCAACCGCGCGCAGGGAATGGGGCGCCACGCCGATGCGGGTATCACGCGGCAGGCCTGCCAGCGCCTGTCGCGCGCCGTCAAACAGCCGGGCAAAGCGGGCAGCGTCATTGCCGAAGCGCAGCTGGCCACCGTTCAGCGCGCGGCCATCGCAGCCGCCTTGCTGATAATGCACGGGCAGCAGCGTCAGGCCGATGCCGGTCTGTTCGGCGGCAGCGGCGATCCGGGCCGAAAGTTCTGCCAGATTGTCATAGGTCTGCCCGCCGGGTGCGTGGTGCAGATAGTGAAATTCCACATTCGCACCAAAGCCCGCCTCCAGCATTTCCATCTGCACATAGGCGGCAATCGCCTGCACCTGATCGGGGGTGATGCGGTCGAGGAAGCGATACATCAGCTGCCGCCAGCTCCAGAAACTGTCGCTTTGGGCCGCGCTGCGCCGTTCGGTCAGGCCCGCCATCGCGCGTTGAAAGGCGTGGGAATGGGTATTGGCCGGTGCATGAACGATCACCTCGCGCCGCAGGGCATCTGCCGGGGCGGGGCCATGGTCGATCCGACTGATCCGCCCGTCCGCGCCAATGTGCAGCGCCACATCCTGTGCCCAGCCATCGGGCAGAAGCGCCTGCCTGGCCCAGAGAGTGACCGCATCCTTGGAACTGAAATCTGCCATGTGACGACTCGCTTGACATATTATGTCTGCTCATAATAGCGTTTGGCGTGGATATAACAAGGCAAACCATGCTGCTCGCTGATCTCACCCTTGTCTCACCGGAAAATGGCACCGATTGTGGCATTGTTCCTGATGCCGCCATTGCCATCGCAGAGGGGCGCATTCTCTGGGCCGGGCCTGCGGCCGACCTGCCTGCAGCCCATCGCGGCCTGCCACGGCAATCGCTGGGCGGGCGGCTGGTGACGCCCGGCCTGATCGACTGCCATACCCATCTGGTCTATGGCGGCGACCGGGCGCGCGAATTCGACATGCGCCTGAACGGTGCGGGATATGAAGAAATCGCCCGCGCGGGCGGGGGCATCCTGTCCACGGTTCGCGCCACCCGCGCCGCGACCGAGGAACAGCTGCTGGCCAGTGCGCTGATCCGCGCGGACCATCTGATTGCCGAGGGCGTCACCACCGTTGAAATCAAATCCGGCTACGGGCTTGATATCGAAACCGAGCTGAAGATGCTGCGCGTGGCCCGGCGGATCGGGCAGGAACGGCCGATCCGCGTGGTCACCACCTGGCTGGCCGCCCATGCGCTGCCGCCGGAATTTGCGGCAGATCGCGCAGGCTATATCGACCGCGTGGTGATCGCGGGCATGGAGGCCGCGCAGGCCGAGGGGCTGATTGATGCCGTGGACGGGTTCTGCGAAGGCATCGCCTTTTCCGCCGCCGAAATGGACCGCATCTTTACCCATGCCGCAAAGCTGGGCCTGCCGGTGAAACTTCATGCCGAACAGCTGTCGGATCTGGACGGGGCCGCGCTGGCCGCCCGGCATGGCGCGCTTTCCGCCGATCATCTGGAATGGCTAAGTGACAGTGGCATTGCCGCCATGGCCGCCGCGGGCACTGTGGCGGTGATGCTGCCCGGCGCCTTTTACACCCTGCGCGAAACAAAACTGCCGCCGATCGCCGCGCTGCGCGCCGCCGGTGTGCCGATGGCACTGGCGACCGACAGCAACCCCGGCACCTCGCCGCTGACCTCGGCGCTTGTCACCATGAACATGGGCGCGACCCTGTTCCGCATGACGCCCACCGAATGTCTGGCGGGCTTTACCGTCAACGCCGCCCGTGCGCTGGGGCTGGCCGACCGGGGGCGCATCGTGCCGGGGCAGATCGCCGATCTTGCCGTGTGGAACATCGCCCATCCGGCTGAACTTTCCTATCGCATCGGGTTCAACCCGCTTCATTCCCGCATCTTCGGAGGCACGCCATGCCCGCTCTGATCCTTACCCCCGGAACCGCCACCCTTGCCGAGCTGGAGCGGGTCTGGCGCGACGGGCTGGCCGTGGTGCTGCACGCATCGGCCCGGGCTGGCATCGCCACGTCGGCGGCGCGGATCGCGGCGGCTGCGGCGGGCGATGTGCCGGTTTACGGGGTGAATACCGGCTTTGGCAAACTGGCCTCGGTGCGGATCGCACCGGCCGATACCGCCACGCTGCAGCGCAACCTGATCTTGTCGCATTGCTGCGGTGTGGGCGAACCCGTGGAGCCGCAGACGGTGCGGCTGATCATGGTGCTGAAACTGCTCAGCCTCGGGCGCGGCGCGTCGGGCGTGCGCCCCGAAGTGGTGGCGCTGCTGGAGGCAATGCTGGCGCAGGATGTGCTGCCGGTGATCCCGTCGCAGGGGTCTGTCGGGGCTTCGGGCGATCTGGCGCCGCTGGCACATCTGGCGGCGGTGATGCTGGGCGAGGGCCGGGCGCAGCACAAGGGCACCGAAATGTCGGGGGCCGAGGCATTGGCCGCAGCCGGGCTGGCGCCTTTGACACTGGCCGCGAAAGAGGGGCTGGCGCTGATCAACGGCACGCAGGTTTCCACCGCCTTCGCGCTGGCCGGGCTGTTCGATGCCTTCCGCGCCGCGCGGGCCGCGCTGGTCGCCTCGTCGATGTCCACCGATGCGATCATGGGATCGACGGCGCCTTTCATCGACGAAATCCACACCCTGCGCGGTCATCGCGGCCAGATCCTCGCCGCCCGCATCATCCGCGGCCTGATGGATGGCTCTGTCATCCGCGAAAGCCATCGTGACGGTGATACCCGCGTGCAAGACCCCTATTGCATCCGCTGCCAGCCGCAGGTGACGGGTGCCTGCATTGACGTGCTGTTTCAGGCCGCCCGGACGCTGGAGATCGAGGCGAATGCCGCCACCGACAACCCGCTGGTGCTGACGGGCAGCGATGACCAGCCGGCCCTGATCGTTTCGGGCGGGAATTTCCACGCCGAGCCGGTGGCGCTGGCCGCTGACCAGATCGCGCTGGCTCTGGCCGAAATCGGCGCGATTTCGCAGCGCCGCATCGCGATGATGGTTGATCCGGCGATGAGCTTTGGCCTGCCGCCCTTCCTGACCTCTGATCCGGGCCTGAACAGCGGGTTGATGATCGCCGAGGTGACATCGGCGGCGCTGATGAGCGAGAACAAGCATCTGGCCAATCCCTGTTCCACCGACTCCACGCCGACCAGCGCCAATCAGGAAGACCACGTCAGCATGGCCGCCCATGGTGCGCGGCGGTTGCGCGGGATGAACGCAAACCTTGCGCATATCATCGGGATCGAGGCGCTGTGCGCCGCCGCCGGGATCGAGGCGCGCGCGCCTCTGGCCACTTCGGCCCCGCTGGCCGCCGCTCTGGCGCGTCTGCGCCAGGACATCGCGCCGCTGGGGCAGGACCGCTATCTAGCGCCCGATCTGGCACAGGCCGCCGCCTTGGTGGCCAGCGATGCGCTGGCCGATGCCGTGCCCGCCGCCCTGTTCGCAGAACTGCGGCCATGATGCGGGTGCAGGCGCAACCCGGCGCAAGCCTTGTTGTTCCGGGGCTGTCCCGGACCGGCCCCTGGGGGCCGGATCACATCCGCGCCGGGCGGATCACCCGTGGCCAACTGCCACCGACCGGCTTCGCCCCCACAGGTTCTGCACGGAAGGCCAGCCGATGAAACCGCTGTCAGGTATCCGCATCCTCGATCTGACCCGGGTTCTGGCCGGGCCGTTCTGCACCGCGATCCTGGCCGATCTGGGCGCCGAGGTCATCAAGCTGGAACCACCGCAGGGGGATGATTACCGCCATATCGGCCCGTTCCTGTCAGGAGAATCCGCCCTTTTCGCGCTGAACAACCGGGGCAAGAAATCCCTTGTCGTCGATCTGAAGGCCGATGAAGGCCTGGCGCTGGCGCTGAAACTGGCGGCCAGCTCGGATGTGGTGGTGGAAAACTTCCGCCCCGGCGTCGCCGACCGGCTGGGCATCGGGGCGGCAGCCCTGCGCGCAGCCAATCCCGCGCTGATCGTTGCCTCGATCTCGGGGTTCGGACAGCAGGGGCCGGATGCCGATCTGCCCGCCTATGATGTGGTGGTGCAGGCCATGTCGGGCTGGATGGATGCCACCGGCGAAGAGGGCGGCACACCGATGCGCACGGGCGAGGCGATCGGCGATGTGGCCGCCGGGCTTTACGCCGCGATCGGTATTCTTGCGGGCCTTCTGGGCCGGGCAACCCATGGCGGCGCCCATGTCGATATCGCCATGATGGATTGCCTTGTCGCCATGTTGCCCACCAGCCATGCGCTGCTGCATTACGCGGGCCAGCCGGTGACGCGCACGGGCAACCGCCATCCGCTGTCCACCCCCTTTGGCGCCTTCCGCAGTGCCGATGGGCAGGTCATCATCGCCGTGCTGGGCCACCGCCAGTTCGCCAGGCTTTGCGCGCTGATGGGGCAGCCCCAGCTTGCCGCCGACCCGCGCTTTGCCAGCGATGCGGCGCGCACCGCCCATGAACCCGCGCTGCGTGCCCTGATCGAAGCCTGGACCACCACCCTGACGACCGAGGCGCTGATTGCCAGCTTGCGCGCGGCGGGTATCCCCACCGCACCGATCCAGACCCTGGCGCAGGCGCTCCACAGCCCCCATGCGCAGGCGCGTGGTCTGGTGGCCGATCTGCCGCATCACCAGCTTGGCCAAAGCCGGGTGGCAGGCCAGCCGATCCACTTTGACGGGCAGAGACCGCTGTCGGCCACCGGCGCGCCCGCGCTTGGCGGCGATACCCGCCCCGTGCTGACCGCATTGGGGCTGACCGACCCCCAGATTGCCGGGCTGATTGCCGCAGGCATCGTGCAGGAGAAAGACCTTGGCTGATTACACCCATCTGCTGGATGATACGGAGCGCAGCTTCCTGGATATGCTGACCCGCTTTGCCGCCGAGGAAATCGCGCCTCATGCGGCGAAAACGGATGAAAACGCCACTTTTGTGCACAGCCAGATCGCCGCGCTGGCCGCAACGGGGATGATGGGGGCGAACCTGCCCGAAGCCTGGGGCGGCGCCGATATTTCGGCCCATGCGCTGTTCGAAGGCGTGGCCACCATTGCCGGGGCCTGCGCATCGACCGTATCGGCGCTGACGGCGCATTATCTGGCGACGGATTCGCTGCTGATCGGCGGTGATGATGCACTGCGGGCCCGGTTCCTGCCTGCCGCCGCCGAAGGCCGGTTGCTGGGCGCCTTTGGCTTGACCGAGCCGAATGCCGGGTCTGACCCCGCCGACATGCGGACCCGGGCGCAGCGCGAAGGCGATGGCTGGCGCATCCGGGGCCGCAAATGCTTTATCTCCAACGGCGGCGTTGCGGATTTCATCGTGGTCTATGCGGTGACCGATCCCACCGCGGCGCATCGCGGCATTTCCGCCTTCGTGCTGGAAAAGGGCACCGCCGGGCTGGTGCCGGGCCGGGTGGAACAGACCATGGGCCTGCGCGGCGGCCATGTCTGGGAGCTGGACATCGACTGTCATGTTCCCGATGCCAATCGCGTCGGCCCCGAAGGCACGGGTTTCCGCACCGCGATGAAGGTGCTGGACAATGGCCGGGTGGAGGTGGCCGCCATGTGCGTGGGCATCGCCCGCGCCGCGCTGACTGCCGCGCGTGACTGGGCCAAGACCCGCATCATCGGCGGCGAGGCGCTGGCCAACCGGCAGGGCATCCGCTGGATGCTGGCCGATATGGACACCGATCTGGCCGCGGCCGAGCTGCTGGGCCATGAAGCCGCCCGCCAGCGCCATGCCGGGCAGCGCTTCACCGCCGCCGCCAGCCGCGCCAAGCTGTTCGCCTCCGAAGCCGCCGGGCGCATCGCCGATCAGGCGATCCAGATCCATGGGGGCTATGGCTATACCCGCGATTTCCCTCTGGAACGCCATGCGCGCGATCTGCGGATCATGCGCATCTACGAGGGCTCCTCTGAAATCCAACGCAATATCATTTCCGGCCTTATGCTCGCCTGAGAAGGGAATAAAACGATGACAAATCCGCGCCATAACCTGCGTGACATCTACCCGCCGACCGGCACCGAGATCAGCGCCAAAAGCTGGCTGACCGAAGCGCCGTTGCGGATGCTGATGAACAACCTGCATCCCGATGTGGCGGAAAACCCGCATGAGTTGGTGGTCTATGGCGGCATAGGGCGCGCGGCCCGCACCTGGGAGGATTTCGACCGCATTTGCGCCGCGCTGCGCGATCTGGAGGCGGACGAGACGCTGCTGGTACAATCGGGCAAGCCCGTGGCCATCGTGCGTACTCATACTGATGCGCCGCGCGTGCTGATCGCCAATTCCAACCTGGTGCCGCATTGGGCCACCTGGGAACATTTCAACGAATTGGACCGCAAGGGCCTGATGATGTATGGCCAGATGACGGCCGGCAGCTGGATCTACATCGGCACGCAGGGCATCGTGCAGGGCACTTACGAGACCTTCGCCGAAGCGGGCCGCCAGCATTACAACGGCGATCTGACCGGGAAATGGGTGCTGACCGGCGGGCTTGGCGGCATGGGCGGCGCACAGCCGCTGGCCGCCGTGATGGCCGGCGCCTGCTGTCTGGCGGTGGAGGTTGACGAGACGCGCATAGATTTCCGCCTGCGCACCCGCTATGTCGATGCCAAGGCGAAAACCCTGGACGAGGCGCTGGCCCTGATCGCCGAATGGACGGCCAAGGGCGAGGCGAAATCGGTGGGCCTTCTGGGCAATGCCGCCGAGGTGTTTCCCGAACTGCTGGCCCGGATGCAGGCGGGTGGCCCCCGCCCCGATATCGTGACCGACCAGACCAGTGCCCATGATCCGCTGCACGGCTATTGCCCGGCGGGGTGGAGTGTGGCCGACTGGCGCGCCAAGCAGGAAAC
>Ga0154534_1003_pt2 | contig 12660 bp, 13 predicted proteins | sample RifGroF1_FD_105677 | JGI IMG/M metagenome (GOLD analysis project Ga0154534, IMG submission 105677) | Rhodobacteraceae bacterium GWF1_65_7 | reverse complement strand
CCCACGGCGGCGATGGTATCGCCCCTGATGCCGATGTCGGCCACGGTTCCATCGGGCAGCGTGCCGCCCTTCACGATCAGATCGAACACCTTACCGCTCTCCCTTGTTATACGGCACCATCAGCGCCGCAGGCACCTCGGCCCGGCGCGACATCAGGATCAGCGCCAGGATCGACAGCAGATAGGGCGCCATCAGAAACAGCTGATAGGGCAGATGCGCCCCCAGCGGCGTCTGCTGCAGCCGGATCTGCAGCGCGTCAAAGGCGGCAAACAGCAGCGCGCCCAGCACCGCCTTGCCGGGCCTCCACGCGCCAAACACCACCAGCGCAATGCAGATCCAGCCGCGGCCATTGATCATCTCGAAAAAGAACGATGAAAAGGCGGAAAGCGTCAGAAACGCCCCGCCCACCGCCATCAGCCCCGATCCCACCATCACCGCGCCGATGCGCAGCGCGGTGACAGAAAGCCCCTGCGCCTCCACAGCCGCCGGGTTTTCGCCCGCCGCGCGCAGGGCAAGGCCAAGCGGCGTGCGGTAAAGCACCAGCGCCACCGCCGCCGCAACGGCAAAGGCCAGATAGGTCAGCGCGGTCTGCGCGAACAGCGCAGGCCCGATCAGCGGCAGATCAGACAGCAGCGGGATCGGCAGCGGGGCAAAGGGTTCGATCTTCGGCGGGCTGGTGACCTCGGGCAGGGCCAGCCGATAGGCGAAATAGCTGCCGGATGTGGCCAGCATGGTGATCCCCAGCCCCACCACATGCTGCGACAGGCCGAAGGGCACCACCAGCACCGCATGCAGCAGGCCAAACCCCATGCCGGACAGCAGCGCCGCCAGCACGCCCAGCCACAGGGGCGCGCCCAGATAGACGCTCAGCCAGCCGGAAAAGGCACCGAAGACCATGATGCCCTCGATCCCCAGGTTCAGCACGCCCGCGCGTTCGCAGATCAGCTCGCCCATGGTGGCAAGGATCAGGGGCGAGGCGATGCGGATCGCCGCCGCCCAGAAGCTGACCGAAATCAGGATGTCCCACAGCTCGGTCATTTCCACACCACCCGATACCGCGTCAGCGCCAGCGCCAGCACCATGAACAACAGCGCCGTGGCCAGCAGCATGTCGGCGATATAGGTGGGCACCCCGGCGGCCCGGCTCATGCTGTCAGACCCTACGAAGATGGCGGCGACGAACAGCGCCGAAACCACCACGCCCAGTGGATGCAGCAGCGCCAGCATGGCGACGATGATGCCGGTATACCCAAAGCCTGGCGACAGGTCGGAGGACAGATGCCCCTTCAGCCCCGCCACCTCGGACCAGCCGGCCAGTGCCGCCAGCCCGCCCGACAGCAGCGCGGTTTTCACCAGCACGCCGTTCACCGGCATCCCGGCAAAGCGGGCTGCAGCCGGGTTGGCGCCCACCGCCCGCATTTCGAACCCCAGCGTCGTGCGGGCCTGAATCAGCCAGACGCCAAGCGCCGCAATCAGTGCCAGCGCAAAGCCCCAGTGCAGCCGCAGCCCGGTGGCGATGCGGGGCAGGCGAGCTTCTTTCACCAGCGCGGGCGATTTCGGCCAGCCCATGCCCATCGGATCTTTCAGCGGGCCTTCCAGCAGATAGCTCACGAACAGCAGCATGACGAAGTTCAGAAGCAGCGTCGTCACCACCTCATCCACACCCAGCCGGGTTTTCAGCATCACCGGCCCCAGCAGCACCAGCGCCCCCGCCAGCATCGCCACCAGCATGGAAACCGGCAGCACCCAGGGTGCCGCCAGCGCGCCGGTGCCCAGCAACACGGCGACGATGGCACCGGCGTAAAGCTGCGCCTCGGCCCCGATGTTCCACAGCTTGGCGCGAAAGGCCACCGCCACCGCCAGCCCGGTAAAGATCAGCGGCGTGGCGCGGTTCAGCGTTTCCAGCGCCGCGAATTTCGACCCGAACGCGCCGGTGACAATCAGCCCCAGCGTGGCAAACGGGTCAGCCCCGGCAACCCGCGCCAAAACCGATGCCACCACAACCGTGGCCACCAGCGCCAGCACCGGCAGGCCGATCCGGCGCGACAGCGCGGGGGCGGGGATAGCCTCAAGCCGCATCGGCAAATCCCTCACCGGCCATCCACAGCCCCAGTTCGGCTGCCGTTTTCGTGCCGCGGGCAAAACCGGGCGAAAGGCGGCCTTCTGACATTACATGAACCACATCCGCCAAACCCATGATTTCATCCAGATCTTCGGAAATCAGCAACACCGCGGCGCCGCCATCCCGCGCCGCAATCAGCTGCGATTGCACATAGGCGATGGCGCCGACATCCAGCCCCCGCACCGGCTGGTTGGCCAGAATGATCTGCGGCCCCGGTTCCAGCACCCGGCCCAGGATCAGCTTCTGCATGTTTCCGCCCGACAGCAGCCGGATGCGCGCCCCCGGCCCGGGGCAGCGCACGTCGTAGCGCGCGATGATGCCCTCGGCAAACCGCTGCGCCGCGCGCCAGTCGATCAAGCCCCGGCGGCTGAACCCGGGGCGCCAATAGCCCTCAAGCACGGCGTTTTCGGTCAGTGTGAAATCGGCGATGGTGCCGGTCTTGTGCCGGTCTTCGGGGATGCGGGCAATCCCGGCGGCGATGGCCGCGCGCGGGGTCCAGCGCACGGGCGCAGCCCCCGCCAGCTCCAGCCCGCCCGATTGCGGCACCGCCAGCCCGCAGATCAGATCGGCCAGCGCTGCCTGCCCGTTGCCCGAAACCCCGGCCAGCCCGGTGATCTGCCCGGCGCGCAGGTCCAGCGAAACCGCCTTCAGCCCCGGCGCCGCGCCCTGATCTGGGGTGGATACCCCGGCCAGCCGCAGCAGAACCGGCCCCACTGTCGCAGGCCGCGCCTCGGGCAGTGCGATGTCGCCGCCCACCATCAGCGCCGCCAGTTCGGCCCCGCTGGTGTCGCGGGTTGCAACCTCGCCCACCACGCGGCCATGGCGCAGCACCACACAGCGGTCGGCAATCGCCATCACCTCATGCAGCTTGTGGCTGATGAACAGCACCGAAAGCCCGCGCGCAATCGCCAGCCGCAGGGTGGCAAACAGCGCCTCTGCCTCTTGCGGGGTCAGCACGGCGGTGGGTTCATCCAGGATCAGGATGCGTGCCTCGCGATACAGCGCCTTCAGAATCTCCACCCGCTGGCGTTCGCCCACTGTCAGGCTGCCCACCCGCGCATCCGCATCGACCGCCAGCCCGAAATCGCGCGCCAGCCGGTCCACCTTCGCGCGTCCGGTTGCGCGCGCCGTGCCCCGTGACCACAGGCCTTCGGTGCCCAGCCGGATGTTTTCCAGCACAGTCAGATTGTCGGCCAGGGTGAAATGCTGATGCACCATGCCCACCCCGGCGGCCAGTGCCGCGCGGGGATTGCCGGGGGGCAGGGCCGCGCCCATCACCTCCACCCCGCCTTCATCGGCCACATAATGCCCGAACAGGATGTTCATCAGTGTGGTCTTGCCCGCGCCATTCTCGCCCAGCAGCGCCACAACCTCGCCCCGGTGCAGGGCAAGGCTGATGCCGTCATTCGCGGTCAGCGCGCCGAAGCGTTTGGTGATGCGGTCAAGGCGCAGAACAACGTCCTGCGCCTGCATTGTGCCGGGGGTCACGACGATTTCGGCTCGCCGTCGTTGATCTCTACGGTGAAGGTGCCTGCCTTGATCGCGGCTTCCTTCTCGGCCACCAGGGCCAGCGCGGCTTCGGGTACCTTGCCGTCAAACGTGCCCAGCGGCGCCAGCGAACAGCCACCCGCCTTCATGAAGCTATAGGTGCCGTAATTGTCCGCGACAAAGCTGCCCGCCCGGATCGCCTCCAGCGCCGCAGTCAGCGTCGGTTCAAAGTGCCACAGGGCCGAGGCCACCACGGTTTCCGGGTAATCGGCCTGCGTGTCGATCACATTGCCGATGGCCAGCACACCCTTTTCCTTCGCCGCATCCGACACGCCGAAGCGTTCGGCATAAAGCAGATCCACCCCGCCCTCGATCATGGCAAAGGCGGTTTCCTTGGCTTTCGGCGGATCGAACCACGATCCGATGAAGCTGACCTGGAAGGTCGCATCCGGCCGGGTTTCCTTCACGCCCGCCATGAAGGCATTCATCAGCCGGTTCACCTCGGGGATCGGGAAGCCGCCCACCATGCCGATGCTGCCGGTCTTCGTCATCGCGCCTGCAATGATCCCCGACAGGTAAGAGGCATCCTGGATATAATTGTCGAACACCGCCAGATTGGGATTGGCGCCTGCATCGGGCAGGAAGCTGGACCCCATCAAGAACTTCACATCCGGGTATTCCGCCGCCACCTCGCGCGCTTCGGCTTCGGCCCCGAAGATCTCGCCCACGATCAGCGTCACGCCGCTTTCGCAATATTCCCGCATCACCCGCGGATAATCGGTATTCGCCACGTTTTCGGTATAGGTATATTCCACCCCGCCTGCGGCCTTCGCCGCTTCGGCGGCGATATGAATGCGGCTGACCCATTGCTGCTCCACCGGCACGGTATAGATGCCCGCGATCTTGATGGTTTCCTGCGCCATCACGCGGCGCGGCAGCGCCAGCCCAAGCGCCGCGGCAGCAGAGCCGAGCAAAAGGCCCCGGCGTGTGGGGGAAAGAATGGCCTTGGTCATGTGGAACTCCCTGGGTTTCTTTTGACCAAATGGTAAATCAGCAGAACGATTCCCCAAAGGATTCTGCACAAGACTTGGTCGCCCTGCTGCGGAATATTGTATCAGATGGGGCGAAGGCCGGGTTTTGTGCCTGTAATTTGTGCGATATTCGGCTTCCTCTGGCGCATTGCGCGGTGTTCCGCCCGCCTCCCGGCCATGGTGCCGCTATCACCGGCCCAGATATCGGCCGCGCTTCTGGAAATACTTGCAAGCGGCCCCGGAATTGACGAAACGAAAGCGGATGACTGCCGCAGATCAACCGGATGGCCCCCGGTCTGCATGAGAGAGGCGTGAATGCTCCAACTGCCCAGCGACGGTGCTTTGACCGGGATTTTTCTGCGTGCCCATCTTTCTGCGGCGGGTTCTGTGGGTGGGATTGTTCAGGCCCTTTCGGGGGCTGTGCCTGCGCTTGGGGCGCGGCTGGCGGCGGGGGTGTTGCCGGGGGATCCGGCGGCGATTGTGGGCACCAATGACAGCGGCGACAAGCAGAAGGCGCTGGATGTGGGGGCGCATGATCACATGATCGCGGCCTTGCGGGGCTGTGGTGTGCGGATGGTGCTGTCGGAAGAGGCCGAAGAGGTGGTGCTGCTGGACCCCGCGGGGGCCTATGATGTGGCGATCGACCCGATCGACGGCTCCGGCTCCATCGGCATCGGCGCGCCGCTGGGGATGCTGTTTTCCATCCTGCCCGCCGCGCCCGAAGGCTTTCTGCGGCCCGGCCGCGCCATCGTGGCCGCGGGCTATGCCTCTTTCGGCCATTCGCTGGATTTCGGCTTTTCGCTGGGCGATGGCGTGCATGTCGCCACCTTTGACGCGGCCCTTGGCGATTTCCGGCTGGTGCATCGCGGGCTGACCCTGGCGCCGCAGGCCAAGACCATCGCCTATAACGCCTCGAACGAACGGCACTGGCCCGAGGGCCTGCAGGCCTGGGCGCGCGATCTGCGGGCGGGCAAGGACGGCCCGCGCGGGCGCGATTTCAACATGCGCTGGCTGGCCGCCGCCGTGGGCGAATTGCACCGTATCCTGTTGCAGGGCGGCGCTTTTCTCTACCCGGCCGACCGCCGCCGCGGCTATGAGAACGGCCGCCTGCGGCTGATCTACGAGGCAGGCCCCATCGCCTTTCTGATCGAACAGGCCGGGGGCCGGGCGACCGACGGGGTCACCCCGATCCTCGATCTGCTGCCCACCGGGCACCATGCCCATACCGCGCTGATCTTCGGCGCCTCTGACGAGGTCGAAATCATCGGCCGCTCCCTTTCCGCCGCTTGAACATAAGGATGATTCCATGGCCCGGATCACGCTTCGCCAATTGCTCGACCATGCCGCAGAGAATGGCTATGCCGTTCCTGCCTTCAACATTTCCAATATGGAACAGGGGCTTGCCATCATGGCAGCCGCCCAGGCCTGTGATGCGCCGGTGATCATCCAGGCCAGCCGCGGCGCGCGCAGCTATGCGGGCGACCGGGTTCTGGCCCGGCTGATCGACGGGCTGTGCGAAACCTGGCCAGAGATCCCGGTCTGTATGCATCTCGATCACGGCAACAACCTCGCGACCTGCGCGACGGCGATCCAGAACGGCTTTACCAGCGTGATGATGGATGGCTCGCTGCGCGAAGATGGCCAGACGCCTGCCGATTATGCCTATAACGCCGGGATCACCCGCGCGGTCGTCGATATGGCCCATGCCTGCGGCGTGTCGGTCGAGGGCGAGCTGGGCGTGCTGGGTTCGCTGGAAACCGGGATGGGCGATCAGGAAGACGGCCATGGCGCGACCGAAAAGCTGAGCCATGACCAGCTGCTGACCGATCCCGCCGAGGCCGAGCGGTTCGTGCAGGAAACCGGGGTGGATGCGCTGGCAATTGCCATGGGCACCTCGCACGGGGCCTATAAATTCACCCGCAAACCCGATGGCGCCATTCTGGCGATGAGCGTGATCGAAGAGATCCACCGCCGCCTGCCCAACACCCATCTGGTGATGCACGGCTCCTCCTCGGTGCCCGAGGATCTGCAGGCGATCATCAATGCCTATGGCGGCGACATCAAACCCACCTGGGGCGTGCCGGTCGAGGAAATCCAGCGCGGCATCAAATCCGGCGTGCGCAAGGTGAACATCGACACCGACAACCGCCTGGCCGCCACCGCCGCTATCCGCCGCGCCTTCGCCCAGGATCCGGCCGAATTCGACCCGCGCAAATACCTCAAACCCGCCATGGCCATGATGACCGAGGTCTGCAAACAACGCTTCGAAGCCTTCGGCACCGCCGGAAACGCCAGCAAGATCAAACCCATCCCGCTGGAAAAAATGGCGAAGCGGTATTGATCTGCCGCAGATGACCAACAGACCCCCGGGCCGCGTGTCCGGGGGTTTTTCTTGCGCACCCTCGCCGTGATTTGACCATCTGGTTAACCTTACGTCATCGACACGGAACTGACATGCTTCCCTTGCGGCATCGTTACATGCACGCGCTAGCAACCGCCCTATCCACGCAAGCAGGGGCACAACCATGCAGAAGACCATCTTTACCGCCGGCGCGCTGATCCTCGCCGCCAATGCAGCATTCGCGGATGCGACCAACATCACCTGGTGGCACGGCATGGGTGGCCGCAACGAAGAGGTGATCAACGAGGTCGCCCAGAAGTTCAACGCAGCCCAGGCCGCCTGCATGATCACGCCCGTGTCGAAGGGCACCTATGAGGAAGCGCTGGCCGCAGGCATCGCCGCCTTCCGGTCGGGTGAACAGCCGAACATCCTGCAGGTCTTCGATGCCGGCGCCGCCACCATCATCAACGCCCCCGGCGCGACCATCGCCGCCGAAGACCTGCTGACCCAGGCTGGCCACAGCTTCGACCGCGAGGCCTTCATCCCCGGCGTGCGGCATTTCTTCGCGGATGCCAGCGGCAAGTTCATCGGGATGCCGTTCAACTCTTCGGCGCCGATCATGTACATCAATACCGAGGCTTTCGAAAAGGCAGGCGTGCAGCCGCCGAAGACCTGGGAAGAATTCGAGGCCGCCGCGCCGAAGCTGAAAGAGGCGGGCTATATCCCGATGACCGCCAGCCAGCTGACCTGGCAGTTCACCGAGAATTTCTTCTCGCGCAACAACATCCAGTTCGCCAGCAATGCCAATGGCTATGACGGCTTCGAAGGCACCACGCTGAACGTGACCGACCCCAATCTGCTGATGATGTTCCAGAAGCTGAAAGACTGGTCGGATGCAGGCCTTTACGCCTATTACGGCGCGGGCTGGGCGGATAACCAGAAGCCGTTCGAAGAGGGCAAGGTGGCCATGTGGATCGGCTCTTCCGGTTCCTTCGGCGGTCTGGCCAAAACCGCCGTCATGCCGTTCTCGGCCGATTTCCTGCCCTATTGGGGCAGCATCGAAGGCGCGGGCACCTCGTCCTTCATCGGCGGTGCGGCGCTGTTCGCCATGTCGGGCAAGCCTGAGGCCGAAAACAAGTGTTCGGCCGATTTCTTCAGCTTCCTGACCACGACCGAAGTGCAGAAGTTCTACCACGAAGCCACCGGCTATGTGGCGATCACCACCGCCGCATACGAGGCCGCCAAGGCCGATGGCTGGTATGACAAGAACCCGGTCGCCGAAGTCGGCATCCAGCAGCTGCAGCTGCCGGCCGGTGAATGGTCCAAGGGCTATCGTCTGGGCTTCTACCCGCAGATCCGCTCGATCATGGAACGCGAATACAACCGCATCTTCGCCGGTGAAACCACGGTCGAAGACGCGTTCAAGGCCATCGAGGCCGAGGGCAACGAGCTGCTGGTCCGCTTCGCCAAGACCTCGGGCTGATCGCGCCTGATCCCACGGGGCCGGGCCTGACCTGTTCAGGCCCGGCCCCCTCGCTTTCGTGATTCTGACCGGAGCCTTTCGCGTGACCGAAATCCCCCATCCACCGGCACGGCCCTGGCGGGCCTGGCTGCGCGGCGTGACCGCAGCCGAACCGGCCAAGCGCGTGCAGTTCGATGCGCCGCTGCTGCCCTGGCTGTTCCTGCTGCCGCAGCTGGCGGTGGTGGCGGTGTTCTTCTACTGGCCCTCGGTGCAGGCGGTGACCTCCTCGTTCTATCTGGAGGATCCCTTCGGCTTCGGCGCCACCTTCGTGGGGATGGAGAATTACACCGATGCGCTGGGGAACGCGCAATATCGGTCCATCGCCGGGTTTACCGTGGTGTTTACGGCACTGGTCACCGCCTTTTCGCTGGGGCTGGGCCTCTTGCTGGCGGTCAAGGCCGATGCGGTGATCCGGGGCAATGCCGCCTACAAGACGCTGCTGATCGCCGTCTATGCCATCGCGCCCCCCGTGGCGGGCCTGATCGGCATGATGTTCTTCGATCAGCATATCGGGCCTTTCGTCACCCTGGCGGGCTGGTTCGGCTGGGATATGAAGGTGGGGCTGAACTATACCGATACCGCCTTTGCCATGATCCTCGTCTCGGTCTGGAAACAGGTGCCCTATAACTTCATCTTCTTCCTGTCGGGCCTGCAGGCCGTTCCGGTTTCGGTGCGCGAGGCGGCGGTGATTGATTGCCGCAACGGCTGGCGCCGGTTCCGCACCGTGACGCTGCCGCTCTTGGCGCCGACCGCCTTCTTCCTGCTTATCATCAACATCACTTACGCGCTGTTCGACACCTTCGGCATCATCGACGTGATGGTGAAGGACAAGCCCGCCAACAACCCGATGACGCTGGTTTACAAGGTCTATCTCGACGGGTTCCGCGGCAATGATGTGGGCGGATCTTCGGCGCAATCGGTGATCCTGATGATCGTGGTCTTCGCGCTGACCATCGCGCAGTTCCGCTTCCTTGAACGCCGCATCCATTACAGCTGATCCCATGCACCGCACAAAACCCCTCGATCACCTGATCCTGATCCTTGGCTGCCTGTTCATGGGCCTGCCGGTGGTCGTGGCCTTCATGACCTCCACCCATACTGCCGCCGACATTCACATGAACGGGCTGTCGCTGGCCCCCGGCGGCCATGGCGTGGAAACCTATACCGAGGTTCTGACCCGGCAGGGCGGCTTTACAGGGCAGGTGACCGGCGCGCGCATGGCGATGAACTCGCTGATCCTCGGCCTGGGCTTTGCGGTGGGCAAGATCGCGCTGTCGATGCTGGCGGCCTATGCGCTGGTCTATTTCCGCTTCCGCTTTGCCACGGCGATGTTCTGGGTGATCTTCACCACCCTTCTGCTGCCGCTGGAGGTGCGGATCATGCCCTCCTATCAGGTCATGTCCTCTCTCGGCCTGCTCAACAGCTATACCGGGCTGATCGTGCCGCTGCTGGCTTCGGCCACCGGCACCTTCTACTTCCGGCAGTTCTTCAAATCTGTGCCCGATGAACTGCTGGAGGCCGCGCGGATCGACGGCGCCGGGCCGTTCAAGTTCTTCATCGACATTCTGCTGCCGCTGTCGAAAACCATGATGGCCGCGATCTTCATCATCATGTTCGTCTATGGCTGGAACCAGTATCTCTGGCCGATGCTGATGACGACCGAAGAGCGGTTCTTCACCCTGATGCGCGGGATCAAGCAGATCCTGCAGGTGTGGATCGGCAGCCAGATCCCCGATTACAACGAGGCCTTCGCCCTGGCCGTGCTGGCCATGCTGCCCCCGGTTCTGGTGGTGGTGGTGTTCCAGCGCTGGTTCATCAAGGGCCTGACGGAAAGCGACAAGTGAGGCGAACATGGCCGAAATCCTGATCGACACTGTATCCAAGATCTACACCGGCGGCACCCGCGCCGTCAGCGATGTCAGCCTTTCCATTGCCGATGGCGAATTCATCGTGCTGGTCGGGCCTTCGGGCTGTGGCAAATCCACCCTGCTGCGCATGGTGGCCGGGCTGGAAGACATCAGCGCGGGCGAGGTGCGCATCGGCGCCCGCCGGGTGAACGAGGTCGATCCCGCCGACCGCGATATCGCCATGGTGTTCCAGAACTACGCGCTTTACCCGCATATGTCGGTGCGCGAAAACATGGCCTATGGCCTGAAGAACCGTCGCACCCCCGCTGCGGAAATCGAGGCGCGGGTGGCCGAGGCCGCGCGGATGCTCGAACTTGGCCCCTATCTGGATCGCAAGCCCCGCGCGCTTTCCGGCGGGCAACGCCAGCGCGTGGCCATGGGCCGTGCCGTGGTGCGCCAGCCTGCCGCCTTTCTGTTCGACGAACCCTTGTCGAACCTTGATGCCAAACTGCGCGTCACCATGCGCGGCGAAATCCGTCGCTTGCAGAAACGGCTGGGCACCACCTCGCTTTATGTCACCCATGATCAGCTGGAGGCGATGACGCTGGCTGATCGCCTTGTGGTGCTGAACGGCGGCCGCATCGAACAGGTCGGCGCCCCGCTGGAGGTCTATCACCGCCCGGCCTCCACCTTCGTGGCCAGCTTCATTGGCGCGCCCGCCATGAACCTGCTGGATGCCGAAATCCACGGCGGGCAGATGCGGATCGGTGGCGCGCAGGTCGATCTGCCTGCACCACCCGCCGCACAGGGCGTGGTCACGCTGGGTCTGCGCGCCGAAGATCTGCGCATCGCCGCCGTGCCGGGGCCGATGACGCTGCCCTTCCACCTTGATTTCATCGAGGAACTGGGCGCGCAGCGGCTGGTGCATGGCCATGTGGATGGGCAGCTGCTGACACTGGCGCTGCCCCCCGCGCTGGCCTTGGCGACGCATATGAATGTGACGCTGGCGGCAGATCACCTGCATTTCTTCGATACGGCCACCGGGCGGCGCCTGCCTGATTTGGCGCCGATGTCGCAGGCCCAGCCGGTCAGGGCAGGCGCATGATCCGCCAGTGCCTTTCCCCTCTGCCCGCCCCCCCGCTGGCAGAGCGCCGCGCCCTTCTGGGGCTGGACCGCGATCTTGCCACCCATGACCGGCAGCTGGCGGCGCTTCCCTGCATGACAGCGGTTGAAACCGGCGGCGCAGGGGGCGCCGCGCTGTCCTTCCCGCTGACCGTTGCCGCCTGGAACGTCGAACGCTGCCTGTTCCCCGAAGCCGCCGCCACCCTGCTGCGCGATACCGGCGCTTCCCTTGTCCTGCTGTCAGAGATGGACAGCGGCATGTCGCGCACCGCGCAACGCCATACCACCGCCGAAATGGCCCGGCATCTGGACATGAGCTGGGCCTATGGCGTCGAATTTCTGGAACTCTCGCTCGGGTCGGAAAGCGAACGTGCCTTCTGTTCCGATGCCGAAAACCTGCGCGGCTTTCATGGCAATGCCCTGATGTCACAGGGCCATCTGGCAGATCCCTTCCTGATCCGCCTGCCGGGCCTGCGCCACTGGTTCCTGCAGGCCACCGATCAGCCGCGCCTGGGCGAACGCATGGCGATCGGCGCGCGGATCGACACGGCGCAGGGGCCCTTCATCGCCGTCTCCACCCATCTGGAAAGCGTGGCCGATGCCGCGCAGCGCACCGCGCAGATGCAGCACATCATGGATCAGGTGGAGGCCGAATATCCCGGCCTGCCGATCCTGATCGGCGGCGATCTGAACACCGGCAATCACATCGGCGGCGACTGGCGCGCCGAAACCCTGTTCGATCACGCCCGCGCCCGGGGTTTTGCCGTGCATGGCGGGCCGGAAAACCTGATGACCACGCGCCCCAGCCTCATCACCCGCTGGCCTGACCGGGCGATGAAACTGGACTGGTTTCTGACACGCGGTCTGCGGGTTTCCGCCAGCGCCATTCTTCCGGCGCTGGACAGCGAGGCACAGCCGCTGTCGGATCACGATCCCATTCTCTGCCGGATCGACGGGTTCGAGGCCTGATCCCCGGCAACCGGCGCCGCACAGCGCAGCGTCAGGGTGGCGCGCAGGCCGGGCTGCGCATTTTCAAAGGCAAGCGCGCCGCCTGCGGCCTCGGCAATCTCCTGCGCGATGGACAGGCCGATCCCCTGACCCTCGCCGCTTTCATCCAGCCGCACCCCGCGCCGGATCATGCGGTGCAGCTGGTCTTCGGGCACACCCGGCCCATCGTCCCGAATGGCA
>Ga0154534_1102_pt1 | contig 12971 bp, 12 predicted proteins | sample RifGroF1_FD_105677 | JGI IMG/M metagenome (GOLD analysis project Ga0154534, IMG submission 105677) | Rhodobacteraceae bacterium GWF1_65_7 | reverse complement strand
CGGTTGGCGGTGCGGGCAAAGCTGCCCGGCACGCCGGTAAAGGGCCGCGCAATCACCCTTCCCACCTTCATCGCGTGCAGGAATGGGGCGATCTTTTCGCTCAGGTCAATCAGCCGGTCCAGCCCAAAGGCCTGTTCATGCGCGGCGATCTGGAACACGCTGTCGGCAGAGGTATAGCAGATCGGCCAGCCGGTTTTCAGATGCTCTGCCCCCAGCCGTTCGATGATTTCGGTGCCGGAGGCGTGGCAATTGCCCAAGATGCCGGTGACCCCCGCAATGCGGCAGACCTCGGCCACCAGCGCATCGGGAAAAGCGGGGATTTCATGCGGGAAATAGGCCCAGTCCCAGGGCACCGGCACCCCGGCCAGTTCCCAGTGCCCTGAGGGTGTATCCTTGCCTTTCGACTTTTCGGTGGCCGCCCCCCAGACGCCCAGCGGCGGCGCCCCCAGCCCCGGCACCGGCAGGCCAGTGACCAGCGCGCAGGCCGCCCCCAGCCCCAGCGCATCGAGATGCGGCATCCGCAACGGGCCGCTGCGCCCCTCTTCGGCGCGGCCTGCCGCACATTCTGCCGCGATATGGCCCAGGGTATTGGACCCGGCATCGCCATATTCGGCGGCATCCGGGGCGCTGCCAATGCCCACGCTATCCATCACGATCAGAAACGCACGCGCCATTTCAGGCTATCCTTTTATAAACCAGAACCGGCTCTTCCACCGGCGCATCTGTCAGGCGATAGGCCGCCTGCACCGCCCGTTCGGCCGCATCGGCCGCTGCTTCGGTGGCGGCATGGATGATCGCCAGCGGCACGCCACGGTGCATTTCCTGCCCAAGCGACGCCAGTTCGGAAAAGCCCACCGCCGGGTTGACCTTGTCGCCATCGCGCAGGCGGCCGCCGCCCAGATGCACCACGGCCTGCCCCAGCGCAAAACCGTCGATCGCAGAGATGAAGCCTTCGCCGGGGCAAGGCACCTCGCGCAGGATGGGGGCCGAGGGCAGACGGTCGGGCCAGCGATCCACGAAATCGGCGGGGCCGCCCTGTGCCGCGACCATGCGCCCGAACATTTCGGCGGCGGCGCCGCTTTCCAGCGCGGCTTCGATCAGCGAAACCCCTTCCATCGCATCGGTGGCAAGGCCGCCCAGCGCCAGCGCCTCGCCGCCCAGCGCGGCGGTCAGGTTCCACAGATCGGCATTGACGGCGGTGCCGGTCAGGGTTTCCATCACCTCGATCACCTCCAGCGCGTTGCCTGCGGCGGTGGCCAGAGGTTCGTTCATATCGGTAATGAGCGCGGCTGCCGGGCAGCCTGCGCGGCGGGCGGTCGAGACGAGGGCAACCGCCAGCGCCTCGGCCTCTTCCATCGTCTTCATGAAGGCGCCGCTGCCGGTTTTCACATCCAGCACCAGCGCATCCAGCCCCGCCGCCAGTTTCTTGGACAGGATCGAGGCGGTGATGAGGTCGATGCTTTCCACCGTGCCGGTCACATCGCGGATGGCATAAAGCCTGCGGTCGGCGGGGGCGATTTCGGCGCTGGCTGCCACGATGGCGCAGCGGGTCTCGGCCATCTGGCGGCGCAGCTGGGGTTCCGACAGGGTGGTGCGAAAGCCGGGGATCGATTCCAGCTTGTCGAGCGTGCCGCCGGTATGGCCCAGCCCCCGCCCCGAGATCATCGGCACATAGGCGCCACAGACCGCCAGCGCCGGGGCCAGCAGCAAGGACACGCAATCGCCGATACCGCCGGTGGAATGTTTGTCCAGCACCGGACCGGGCAGATCCCATTTCAGCACCTGCCCGCTGTCGCGCATGGCGCCGGTCAGGGCAACGCGCCCGGCCTCGCCCAGACCTTTCAACAGCACCGCCATGGCAAAGGCGCCGGCCTGCGCATCGCTGACCGCGCCCGAGGCGAGGCCCGCCGCGAACCAGCGCAGATCATCGCCCGAAGGCACACCGCCATCGCGGATCTTCGCAATGATGGCGCGGGCATCGGTCATGTGCGGGCCATGTGATCGGCGGTAAAGACGCCGGGCAGCAGATCGGCCACCGTCATGGTCAGCGCCTGGCCATCGGTGGTGCAAAGGGTAACCTGCACCTGCTGGCCCGCGAATTCGGCGATCTTCTGGCGGCAGCCGCCACAGGGCGGCACCGGGGCCGGGCTGTCGGCGATCACGCAGACCTCGGCGATCCGGGTTTCGCCTGCGGCCACCATGGCGGCAATGGCCCCGGCCTCGGCGCAGGTGCCTTCGGGATAGGCGACGTTTTCGACATTGCAGCCGGAATAGATGGTGCCCGAGGCCGCCCGGATTGCCGCACCGACCTTGAAGCGCGAATAGGGCGCATAGGCGTTTTCACGCACGCGGGTCGCGGCATCCAGCAGCGGTGAGGAGGGCTTTGTCATGGGAAGCTCCGGGCATTTTACCAATCGGTCGGATTGTGCGGCAGCGCCCGGCAATAGGCAAGCGCTGCCCATGGGGCAGCTGTCGCCCGGCCCGGCGGCACAGGCAGGAAAGCGCGGGCGCGGCGCCCGGTGACAGGCGCCGCGCGGGCAGATCAGCCGCGGGCTTCGCGGATCAGTTTCAGGATATCGCGGGCCGCATTGGGGATATTGGTGCCCGGCCCGAAGATGGCCTTGACCCCGTGGCGATAGAGGAAATCGTAATCCTGCTGCGGGATCACGCCGCCGCAGATCACCAGAATATCCCCTGCCCCGGCTGCCTTCAGCGCCTCGACCAGTTTGGGGGCGAGCGTCTTGTGGCCGGCGGCCTGGCTGGAAATGCCGATCACATGCACGTCGTTATCCACCGCATCCTGCGCGGCTTCTTCCGGTGTCTGGAACAGCGGGCCGACATCGACATCGAAGCCGATATCGGCAAAGGCGGTGGCGATCACCTTGGCGCCCCGGTCATGGCCATCCTGCCCCATCTTCACCACCAGCATACGCGGGCGGCGGCCTTCGTCTTCGGCAAAGGCTTCGACATCGCGCTGGATCTGGGCAAAGCCATCATCGCCTTCATAGGCCGCGCCATAGACCCCGGCGAGGGTTTTGACCTCGGCGCGGTGGCGGCCAAAGACATGTTCCATGGCGTCGCTGATCTCGCCCACCGTGGCACGGGCGCGCGCAGCCTCGACCGCCGCTTCCAGCAGGTTGCCGCCTTCGGCGGCGCGGCGGGTCATTTCGGCCAGCGCGGCCTTGGCCTTTGCCTCGTCCCGCGCGGCGCGGGTGGCTTTCAGCCGGGCAATCTGGCTTTCGCGCACGGCGACATTGTCGATATCCAGAATGTCGATCGGGTCTTCCTTGGCGAGGCGATACTTGTTCACCCCCACGATCACCTCTTCGCCCCGGTCGATCATCGCCTGACGGCGCGCGGCGCTTTCCTCGATGCGCAGCTTGGGCATCCCGCTGGCAACGGCCTTGGTCATGCCGCCCATCGCCTCGACCTCTTCGATCAGGGCCCAGGCCTTTTCAGCCAGTTCGGCGGTGAGGCTTTCGACGTAATACGAGCCTGCAAGCGGATCGACCACCTTGGTGACGCCGGTTTCTTCCTGCAGGATCAGCTGGGTGTTGCGGGCGATGCGGGCCGAGAATTCGGTGGGCAGGGCAATGGCTTCGTCCAGCGCATTGGTGTGCAGGGATTGCGTGCCGCCCAGGGCTGCCGCCATCGCCTCATATGCCGTGCGGACGACGTTGTTATAGGGATCCTGTTCCTGCAGGCTGACCCCCGAGGTCTGGCAATGGGTGCGCAGCATCAGGCTGCCGGTCTTCTTGGGTTCGAACTCGCTCATGATGCGGTGCCACAGCAGGCGGGCGGCGCGCAGTTTGGCGGCCTCCATGAAGAAGTTCATGCCGATGGCAAAGAAGAACGACAGACGGCCCGCGAAATCATCGACATTCATGCCCGCCGCCAGCGCCGCGCGCACATATTCGCGCCCGTCGGCCAGGGTATAGGCCAGTTCCTGCACCAGGTTCGCCCCGGCCTCTTGCATGTGATAGCCGGAGATCGAGATGGAGTTGAACTTCGGCATCTCTTTGGCGGTATATTCGATGATATCCGCGATGATCCGCATCGAGGGTTCGGGCGGATAGACATAGGTGTTGCGCACCATGAACTCTTTCAGAATGTCATTCTGAATGGTGCCCGACAGCAGGCTGCGATCCACGCCCTGTTCTTCGCCCGTCACGATGAAATTCGCGAGGATCGGGATCACCGCGCCATTCATCGTCATGGACACGCTGATCTTTTCCAGGGGGATGCCGTCGAACAGGATCTTCATGTCCTCGACGCTGTCGATGGCCACGCCGGCCTTGCCGACATCGCCCACGACGCGCGGGTGATCGCTGTCATAGCCGCGGTGGGTGGCCAGATCGAAGGCCACCGACACGCCCTGCTGCCCGGCGGCCAGCGCCTTGCGATAGAAGGCGTTCGAGGCTTCGGCGGTGGAAAAGCCCGCATATTGCCGGATCGTCCAGGGGCGGCCCGCATACATCGTGGCACGCACGCCGCGGGTGAAGGGAGCGATGCCCGGCACGCTGCCCATATGCGGCAGATCCGCCGTATCGGCCGCCGTATACAGCGGCTTGACGGCGATGCCTTCCAGCGTGTTCCAGGTCAGGCTGTCGGGATCGCGGCCCTTCAGCTCCTTCTCGGCGAGTTTGCGCCAGCCTGCGATATCTTCGGTCATCGGCTTCGTTCCTTGGCTTGGGCCGGAAATCCGGCACTCTTTGCTTTGGTTTCAGAGACAAGCACCCTATATCTGGATGCAGGAGGGCCCATGAAACCGCTCTATTTCCTTGTTTTCGCGGCGTTTCTGCCGCTTGCCGCCCAGGCGGACCCCTTGCCCCCCCTGCCCGCTGCCGAGGCAGATCTGGCGGCGCAGCTGTATCAACGGCGGCCCGTGGTGGTGTTTGCCGACAGCCCGGAAGACCCGGCCTTCCTGCGGCAGATGCAGTTCCTGGCGCGCGATACCGGCGAGCTGACCGAGCGCGATGTGATCCTGGTGACGGATACCGATCCGGCCGCGAAGACCGAATGGCGGCAGAAGCTGCGCCCGCGCGGCTTTTCGCTGGTGCTGATGGACAAGGATCTGACGCCGATCATCCGCAAGCCGCTGCCCTGGGATCTGCGCGAGATCACGCGGGCCATCGACAAATTCCCGCTGCGCCGTCAGGAAATGCTGGATCAGCATCCCGGCCGCTGAGCGCGCTATTCGCGAAAATCCTCGGCTTCGGGGATGCGGCCGAAGGCGATCTTGGCGCCGGTATAGGGCACATGATGCGGCGGCAACTGGCCAAAGCGCACGGTATCCTGCCCGAACCGCTGGTTCAGCGCATCCACCGCCGCACAGGCGGCGCGGCGATCCGCCGGGGGGGCGAACAGATCGGCAACCACCTGTGCATCCGGCAGCAGCCCGCCCAGCGTGACCGAAACCGACAGCGCATGGTGCGGCGGCAGGGCATCCCAGTAGCGCGATAGAACCTGCAGCAGGAAAAAGGTATCCTGCGTGGCGCGAATGTCGCCGCCATGGCCGATATGGCCCGTGACGGCGCATTTCACCCCCAGATGTAGGCTGCGGGTGTGAAACCCCTCGCGCCGCAGCCGGGAGGCCGCCTTGACCAGAAGGCGCCGCGCCACCAGCCGCGCGCCCTCGGGGGATTTGTTCTGGCCGGTCAACACCTGACCATGGCCGATCATGCCGCGCTGCGTTTCCGGCCAGACCACGGTTTCGCCACGCAATTCGCGCAGAAAGCGTTCGCCCGCCACATTGCCCCAGATCGCCCGCGCGCGTTTCGGATCCAGCGCGTAAAGCGCTGGCACATCCGTCACCCCTGCGGCCTCCAGCCGGGTTTTCATCGCGGAAGATATGCCCGGCAGATCGTCCAGCGCCAGATGGGCGATGCGGCCCGGCAGCACCTCTGGCACCAGCCAGTGCAGACCGCCCGGCTTTTCCAGCCCCGCCGCCAGTTTGGCCAGGAGCCGGGTGGGCGCCAGCCCCACCGAACAGCGCAAGGCCGGGCTGACCTGATCCAGCACCGCCTGCTGCAGGGCGCGGCCAATCTGCAGGGCACGATCCAGAGCCTGCTGCGAGCCGGTGAGGCGGCAGGAACATTCGTCGATCGACCAGGCCCTTTCGATCGGGATCACCGTTTCCACGGCCCGCAGGATGGCATGGTGATAGGTCACGCAGACATCGTGCCGGACCGGGCGAAACACGATGCCGGGGCACAGCCTGCGCGCCTCGTCCTGCCGGGTGCCCATGCGGACACCGCGGCGCTTGGCCTCGTGGCTGGCGGCGATACAGGCCGCCCCCGGGGCATCCGTCGTCAGCACGCCCACCGGGCGCCCCATCAGCCCCGGTTCCTCGGCCTGGGCGACCGAGGCGTAGAAGCTGTTCATGTCGAAGAACAGGGTGGAAACGCGCGGCATCATGGCGGGGCGACTCGGAATGGCGAACATGCCCCATTTTAGAACAAAATGAGAACAAATAGCCAGACCGAAGCCGGTATGCCAGAATGCCGCGCGCCACCTTATTCGAACTCCATGATCACATCATCGACCTTCAGGCTGGCGCCTGCCGATGCGGTGATCTTTTTCACCACGCCCTTGCGTTCGGCCTTGAGGATGTTTTCCATCTTCATCGCCTCGACCGTGGCCAGCGCCTGACCCTCCTGCACTTCCTGCCCCTCTTCGACGGCGATCTTCACGATCAGGCCGGGCATCGGGCACAGCAGGTATTTGGAGGTATCGGGCGGCAGTTTTTCCAGCATCAGCGCGGCCAGTTCGTGCTGGCGCGGGGTGCGGACATGCACCTTGAGATCGGCACCGCGCAGGCGGATGCGGAACCCCATGGGGATCTTGGCGGCTTTCATCACCAGCGGGCTGCCATCGACCGACAGGCGCGCCAGCGGCTGACCCGGCACCCAATCGCTTTCCACGCGCAGGGCGGTGCCATCTTCGAAGGTGATGGTGGACCCGGCCTTGTCGGCGGCGATCACCACCGGGAAGGCCTGCCCCTGCAGGCTGACCACCCAGTTTTCCCCGACATGGCGTTCGTGATTGTCCATCGTGCCCGAGACTTTGGTGCGACGGATTTCGGCCACGCGGTTCATCGCGGCGGTTGCGGCCACGACGCGGCGCAACACCGCATCATCAAGGCTGACACCGGCAAAGCCTTCGGGATATTCTTCGGCGATGAAGGCTGTGGTGATATTGCCGCTGGCAAAGCGCGGATGATCCATCACGGCCGAGCAGAACGGCAGGTTGTGGCCGATCCCTTCCACCTCGAACGTGTCCAGCGCCAGACGCATTTCCTCGATGGCTTCGGCGCGGGTCGCGCCCCAGGTGCAGAGCTTGGCGATCATCGGATCGTAGAACATGCTGATCTCGCCGCCCTCGAACACGCCGGTATCATTGCGCACGATGCCGCCGCGCGGGGTGGTGCCTTCCACCGGCGGGCGGTAGCGGGTCAGGCGGCCAATCGAGGGCAGGAAGTTGCGATAAGGATCTTCGGCATAGAGGCGGCTTTCCATCGCCCAGCCGTTGATCTTGAGATCGGTCTGCGCGAAGGGCAGCGGTTCACCATGCGCCACGCGGATCATCTGTTCCACCAGATCAACGCCTGTGATCAGTTCGGTCACCGGATGTTCCACCTGCAGGCGGGTGTTCATTTCCAGGAAATAGAAGTTCCGGTTGCCATCGACGATGAATTCCACCGTGCCGGCACTGGTATAGCCCACGGCCTTGGCCAGGGCGCAGGCCTGTTCGCCCATCGCCTTGCGCGTTGCCTCGTCGAGGAAGGGCGACGGCGCCTCTTCGATGACTTTCTGGTTGCGGCGCTGGATCGAACATTCGCGTTCGTGCAGATAGACGCAATTGCCGTGCTTGTCGGCCAGCACCTGAATTTCGATATGACGCGGCTGGGTCACGAATTTTTCGATGAAGATCCGGTCATCGCCAAAGCTGTTGGCGGCTTCGTTCTTCGACGATTCAAAGCCTTCCTTGACCTCGGATTCGCTCCAGGCGATGCGCATCCCCTTGCCGCCACCGCCGGCGCTGGCCTTGATCATCACCGGATAGCCGATCTCGCCGGAGATCTTTACCGCCTCTTCGGCATCCGCGATCAGGCCCATATAGCCGGGCACCGTGGAAACGCCCGCTTCCATCGCCAGTTTCTTGGAGGTGATCTTGTCGCCCATCGCCTCGATCGCGGGGGGCGGCGGGCCGATGTGATAGGCCTCGTCGGCCATCTTCACATGCAGCGCGTTGCGATCGGCATCGGAATAGACGGCAACCGTCTGGATGCCCATCTTGCGCGCGGTCTTGATGACGCGGCAGGCAATCTCGCCTCGGTTGGCGATCAGAATCTTCTTGAACATGCGGCTCCCTTCCCTCGGCGACACGCGGGCCGGCGTGTGCCGTCATTGGCAAAACGAAAGAAGCCACCGGGGCGGCGTGCCCCGGTGGCTTCGGTGATGGATCGACGCGCCGCGAAAGCGGCGGTCAGCAGATCAGTAGCAGCGCGGCAGGCCCGGCAGGCCGCAGGATGCGCCACCCGCCAGAGCGCCCAGCGAGGCGCCGGCCACCATGTTTTCATCGGTGGCATCTGCGATGGCTGCGCCGATGACCGCACCGGTGACAGCACGGCCACCCTGGGTTTGCAGCACGCCCGGCTGACCATAACCGCTTTGCGTGCAACCGGCGACGGTGCCTGCCATTGCGACTGCAGCGAGAAGAAGTTGAATACGCATTTTGCCCGGCCTTCTTTGAGGGATTTTGTAAAGCCAGACTCTACCGCATCCGCAGCGCGGGAAAAGGTCAATCGCGCAAAATTGCAGCCTTCGGCGGAGCCCTGCCGATCTGCGGGAAAAAGGCGCCCACCCCGGAAAGGGGCAGGCACAAGGCTGGGGGAAGGGTCGCTTTGGGTGCGGACGGCCCGGCGCGGATGCGCCGCGACCGCCGCAAGGGCATCATGGCGCAGCCCCGGCAGACCGGCAAAGCCCATCGCGCCGCAGGACGGGGCCTGAGCGGAGTTCTGCCGGTATGCCAAGGGGTTGCGCCACATCATGCTCAATCCTCGTCGCCCCAGTCGTCATCCATCGCTACGGGTTCGGCGTCTGCGGCAAAGACTTCGGGGAAGGACGCCTGCGCGCGGTTCACGTCGATGCGCAGCAAAGCCTCGTAAGAGGCGGGATCGAAGGGATCTTCGGCGGGCACGACTTCACGCCCGAACAGCCAGCTGAGCCGCCCGGCATCCAGATTGCCACGTTCAAAGGGTTCTTCACCGAAACAGGCCCAGAGTGCGGCCATGAAGGCCGTATCGGCCGCGCGGTCCAGCGCCTTGCGGTCCTTGAACCGTTCGCGCCGGGTGATCTTGGTGGGGCCATCCTTGTGGTTGGCGCGACGGATCACGAACTGGTAGTCGGTGCCGGTCATCCGGCCGGGGAAGCCACGGTGCTTCAGCATGAAGCACCCCCTTCCCGCAGGGCAGAGACGGCGGGCCGATCAGCGCCAAGCGCCGCGGCCCGCCGGGTAATCTCACTTATACTTGCCGGTATAGACCGGTTCGACCGAAACCGGCTCTTCAACGTAGACCACTTCTTCGGTCTTGGCAGCGCAGGCACCCAGAACAGCAACGGTGCACAGCGACAGAATGATACGGAAACTGTTCGACATCCTCTTCTCCAGTCTTCTTGGGAGGTCACTTCGGCGGAACGCCCGCCGACCTGCCCCCGTGATGAATCGCGGAACGCATCAAGGCGTTCCGCCCGAATCATAGTCGATTTTGCAACGGCTTGACATGGCATGTCGTGCAATCCGGCACGCTGTGGCGGCGCCACATCACAATTGGCATGAGTTTTCGCAGAGACTTCAAGATGTTGTGGGTGCATCAGAACATCTCCCAATTGCAGGTGTTACCATCGACCGAGAAGGCCTCGAAAAACTGTGTTACTTCGGGCGCGGCCTCGCCAAAGGGCACCGGCCTGTCCGACAGAGAGATCACGATCTGCGCCGGCTGCGGCCCAAGATCCGCGATGCGCGGCAGGGCAAAGCCTTCGCAGAGCGCCTGCATGTCCGCGACGGCAGATTCGAAATCCACCCCGCCGCCGGCCTTTGCGATCTCTGGCGCCACGAAGCGGAACCGCATGGTCAGGCCATGCGGCCCCATCTCGTTCCAGATCACATCCAGCAGCGAGACCGGCTGACCCGAGGGCACGGCGATCAGGCTGCCATCCCCGGTCAGAACCACCTCGCCGGTAGCGGCAAGAGCGAGCGTGTCGAGCGTGGGTCCGGTCATGACCGCCCCCCCGCCCGTGCCACGATGTCGACGGCCAGTTGCATGGATACCCCCTTGTTTGCGCCTATGCGTTACAGAGGGATGTTATCGTGCTTCTTCCAGGGGTTTGCCAGCTTCTTGCCACGCAGGGATGCGAAGGCGCGCGCCACGCGGCGACGGGTCGAACGGGGCTGGATCACCTCGTCGATGAAGCCCTTTTCGGCGGCGACGAAGGGATTGGCGAAACGGTCTTCGTAATCCCGGGTGCGGGCCGCGATCTTTTCCTTGTCGGCCAGTTCGCTGCGATAGAGGATTTCCACCGCCCCCTTGGCCCCCATCACCGCGATTTCTGCCGTGGGCCAGGCATAGTTGAAATCGCCGCGCAGGTGTTTGGAGGCCATCACGTCATAGGCGCCGCCATAGGCCTTGCGGGTGATGACGGTCACCTTGGGCACCGTCGCCTCGCCATAGGCGAACAGCAGTTTCGCGCCATGCTTGATGACGCCGCCATATTCCTGGGCCGTGCCCGGCAGGAAGCCCGGCACATCCACAAAGGTCAGGATCGGGATTTCGAAGGCATCGCAGAACCGCACGAACCGGGCCGCCTTGCGCGAGCTGTCGATATCCAGACAGCCTGCCAGAACCATAGGCTGGTTGGCGACCACCCCCACGGTCTGGCCTTCGATGCGGATGAAGCCCGTGATGATATTGCCCGCGTAATCCTTCTGGATCTCGTAGAAATCGCCTTCATCCGCCACTTTGGCGATCAGCTCTTTCATGTCATAGGGCTGGTTCGGGTTGTCGGGGATCAGCGTATCAAGGCTGTCTTCCACCCGTGCCGGATCATCGAAGAAGGGCCGCACCGGCGCCTTTTCACGGTTGTTCAGCGGCAGGAAATCAATCAGGCGGCGCACCTCGGCCAGGGCTTCCACATCGTTTTCAAAGGCGCCGTCGGCCACGCTGGATTTTTTCGTATGGGTGCTGGCCCCGCCCAGTTCCTCGGCCGTTACCACCTCGTTCGTCACGGTCTTCACCACATCGGGGCCGGTGACGAACATGTAGGAGGGGTCTTTCACCATGAAGATGAAATCGGTCATCGCCGGGCTGTAGACCGCGCCGCCCGCGCAGGGCCCCATGATGACGCTGATCTGCGGCACGACACCAGAGGCCATGATATTGCGCTGAAACACATCGGCATAACCGGCCAGCGAGGCAACGCCTTCCTGGATCCGCGCACCGCCGGAATCGTTCAGCCCGATCACCGGGGCGCCGTTCTGCACGGCCATATCCATGATCTTGCAGATCTTCTGCGCATGGGTTTCAGACAGCGAGCCGCCAAAGACCGTGAAATCCTGACTGAAGACATAGATCATGCGGCCATTGACCGTGCCCCAGCCCGTCACCACGCCATCCCCGGCCGGGCGGTCTTCTTCCATGCCGAAATCGGTGCAGCGGTGGCGCACGAACATGTCGAACTCTTCGAAAGAGCCTTCGTCCAGCAAAAGCTCGATCCTTTCGCGTGCGGTCAGCTTGCCCTTGGCATGTTGCGCATCCACACGACGCTGGCCCCCGCCCGCACGGGCCAAGGCGCGGCGGTCTTCAAGCTCTTGCAGGATATCTTTCATGGAAGTCCTCCCCCGGAATCGAGGGCACATTATGCCGCGCTGCGGAAAGTCCAAAGCGGAATTGAGAAAATTTGCAAACTATTGGCAAGGCGGATTTTGCAAATTGCAAATTTGCGATCTATTGCCTTTTTGCGCAGGCCGGATCACATGCGCGGCACCATCTGCACGAGGTGCCACATGCCTGCCCTGTCTCCCGGCGTTACCACGATCATACTGCTGGTGCTTTCGAACATCTTCATGACATTCGCCTGGTATGGCCACCTGAAATTCAAGACAGCGCCGATCCTGCTGGTGATCTTCGTCAGCTGGGGCATCGCCTTCTTCGAATATCTGCTGCAGGTGCCCGCCAACCGCATTGGCCATGGCACATTTTCCGCAGCCGAGCTGAAGACGATCTAGGAGGTTATCACCCTGTTCGTCTTCGCGCTGTTTTCGGTGTTTTTCCTGAAGGAACCGCTGACCTGGAACCATCTGGTGGGATTTGCCTTCATCGTGGCGGGGGCCTTCTTCATCTTCCACAAGTGGTAATGCACAACCCGTTGTGCGGCGGCGCGGTAGACAGGCTGCAGCCAAGGGCGTAGCGCTGGGCGATCATGACATTGCCCTCTCCGAAGTTTCTGGACCCGAACACCCCGCCGACACTGCTGACCATCACCCTGCTGGCAGGCATTTCGGCACTGACGATGAACATCTTCCTGCCGTCGCTGCCCGGCATGGCGGAATGGTTCGATGCACCCTATGCGCTGCTGCAGCTTTCGGTCGCGCTGTATCTGGCGCTTTCGGCGGTGTTGCAGATCCTGATCGGCCCGGTCTCTGACAGATACGGGCGGCGGCCAGTGATGATCTGGTCGATGGTGATTTTCCTGATCGCCACGGTGGGCACGCTGCTGGCGCCCAATGCCACGGTGTTCCTGCTGTGCCGCATGGCGCAGGCCGTCGTCGCCGCAGGCATGGTGCTGAGCCGGGCCATCATCCGCGACATGGTCAGCGGCGACCGGGCGGCCTCGATGATGGGTTACGTGATGATGGGGATGAGCCTTGTCCCCATGATCGGCCCGGTGATCGGCGGCGTGCTGGACGAGATG
>Ga0154534_1185_pt3 | contig 13016 bp, 10 predicted proteins | sample RifGroF1_FD_105677 | JGI IMG/M metagenome (GOLD analysis project Ga0154534, IMG submission 105677) | Rhodobacteraceae bacterium GWF1_65_7 | reverse complement strand
TCCGGGTCCACCGTGGCGCGGATCGCAAGCCCCCCACCGAAGAACTGCTCCTTGCCGAAATTCCCCGAAAGCTGGCGCCGGATTTCATCGGTGAAATAGTCGCGCGGCGGCAGGCTGTTGCGGAAGGCCGGATAATCGCCGTTCTGCACCGATTTCAGCGGCAGCACCCGTTCGGCATCATAAGTCGCCTGGTCGATATAGCCATTGTCCAGCATCTCGCGCAGCACATAGTTGCGGCGCTGCGTCACCCGCTCCTTGGCCCGCACGGGGTGATATTCGCCCGGCGCCTGCGGCATGGAGGCCAGCATGGCCGCCTCATGCGGGGCAAGCTCGGCCAAGGATTTGTTGAAATAGGTCTGCGCCGCAGCGGCCACACCATAGGAATTCTGGCCCAGAAAGATCTCGTTCAGATACAGCTCAAGGATCTTGTCCTTGCTCAGCGTTTCTTCCAGCCGCGTGGCAAGGATGATTTCCTTCACCTTGCGCTCGATCCGCCGCTCGCCCCCCAGCAGGAAGTTCTTCATCACCTGCTGCGTGATGGTGGATGCGCCGCGCACATTCTGCCCGCGCGACACCACGGCCTCATAACCCGCCGCCAGAATCCCGCGCGCGTCATAGCCGTGGTGCTGATAGAAATTCTTGTCCTCCGCCGAAACGAAGGCATGTTTCACCAGATCGGGCACATCCTCGATCGGCACGAACAGGCGGCGTTCCTCGGCAAATTCGTCGATCATCCGGCCTTCGCCGTCATAGATGCGGCTGATCGTCGGCGGGGTGTAATTCGCCAGGCTTTCATGGCTGGGCAGATCGCGCGAATAGAACCACAGCACTGCGCCCACGGAAACCGCAGCCGCCATCAGCCCCAGCGTTACCAGAGTGAAAATGGCCCCGAAAAAAGACCCGATGAACCTGAGCACGCAATTTCCCCTTGCCAGCCGTGCCCCCATATAGGCGCATCGGGGCCGCAGGTCAAAACCTCCGGCCCTTGTTCCCGGCGCTTTCCCGCCATCGTTACTGGCGCCACAGCGGCGCCAGAACCGCATCCTCCGCGCCCCACAGCTTCAACGCATCGCGCAATGCCACGGCCATCTGCGCCCGCCAGGCCGGATCGCGCAGCCGCGCCAGATCCCGCTCCGAAGACATGAAGCCCAGTTCCAGCAGCACCGAGGGGATATCGGGCGATTTCAGCACCGAAAACCCGGCGCGCTGATGCGGATGGCGGTGCATCTTCAGCCCCGCCCCCTTGATCGTGGTTTCCAGTGCCCCGACCAGCCGCGCAATGCGCGGCTCGGTCTCGGTGCGGGCGATATCCATCAGCACCCGCGCCACCATGTCATCCTGTTCGGTCAGATCAACCCCGGCCAGCAGATCGGCCCGGTCATGCCGCTCGGCCAAAGTGGCCGCCGCCGCATCCGAGGCCTCATCCGACAGGGTATAGACGGTGGCGCCCACCGCCTCCCCCTCTGCCAGCGCATCGGCATGCAGCGACAGGAAGACATGCGCGCCCGCCGCCCGCGCGATGGAGATCCGCCCCTCCAGCGGCACGAATGTATCTTCCTCGCGCGTCATCACCACTTCAAACCCGCCATCGCGCAGCAACAGCTCTTTCAGCTCGCGCGCAAAGCCCAGCATCAGCCCGGCCTCGTTCACCCCGTCACGCTCGGCCCCCGGGTCGATGCCGCCATGCCCCGGGTCCAGCACCACCACCATCGGGCCTTCGCCCTGCGCCACGGGCTGCGGCAGATCGGCCGGTTCGGGCAGCGCCCAGCCCGGCGGTTCGGGGGCGGCCGCCCGCGCCGCAAATTCCTCGGCGCTGGCGGGGCGCAGCACCACCTCCACGGTGGCCGCGCCATCGGTCTGCATCCCGGCGCTGTCCACCACCATCGGCCCCGGCAGTTCCGCCACCAGCCGCGACCAGCCGGGCCGGAACAACCCCGCGTGCAGCGCAGGCAGGCCGTCATGCGCCAGCGCGTCAATCCCGGTCCAGTCCACCTCGCGGAAATCCATCACCAGCCGCGGCGGATCGGCCAGCAGACGCACCCGCCATGGCACAGGCTGGCTCAGCCCCAAAGACAGGCGCACCGCAGTCTCCGTCACCCGGATCTCCGATCGTTCCGGCTGAAACCGTGCCAGCGCCGTCAGATCCTGCGCCGGGGCCGATGCACAGCCCGCCCAGATCATCACCAGCGCCCAAAGAACTGCCCGCATCCCGCCCTCTTCCTCTTGGCCCAAATCCCCCCGCTCCGGAGGCGTCTGCCCGTCACGCCCGCTTGCGGCCCGCCATGAAGACCTGCAACCGCCGCAGCCCTTCGGCAATATCCGCCGTGGCCCGCGCATAGGAAAACCGCAAGGTCCGCGCCCCGCGCTGCGGATCGAAATCCAGCCCCGGCGTCACCGCCACCCCAGCAGCGTCCAGAATCTCGGCCGCGAAGGCCAGCGAATTGTCGGTAAACTCGCTCACATCGGCGTAAACGTAAAAGGCCCCGTCCGGCGGCGCGATCTTCGTGAACCCTGCCGCGCGCAGGCCCTCCAGCATCAGCCGCCGGTTTTCGGCATAGACGGTCCGGTTGGCCTCCAGCTCTTCCACACAATCCAGCGCAGCAAGGGCCGCGATCTGGCTGGCATGGGGCGGGCAGATGAACATGTTCTGCGCCAGCCGTTCCACCATGCGCACATGATCTTCGGGCACCACCATCCAGCCGATGCGCCAGCCCGTCATGCTGAAATACTTGGAAAAACTGTTGATCACATAGACATCGTCGCTGATTTCCAGCGCGCTCACGCAGCGGTCGCCGTAATGCAGCCCGTGATAGATCTCGTCCGACACGAAACTGATGCCGCGATCCCGGCAATGGCCGATCAGCGCCGCCAGCGCCTCGCGCGACAGCATGGTGCCCGAGGGGTTGCCGGGGCTGGCCACGATCATGCCCTGCATGTCGACCCCCGCCAGATCGGCGGGCACCGGCTGCAGCCGGTTTTCCAGCGCCGCTGGAATACCCACCGGCGTCAGGCTCAGCGCGCGCAGGATCTGGCGATAGCTCGGATAGCCCGGCTCGCCCAGGCCCACCCGGTCGCCCGCATCGAAGAGCGCGGTAAAGGCCAGCAGAAAGGCCCCCGACGATCCGGCAGTGACCACCACGCGCTCGGGGTTCAGATCCACCCCATACCAGCGCTTGTAAAGCCCGGCGATGCCCGCCCGCAGCTCCGGCAGACCCAGCGCCACGGTATAGCCCAGGGCCCCGGCCTCCATCGCCTGCGCCAGCGCGCCCCGCGCTCCGGCAGGTGCGGGCGTGCCCGGCTGGCCCACTTCCATATGCACGATATGGCGGCCCGCCGCTTCGGCGGCGCGCGCCGCCTCCATCACATCCATCACGATGAAGGGATCGACAATTCCCCGACTTGAAACCCGCATCACAGCCCCCTTAAACTCGGCGCGACACTGGCCCGGCGGGGCGCGCGCGTCAAGGCGGGGCCCCGCCCTTGCGCACGGGCAGCAAACCGCCCGCCGCATGACGGAGACTTGCATGATCGCCCGCCTTTTTGCCCCTGCCGCCCTGACGCTTGCGGCAGCCCTGCCCGCTGCCGCTTTCGATCTGTCCGCCATGACCGATGCCGAACGCAGCAGCTTCCGCGCCGAAATCCGCAGCTATCTGATGGAAAACCCCGAAGTCCTGATGGAGGCGATCGGCGTGCTGGAACAGCGCCAGCAGGATGATGCCATGCAGGCCGATCTGCAGATGCTGGCCGATAATGCCGATGCGATCTACAACGATCCCGCCAGCTGGGTGGGCGGCAATCCCGAGGGCGATATCACCCTTGTCGAATTTCTCGATTACCGCTGCGGCTATTGCCGCAAGGCCTATGAAGACACCGAAGAGCTGGTGAAATCGGATGGCAACATCCGCTTCGTGGTGAAGGAATTCCCGATCCTGGGCGAACAGTCGCTGCTGTCGTCGCAATTCGCCATCGCCACCCGCATGGTGGCCGGGGATGACGCCTACAAGAAGGCCCATGATGCGCTGATGACCCTGCGGGGCGATGCCACACCCGAGGCGCTGGCCGGGCTGGCCACCGATCTGGGGCTGGATGCGGCGGCCATCACCGCCAAGATGGCCTCGTCCGAGGTGCAGGCGGTGATCGCGGCAAACCATGCCCTCGGCACCACCCTGCAGATCAACGGCACGCCCAGCTTTGTCATCGACCAGACGATGGTGCGCGGCTATGTGCCGCTGGACGGGATGCGCCAGATCGTCGAAGGCCAGCGCAAGGACGGCTGAACCGTCTTCAGACCCACCGGGGTGCGCCTCAGCGCGCCTCGGCCGTGGCGGCTGCCACACGGGTTTCCGCCAGACCCTCGCTGCCCCGCAGCGCGCGGAAGCCAAAGATCCCCAGACCCAGCACCAGAAGCCCGATCCCCATCGCATCGAACCCGCCGCGCAGACCGAAGGCCGCCACCAGCGGTGCCGAAATCAGCGGCGAGGCGAACTGCCCGGCAAAGAAGGCCGTGGTCAGCAGGCCAGAGGCCCGGCCCCGCTGCGATGCCGGAACAAAGCTCATGAAATAGGTGGTGTAATTCGGCATGGAGGGCCCCATGCCCAGCCCGGCGATCATCAGCCCCAGCACCACCAGCCCCGGCCCCTGCGCCTGCCCCACCAGCACGACCCCCAGCCCCATCAGCAGATAGGAGGCCGCAAAGATCGCCATGGGCGACAGAAAGCGCCGGATGCGGCCATAAAGCAGCGCGCCCGGCATCGAAACCAGCGTCATCGAGGCCATCACCGCGCCGGTCACGGCGGCATTGGTCACGCCCACCTCGGCCAGCAGGAATGGCAGCCGCGTCGGCATCACGTAAAAGCTCGCCATGAACAGAAAGGCCAGCGGCGCGATCATAGCATAGGCCTTCCACGGAAACGGCTCTGCCGGGGCATGGCGCACCGTTTCGGCCGCCGTGCGGCGCGCCGTGATCCGCTTGGCATGGGGGGCCAGCATCACCAGCGCAAACCCGGCAATCGGCAGCACCAGCGCATAAACCGCAAAGGCCCCGCGCCAGTGCAGCGTTGCCAGCGCGCCGCCCAGCAGCATCACCACGATGCCACCGCCCGACATGGCTGCGCCCTGCAGGCCCATGAACTTCGCCCGCGCCTCGCCCTGCCACAGGTCTGCGGCCCAGGCCATGCCCAGCGTCATGGTGCCCGCCACGCCAAAGCCCAAGAGCAGCCGCCCGGCCAGCAGCTGGCCCAGGCTATCGGCCCAAAGCCCGGTGGTGCCGCCAATGGCATAGGCCAGCGCCGACAGCGCCAGCATCACCTGCCGGTTGTATCGGTCTGACATCCATCCCACCAGCCCGGCGGTCAGCATGATCGCCAGCGACGGCAGCGTAACGATCAGCCCCGCCAGGGTGTCGATCCCTTCGACATCGGCGAAATGGGCCTTCAGACCCGGCAGCGATGGTGCGATGGTGGCATTGGCCATGATCGTCATGGCGGCAAGCAGCAATACCGAAACGGTCAGCCGCCGCCCCGGTTGAGGAACGTCGGTCATTTATATATCTTTCGTGCATGTTCTTCCGGGAATCTGGGGCATATCCTATTCATGGACAAGACAGCCATTCTGGGAAGTATCATCCACAATCATGGATAAAGACCTCGATCTTGCCGCCCTGCGCGCCTTTCGGGCGGTGTGCCGCGAAGGCTCTTTCGCGGCGGCGGCCCTGCAATTGCGGGTGCCCAAATCCACCCTGTCAAAACGCATCGCCGATCTTGAAGCGTTGCTGGGGGTGCGGCTGATCGAACGCAGCACCCGCTCGCTGCACATCACGCAAGAGGGCGAGGTGCTGCTGTCACGCACCGAACGCCTGCTGGGCGAGGCGGATGACATCCGCCGCGCGCTTGGCGAAAGCGGCGGCCAGCCCAAGGGGCATCTGCGCATTTCGGTGCCGCCGGTGCTGGGCGTGGTGCTGATGGGCCGGATCAGCGCCGAATTCCGCGCGCTTTATCCCGACGTCACGCTGGAAATCCATTTCGTCGACCGCACGCCCGATCTGCTGGAAGAAGGCTTTGATGGCGCCATCAGCTTTGGCCCGATGGAAGACTCGGCCCAGATCGCCCGGTTGCTGACCCATGGCCATGCCGTTCTGGCTGCCGCCCCCACTCTGCAAGGGATCGACGCGATCCGCAGCCCCGAAGATCTGGCGCATTATCCGCAAGTCACCATTGCCGCAGGCTGGTTGGGCCCCTGGCCACTGCATCGCGGCAATGAAGAGGTCAGCGTGCCCCTGCGCCCCGGTCTGGCGCTGGGGTCTTTCGTCGCCGTCCGCGATGCGGCCATTGCCGGCGCGGGCGTCGCGCTGCTGCCCTGGCTGCTGGCTCAGCCCTGCCTGACCGAAGGCACGCTGGTGCAGGTGCTGCCAGACTGGACAAGCCCGCGCCGCGGCCTCTATTTCGTCTACCCCTCGGCGCATAGCCTGACCGCCCGGCTGCGCGCCTTCATCGACCATATGGTGGATTCGCTGCGCGCGATGGAGCGCGCAGGCTAGGCCTCACTCGGCCGCGTCTTTGGCCGCTTCCAGCGTGGCGGCCTTCTGCTCCACCAGTTCCACGATGTGATCCACCATCTGGTCATTGGTCATCTTGTGGCTTTGCTTGCCCGCCAGATACACCATGCCCGATCCCGCCCCACCGCCGGTAAAGCCGATATCCGTCATCAGCGCCTCGCCCGGGCCGTTCACCACACAGCCGATGATCGACAGGCTCATCGAGGTGGTGATATGGGCCAGCCGGTCTTCCAGCGCCGAAACCGTCTTGATCACGTCAAATCCCTGCCGCGCACAGCTGGGGCAGGAAATGATCGTGACACCGCGATGCCGCAGGCCCAGCGATTTCAGGATCTCGAACCCGACCTTCACCTCTTCCACCGGATCGGCCGACAGCGAAACCCGGATCGTATCGCCGATCCCCGCCCACAGCAGATTGCCCAAGCCCACCGCAGATTTCACCGTACCCGACATAAGACCACCAGCCTCGGTGATGCCCAGATGGATCGGCGCATCCGTGGCTTCGGCCAGCTGCTGATAGGCGGCGGCGGCCAGAAACACATCGCTGGCCTTCACGCTGATCTTGTATTCGTGAAAATCGTTGTCCTGCAGCAGCTTGATATGATCGAGCCCGCTTTCCACCATGGCATCCGGGCAAGGCTCGCCATATTTCTCCAGCAGATGCCGCTCCAGGCTGCCCGCATTCACCCCGATGCGGATCGAACAGCCGTGATCCTTGGCCGCCCGCACCACCTCGGCCACGCGCTTGGCATCACCGATATTGCCGGGGTTGATGCGCAGACAGGCCGCGCCCGCCTCTGCCGCCTCGATCGCGCGTTTATAGTGGAAATGGATATCCGCCACGATCGGCACCGGGCTTTCCGCCACAATGGCCTTCAGCGCGCGGGTGCTGTCTTCATCGGGGGTGGAAATCCGCACGATATCAGCCCCCGCCACCGCGCAGCGCTGCACCTGTTCCAGCGTGGCCGCCACATCCGAGGTGATGGTATTGGTCATGGTCTGCACCGAGATCGGCGCATCGCCCCCCACGGCCACCTTGCCCACCATGATCTGCCGCGACTTGCGCCGCTCGATGTTCCGCCAGGGGCGAATGGGGTTATGCGACATGATCTGCCTCTCGCTGCTTGCAGCCCGATACATAAAAGCCCGAAGGCCCCGGGGCAACTGCCACCGGGGCCTTCGATATCCATACCACCGTCACATCACGCAGCGGTGAAATCACTCAGCCACGGGCGGGGCGATGGCGGCATCGGCCTGCGCCACATTCACGATCCGCGCCAGATCGGCATCATCCCCGATATTGGCCACGGTATATTTCGCCGTCAGCGCCTCTTCCGAAAGCGCCACGTTCTTCACAACCTGCGGGCCGGGGGCAGCCGGGCCGAAGGTCTGGCCATTGACCACGAAATACACGGAACCCGAATTGCCAGACCGCAGCAGCGCGGCCTGTTCCATCGGGGGCACCGGATAGCGTTCGCCGGAATCCAGGATCTTTTCAAACAGAACCGTGCCATCCGCCGCCGATACCCGCACCCACGAGGGGCGCACGGCCAGGATCTCCACGCCTTTCGGCGCCTCGGCCACAACCTGCACTGTGCCCTCGGCCGCGGCTTCCGGTGTCACCGGGCTGCCAGCCACCTGTGCAACCTCCGTCACCGCCGCCTCGCCGGGGGCCAGCGTGCCGGTCTGCCGCGGGTCGATGGCCGCAATCGGCCCATCCCGCGACACCAGCACCGGCACATCCAGCGCCTCGGGGCGGTACAGCCGGTTCAGCAGATCGCCGCCCTGCCCGGCATCGGCCAGCACGGTGCTGCCGGTTTCGGGTTCGGTCCGCACCACGGGCGGCATCGCGTCGATATTGCCCAACGGATCAATCTCGGCCACCACTTCGGGCGCCTGATCCACCGGCGCCAGCTGCACGCGCTGCACCTCTTGCAGAACCGACCAGCCACCATAGCCCAGCGCCCCGATCAGGGCGACCAGCACCATCAGCGATCCCACGGCGCCCGGTTCGATCCGGCTCAGCACGCTCTGGCTGCGGGGCACGAACAGGGCATTGGGGTTGGCCAGCGGATCACGAAATTCCGAAGGCGCGGTATTGCGGGCACGGGCCGCGGTGATCGTGGCCGGGGCGGCAGCGGCAGACATGCCATGCGCCACCTCGAACTTCGCCTCGTCACAGAACCGCTTGAAAGCCCAATCGGGATCAAGATTCAGATATCGCGCATAAGACCGCACATATCCGGCCACGAAACCCTGGGTTTCAAAGGCCGAAATATCGCAGTTTTCAATGGCGGCGATATAGGTCGCCTTGATCTTCAGTTCGCGCTGCACATCCAGCAGCGATTTACCCAGCGTGGCCCGTTCGCCGCGCATCACATCGCCAAGGCGAAGCTCGAAATCGTCAAATCCCTTTGGCTTGTCGATCTCTGTCGCCGAAGGTTGCGTCCTCCGCCAGATCATGCGCCCTGCCCCACAGCTTTCCCGAAGTCCCCGAGTCGGGTTGGTCCTCGACTCGTTTCTGTCTATTGCGACTAAAGCTAACACGGGCAAGTGACATTTGCACCCGCAGAAGAAATCAGGCCGAAGCCTCGGCACGATTCAGCGCACAATGCCCCCAAAGCGTGTCCATTGCCTTAACAAGTGACTCGATCTGTTTCAGGTCATGCACCGGCGACGGCGTGAAACGCAGCCGTTCGGTGCCGCGCGGCACGGTGGGAAAATTGATCGGCTGCACATAGACGCCGCAATGCTCCAGCAGCATGTCCGACAGCATCTTGCAGTGAACCGGGTCACCGATCACCACCGGCACGATATGGCTTCCGTAATCAATGATCGGCAGGCCCATGCCCTTCAGCCGCATCTTCAGCACTTTGGCGTGCAGCTGCTGCGCATCGCGCAGCTTCTGCCCTTCTGCCGTCTTCAGAAAGGCGATCGACGCTGCCGCCCCGGCCGCCACCACCGGCGGCAAAGAGGTGGTGAAGATGAAGCCCGGCGCATAAGACCGGATGGCATCCACCATCTTCGCACTTGCAGCAATATAGCCGCCGAACACACCGAAAGCCTTGCCCAAGGTGGCGTTGATGATATCCACCCGTGCCATCTGGCCATCCCGTTCGGCCACACCACCGCCACGTGGGCCATACATGCCCACGGCATGCACCTCGTCCAGATAGGTCAGCGCGCCCACCTCATCGGCCAGATCGCAGATTTCCTGGATCGGGCCGAAATCGCCATCCATCGAATAGATCGATTCAAAGGCGATCAGCTTGGGCGCCGCCGGATCATCCGCCGCGATCAGGGCCCGCAGATGCGCCACATCATTATGCCGGAAGATCCGCTTGGCCCCGCCACTGCGCTTGATCCCCTCGATCATCGAGGCATGGTTCAGCGCATCGGAATAGATGATAAGCCCGGGGAACAGCTTGTGCAGCGTGCTCAGCGTGGCATCATTGGCGATATAGGCGCTGGAAAACACCAAGGCCGCTTCCTTGCCATGCAGATCGGCAATCTCGGCTTCCAGCCGGTTGTGATACACCGTGGTGCCCGAAATGTTGCGCGTGCCGCCCGATCCGGCGCCGGTGGCATCCAGCGCCTCATGCATGGCTTCCAGAACCGCCGGATGCTGGCCCATCCCCAGATAATCGTTGCCACACCAGACGGTTATGTCTTTTTCGGTGCCATCCGCCCGGCGCCAGGTGGCATGGGGAAAATGGCCCTTGCGACGCTCGATATCAATGAAGGTGCGATAGCGCCCTTCGTCATGCAGCCGCTGGATCGCGCTGTCGAGTGTCCTGTCATAGTCCATTTCCGTCTCCCTGGCTCTGCGGCGAGGTGCCGTGCTGGGCTTGAATTAAGCGGCCCCGGCAGTGGGCGCCTTGATATTGGTCAAATCCTGAATCGGAAAGTGGGCATTTTGTCCCGCTCCCCCGATACGCCAGATCCATGCCGCAGGATACGGCAGGGAGGGATATATTCAAGCCTTACAATATGGATATATCCCCCAACCTTCGTCGCATCAGTCCAGGATCACCACGGCACAATCCCCGGCCTTGGCCTTTTCCTCACAGGCTGCCACCGCCGCATCCCCGGCGCCCTCACCCTTGGCGATCCCGAAATTGCCAGTGCCGGGCGATACGGCCAGTGCCCCCGGCGCGGCATAATGTTCGGCAAAGGCCGCCGTCGCATCGGCAGACAGCTGCAGATCCCGCGCGCTCCAGCCATCCGGCGTAATCACCGCCACAACGGCACAGGCCTTGGCGCCCTTGCGCTTTTCCTCGCAGCCCTTCAAGGCCGCCGCCTTGGCCGCATCGGCATTGTGGTGATTGACCGCCGCAACCGTCGCCTCGACCATCAGCCCTTCCGAGGGCGAAATGGCAATGGCCCCGTAATAGGGCTGCCCGCCCCCCACCATTTTCAGCGCCGCCACATCGGTATCGCTCAGCGCATCCTGCGGCAGCATCTCGACCGCCGCCGCCTTGGGCGGAAACAGCAGCTTGCCCGCAGCGGCCCCCGTCACCGGCTCTGCCGATGCGGCAGTGCCGCCACAAATCATGGCCATGAACAAAAGGCTGAACCTGCGTGTCATCCTGATCCTCCGCTGTGCTGGCCGCCCTTTTATCGCGCCCCGGCAGCTCTGGACAGGGGGGAACAGCCTGCTAGGCTCGCCGCCATCCCCGATCCGGGTCACGAAAAGGAGAAGACAATGTCGCAAGAGGCCGTGCTGGCACAGATCGACGCCACCCTGCCCGACGCGCTGGACCGCCTGATGGCCCTGCTGCGCATCCCCTCGATTTCCACCGATCCCGCCTTCAAGGCCGATTGCGCCCGCGCCGCCGACTGGCTGGTGGAAGATCTGGCATCGCTGGGATTCGATGCCTCCGCCCGCCCCACTCCCGGCCATCCGATGGTTGTCGCCCATGGCGGGACAGGCGGGCCGCATCTGCTGTTCTACGGACATTACGATGTGCAGCCGGTCGATCCGCTGGCCCTGTGGGATCGCGATCCCTTCGATCCCGAACTGCAGGACACGCCGAAGGGAAAGGTGATCCGCGCGCGCGGCGCCTCGGATGACAAGGGCCAGCTGATGACCTTTCTGGAAGCGCTGCGCGCCTGGAAAGCGGTGCATGGCACCCTGCCCTGCCGCCTGACGATCTTTCTGGAAGGCGAAGAGGAATCAGGCTCGCCCTCGCTCATCCCCTTCCTGAAGGAAAACGCGGCGGAACTGCAGGCCGACATCGCACTGATTTGCGATACCGGCCTGTTCCAGGATACCGCGCCTGCCATCGTCACCATGCTGCGCGGCCTGCTGGGCGAGGAAATCACCATCCACGCCGCCAACAAGGATCTTCATTCTGGCATGTTCGGCGGCCTGGCGCGCAATCCGGTGCATGTGCTGGCGCGAATCCTCGCCAATCTGCACGATGATACCGGCCGCGTGCAGGTGCCGGGCTTCTATGATGGCGTCACCGAACTGCCCGATGACATCCGGGCGCAATGGCAGAACCTCGCCTTCGACCATGCCAAATTCCTGGGCGATGTGGGGCTTTCCGTCCCGGCAGGCGAACAGGACCGCACGCCGCTGGAAATGATCTGGTCGCGCCCCACGGCCGAGGTGAACGGCATCTCTGGCGGTTACACCGGCGACGGGTTCAAGACCGTCCTGCCGGCCGAGGCCCGCGCCAAGGTGTCCTTCCGTCTGGTCGGCCAGCAAGACCCGGAAAAGCTGCGCGAAAACTTCCGGCAATGGGTGCGCGATCAACTGCCCGCCGATTGCACCGCCAGCTTTGCCGATCATGGCGCCAGCCCGGCCGGCGTGATGCAGATCACCCACCCCGCCTTCGAGGCCGCCCGCGCCGCCCTGGGCGCGGAATGGGGCCGCGCCGCCGCCTATGTCGGCTGTGGCGGTTCGATCCCGATCGCGGGCTATTTCAAGACCCATCTGGGCATGGATGCCATGCTGCTGGGCTTTGGCCGCGACGATGACCAGATCCACAGCCCGAACGAGAAATACGATCTGGAATGTTTCCACAAAGGCATCCGCAGCTGGGCCCGCCTGCTGGAGAGCCTGGCATGACCCTGCAGATCCGCGACGCAAGCCCCGCCGATGAAACCGCCTGGCGGGCGCTCTGGGGCGGCTATCTGGCCTTCTACAAAGTCGATCTCGATCCGGCGGTGACAGACCGCACCTGGGCCCGGCTGATGGATCCGGCGGCGCCTCTGTCGGGTCGGCTGGCGTTCGAGGGCGACCGGATGCTGGGCTTCGCCCTGCACCACCATCACTGCTCCACCTGGGTGATGGGGGATGACTGCTATCTGGAAGATCTGTTCGTCAGCGATGCCGCCCGGGGCAAAGGTGTCGGGCGGGCGCTGCTGGATGATCTGGTGGCCCTGTCAAAAGCACGCGGCTGGCATCGGCTGTACTGGCACACGGATGAAACCAACAGCCGCGCCCGCGCGCTTT
>Ga0154534_1035_pt1 | contig 13044 bp, 10 predicted proteins | sample RifGroF1_FD_105677 | JGI IMG/M metagenome (GOLD analysis project Ga0154534, IMG submission 105677) | Rhodobacteraceae bacterium GWF1_65_7 | reverse complement strand
GGCGGACCGGGCGGGCGCAGCACCGATCCGCCGGCCAGTGCCTGCAGCGGGGTCAGCACTGGCCAGCCGATCCAGGACCAGATCAACGCGGCGCAGAACAGGTTCACTGCCATCACCCCGGCCCCGAAGGGATACAGGATCAAGGTCAGGCGCCAGAGGAACATCTTCGGCTGATCAGCCATTGCACGGCGATGAGCGCGGCAAGAAATGTCAGCGCAGCGGTGAAATAGGCCAGTTCGGCCTCGGCTGTCTGGGGCTGGGGGATCGGGGCGATTGGCGGGATGACGCTGGCGGTGATGATGCGCGCCTCGCTGGGTCATACGAGCCGCGAGCTGCAGGCCGTGCGGCTGACGCTCGCCTTTGTCAGCGTGGCGCTGGCGGCGCGGCTGTGCCGTCAGAGCCGGGGCTTGGCTGGCCGTCGCCCTGTGGAACTGCCGAACCCTGCCCGCCGCCGCCCGGATGGTGAGCGCCGGCATCAGCGCTGTTTTGTGACAGAACAGCGGGCAGCGGCTGTCGAACCGGACGGTGACGTGGGGGCGGGGCCCGGACGGGTCAGGCGAAGTAGTCGGGATACTGCCCGCGCAGATTTTCGATATGCGAGATGGTGCCGCCCAGATGGTCGCGCATGGCGCGCACGGCGCCGTCACTGTCGCCCGCCTCGATCGCGTCGATGACGCGCAGATGCCCGGCGATGATCGGCTTGACCCGGCCTTGCGCATTGTGCAGCCGGCGTGCCCGCTCCAGATGGCCCGACCGTTCGCGCATCAGCCGGTGCAGCGCGCTCCGGCCAAGGCCCGAGAACAGCGTGTCGTGAAACACCTCGTCCAGCTCTTGAAACATCAAGATCTGCGCGGAATCTTCTGCCACCGCCTCCTGCATCCGGATGATGGAGCGTGCACGGGTGATCAGCGCGGGATCGGGTGACAGTGCCAGATTGCGCACCACCTCGCATTCCAGGGCCATGCGCAGGAAATGCGCCTCGTAGATCTGGGGGATGTCGATCCGGGTGACCACGGTGCGCGACTGGGGATAGATGCGCACCAGCCCTTCGACATGCAGCTTTTGCAGCGCCTCGCGCAGGGGGGTCAGGCTGATGCCGTAAGCCTCGGTCAGATCGTTGCGGTCAAGCGTCATGTCGGGCGGCAGGTCAAAGTCGATGATCCGCCGCCGCAGGTCTTCGTAGACCCGCTGAACTGTACCCCCGGTGCCGGGGCCTAGGCCCTCTGATGTGCCAAGGGCTGCCATAAGTGATCGAGTCATGCCGTTTCCTGCCGCAATTCCGCTGGTATAGCAGCTGCCCCGGATTTTGTATTGATATTCTTATGCGTCTAATATATTAGTTTATTACCCTGCGGGAACGGAGGGTATCGCGGCAATGTCCGCGGTGCTTCGGGCGGGGGAGGAGAGGGTGAAGATGCTGAAGAACAGGCAATATGCGGATCTGCGCTCGGCCCGGTGGATGGTGCCGGATGACCAGCGCAGCTTTGGCCACAGGTCGCGGACCATGCAGATGGGCTATGCGCCCGAAGATTGGGAGGGCAAGCCCATCGTCGCCATCCTGAACACATGGTCGGATGCCCAGCCCTGCCACATGCATTTCAAGGACCGCGTGGAATGGGTGAAGCGCGGCATCCTGCAATCGGGCGGTTTTCCGATGGAACTGCCCGCACTTTCGCTGTCGGAGAATTTCGTCAAGCCGACGACCATGCTGTACCGCAACATGCTGGCGATGGAGGTGGAAGAGCTTCTGCGCTCGCATCCCGTCGATGGTGCGGTGCTGATGGGGGGCTGTGACAAGACCACCCCGGGGCTGGTGATGGGGGCGCTGAGCATGGGGCTGCCCTTCGTCTATCTGCCCGCCGGGCCGATGCTGCGCGGCAATTATGCGGGCAAATATCTTGGCTCGGGCACCGATGGCTTCAAGTATTGGGACGAACGCCGCGCCGGCACGCTCTCGAAAGAGGAATGGCAGGGGATCGAGGGCGGCATCGCCCGCAGCTATGGCCATTGCATGACCATGGGCACCGCCAGCACCATGACCGCGATTGCCGAGGCCATGGGCCTGACGCTGCCCGGCGCCTCGTCGATCCCTGCCGCCGATGCCAGCCATCAGCGCATGTCAGCCGCCTGCGGGCGCCGGATCATCGAGATGATCTGGGAGGATCTGACGCCCGACAAGGTGGTGACCCCGGCCGCGGTGAAGAACGCCGTGACCGTGGCCATGGCGACGGGCTGTTCCACCAATGCCATCATCCACCTGATCGCGATGGCGCGCCGGGCAGGCGTGCCGCTGGAGCTGGACGATCTGGACCGCATCGGGCGCACGACCCCGGTGCTGGCCAATATCCGCCCTTCTGGCACGACCTATCTGATGGAGGATTTCTATTACGCAGGTGGCCTGCGCGCCCTGATGAAGCAGCTGGGCGACAAGCTGGACCCGGCCGCCATCACCGTCAGCGGCACCCCCCTGACCGAGGGGCTGGAGGCGGTGAAGGTCTGGAATGACGATGTGATCCGCCCGCTGTCGAACCCGGTCTATCACGAAGGCTCGCTTGCGGTGCTGAAGGGCAACCTCTGCCCCGATGGCGCGGTGATCAAGCCTGCCGCCTGCGATCCGAAGTTTCACCGCCACACCGGCCCGGCCCTGGTGGCCGACAGCTATGCCGAGATGAAGACCATCATCGACGACCCCGACTATCCGCTGACACCTGACACCGTGCTGGTGCTGCGCAATGCGGGGCCGCAGGGCGGGCCGGGGATGCCGGAATGGGGGATGATCCCGATGCCCAAAGCGCTGCTGAAGCTGGGCCTGCGCGACATGGTGCGGATTTCGGATGCGCGCATGTCGGGCACCAGCTTTGGCGCCTGCGTGCTGCACGTCTCGCCCGAGGCCTTTGTGGGCGGGCCGCTGGCGCTGCTGAAAACCGGCGATCTGGTGGAACTGGATATTCCCGCCCGCGGCCTGAACATGCTGGTGGACGAGGCCGAATTGCAGGCCCGCCGCGCCGCCTGGCAAGCGCCGCCGCCGAAATACGAACGCGGCTACGGCTATGTGTTCAGCAAGCACATCGAGCAGGCCGACAAGGGCTGCGATTTTGATTTCCTGAAAACCGACTTCGGCCGTCCGGTGGACGAGCCTGTCATCAACTGAGGCTCATGTCATGCTGGATATCTCTCATCGCCTGATCCCGGCGCAGCCGCCGAAGGCCGGTTTTGCCCAAGGCCCCGCGACGCAGGATGCGATCAAGATGGTGAAGCTGTCGCTGGCCTATCTGCCGCTGGCCCGCCCGATCAGCGATGCCAAGGTGCTGACGGGGCGGCAAAAACCGCTGACCCATGTGGCCTTCCTGTTCTGCGAGATCGAGACGGAGGCGGGCCATTCCGGCCTTGGCTTCAGCTATTCCAAGCGGGCAGGCGGCCCCGCGCTTTATGCCCATGCCTGCGAGATTGCCGACAACCTGCTGGGCGAAGATCCCAATGACATCGCCCGCCTGTGGGACAAACTGTGCTGGGCCGGGGCCTCGGTCGGGCGGTCGGGGGTGGCGACGCAGGCGATTGCGGCGATGGATATCTGCCTGTGGGATCTGAAGGCCAAGCGCGCGGGCCTGCCGCTGGCCAAGCTGCTGGGGGCACATCGCGATGGCGTGGCCTGCTACAACACATCGGGCGGGTTCCTGTCCTCGTCGATTGATGAGGTGAAGGCGGCCATCGACGTTTCGCTGGCTTCTGGCATCGGTGGCATCAAGATCAAGGTCGGCCAGCCCGACCCGATGGAAGATCTGCGTCGGCTGGATGCCGTCACCGCGCATCTGGGCGGGCGGGTGCCGCTGATGGTGGATGCCAACCAGCAATGGGATCGCGTGACGGCGCTGCGCTTTGGCAGGCTGGTGGAGCCGCTGAACCTGGAATGGATCGAGGAACCACTGGACGCCTATGATGCCGAAGGCCATGCGCTGCTGGCCCGCGAGCTGGCCACCCCCATCGCCACTGGCGAGATGCTGGCCTCGGCGGAAGAGCATATGGCGCTGATCCGGGCGGATGCGGTCGATTTCATCCAGCCCGATGCGCCGCGTGTCGGCGGGATCACCCAGTTCCTGAAGATCTGTGCGCAGGCCGATATGAAACGGATGCGACTTGCGCCGCATTTCGCGATGGAGATCCACCTGCATCTGGCCGCCGCCTATCCGCATGAACCCTGGGTCGAGCATTTCGACTGGCTGGCCCCGCTGTTCAACGAAGAGCTGGAAATCCGCGATGGCCGCATGATCGTGCCCGCGCGGGCCGGTCTGGGATGCAGCCTGACCGGCAAGGCCCGCGACTGGACTGTCGAATCCAAGATCATCGGAGGCTGAGCCATGAATCCGCAAACCCGTGAAAAGCTGATGGGCGTGTCGGTCGCCACGCTGTGTTCTGCGCTGTACAAACGCGGCCTGCGCAACCAGACCATTCAGGATGTGCATCCCGTGCGCGCCAAGGGGCGCAACATGGTCGGCCCGGCCTTCACCCTGCGCTACATGCCCGCCCGAGAGGACCGCAACCCGATGAGCGTGTTCCGCAACGCCGATCACCCGCAGCGTGTTGCGGTCGAGACATGCCCGGCGGGGCATGTGCTGGTGATGGACAGCCGCAAGGATGCCCGGGCCGCCTCGGCCGGGGATATCCTGATCACCCGGCTGATGGTGCGGGGCGGGGCGGGCGTGGTGACGGATGGCGGTTTTCGCGACTCCATGGTGATCGCAGATCTGGAGATTCCGGCCTATCACCACCGCGCCTCTTCTCCCACCAATCTGACGCTGCACGAGGCCATCGATATCAACGTTCCCATCGGCTGTGGTGATGTGGCGGTGTTTCCGGGCGATATCGTGGTGGGCGATGATGACAGCGTCATCATCATTCCGGCGGAAATCGCCGACGAGATCGCGGACGAGGCGGTCGAGATGACGGTGTATGAGGATTTCGTGGTCGAGCGGGTGAAGGCGGGGGCCACGATCATCGGGCTTTATCCCGCCACCGATCCTGCGAACCTTGAGATTTTCGCGCAATGGCGCAAGGCGAACGGTCGCTGAGCCACCCTGCTGCGGGCGGTTCCGCCGCCCGCATCCCCGCATGATGGAGGATACATGCCCCGCATCGAATGTGCGGCGCTGACGGAATTCGCGCAAGCGTTGCTGTCAGCCGCCGGAATGGACGCCGACAAGGCCGCAGTGACCGCCCGCGTGCTGGTCGAGGGCGACATGATCGGCCATGAAACCCACGGTGTCGGCCTGCTGCCGTGGTATCTGGATTCGCTCGCCGATGGCACCCTGCGTGGTTCGGGCGCATATGAGGTGGTCGCCGACCGGGGTGCCAGTTTTGTCTGGGACGGGCAGCTTCTGCCCGGGGCCTGGCTGCTGACCCGCGCGCTGGAGCAGGCGGCAGAGCGTGTGGCGGCGCATGGCGTGGTGACAGCGGCAATCCGCAACGCCCATCACACCTGCGCCCTGTCGGCCTATATGCGCGAGCTGACCGACCGGGGGCTGATTGTGCAGCTTTCGGTTTCCAACCCTGCCGCGTCGCGGGTGGCGCCCTATGGCGGCACCAGGCCGTTGCTGACACCCAACCCGATTGCGGCAGGGTTTCCGACCACGGGTGATCCGGTGCTGATCGACGTGTCATCCTCGATCACGACCACCACGATGACCCAGACGCTGGCCAGGGCAGGGGAGCGGTTTCCCGAAGACTGGGCGTTGACGGCGGAAGGGAGGCCGACGGACGACCCGCGCGAGGTGACCGAGCGGGGCGGTTCGCTGCTGCCCTTGGGCGGGGCGCTGAAGGGGCACAAGGGTTATGGTCTGGGGTTGATGGTGGAACTGCTGGGGCAGGGGCTGTCGGGCAAGGGGCGCGCCAATACCGCGCCCGGCCCGCTGGCGCAAAGTGCCTTCCTTCAGGTGATCGACCCCGAAGCCTTTGCCGGGCTTGATGCTTTCCGCGCGCAGTCTGACTGGCTGGCCGACGCCTGCCGCAGCAACCCGCCGGGCCCCGCAACCGAGGGCGCGGTGCGGGTGCCGGGCGATTCAGCCGCGCGCAAGCGACGTCAGGCGCTGGCCGAGGGCGTTCCGGTGGCGGCGGCAGTCTGGGCTGGGATCGAGCAGAGGGCGCAGGCGCTGAACCGGCCGGTTCCTGCTGCATTGCCTGATCGGTGACCAAAGCGGCGTCTTATCGGATGAGCTTGCGTGAAATGGCTTGATTTGCAAAAACTCATCATTCATGTTGTGTGATGAGTTCAGAGGGGAAAAGTGAATATATGTCATACAAATTTTCCACTGATTCAGCGTGAGCGTGGTCGGCTTCCGACCTTTGCCCCGCAGCCGACGTGTCCTGCTGATGGCGGGCGGCATGATGGTGGGCGCGACGGTTCTGAATGCCTGCGACGGCGTCATCGTGCGGCTTCTGGCAGGTGAGGTGCATCCCTTCATCATCGCCCTGTTCCGCGCAGTATTCGGCCTTCTGTTCCTGATGCCGTGGATCTTGCGGCGGGGCGATCTGATGGCCTCGCCCTATCGCGGGATGCATGTGCTGCGTGCGGGGCTGAAGCTGGCCTCGCTGCTGGCCCTGTTCGTGGCCTTTGCCCGGGCGCCCCTTTCGGATGTGACGGCGATCAGCTTTGCGACGCCGATCTTCATCCTGATCGGCGCCTGCCTGCTGCTGGGCGAGCGGATGACGCTGGCGCGGGCGGTATCGGTGCTGGTGGGGTTCGCGGGGATGCTGGTCATCCTGCGGCCGGGACAGGGCGGGTTGGACCCGGCCTTGCTGTTCGCGATGGCGGGGGCGGTGCTGACGGCGCTGATCCAGCTGATGCTGAAAAGCATGGCCCAGAATGACAGGCCGGACCGGCTGGTGGCATGGAACCTGATCTCGATGGTGCCGCTGGCGCTGATCCTGGCGGTATTCGTCTGGGAAACCCCCAGCCCGCGCGCCTTTGGGCTGCTGGCGGTGCAGGGCGTGATCGGGGTGGCCAGTCAGGGGATGATCACACGAGCGTTCGCGCTGGCGGATGCCTCTTTCGTGGCCCCGCTGGATTTCCTGCGGCTGCCCGTCATCGCCCTGATGGCATTCGTGTTTTTCGGAGAACTCGCAGGGATCAGCACCTGGATCGGCGCCGGGATCATCATCCTGGCAATCCTGATCGGAGCAATGTCGAAAGGAGGCGACAAACAGGGTCCGCAGATACCGTAAATATACTAATATATTACTTAACCGTGATTCGACGCGCTGGGAGGGTGCGGTTCCGAACCACGACCAACGGGAGGAAAAACAATGAAAACAACACTGATCGGGGCGCTGCTTGTCAGCACCATCGCCGCGGGCGCTGCCTGGGCACAGGATAACACCGGCGTCACCATCGTTCTCAGCGAGGAGCTGGAGCTGATCGACCCCTGCATGTCATCGCAGTCGAACATCGGCCGCGTCCTGCTGGGCAATATCAGCGAGACGCTGACCGTCTATGAACCCGCCACTGCCACGCTGAAACCCGTGCTGGCCGAAGCCTGGGAAGAAACCCAGCCGGGCACCTGGCGCTTCAAGCTGCGGCAGGGCGTCAGCTTCTCGGACGGCACCGACTTCAAGGCCAGGGATGTGATCCACTCGCTTGAACGCACCATCAGCGACAAGATGACCTGCGAGATCGGCGGCAAGTATTTCGGCGGCTTCAAGATCACCGCGACCGAGGTGGATGCGTATACCGTCGATATCACCACCGACCCGGCCCAGCCTATTCTGCCGCTGCTGATGTCGTCGCTGACCATCGTGCCCGAGGAAACGGCGATGGAAATGGTGCAGACCCCCATCGGCACCGGCCCCTACGAGATGACAGAGCGCAACATCGGCCAGAACATCGTTCTGACCCGCCGGGACGGCTATTGGGGCGACATGCCCACCGTGACCAAGGCCACCTATGTCTTCCGCAGCGACAGCGCCGTGCGGGCCGCCATGGTCGAGGTGGGCGAGGCGGATATTGCCCCGGTCATCAGCGAACTTGATGCCACCAATCCCGAAACTGACTTCTCGTATCCGAATTCGGAAACTACCTATCTGCGGGTGGATCATGCGACGGCCCCGCTGAATGACCGCCGCGTGCGCGAGGCGATGAACCTGGCCATCGACCGCGACGCCTTCATCGGCACGCTGGTGGCGAAGGATGCGCAAAAGGCGACTGCCGTGGTGCCGCCGACGACCCTGGGCTACAACAAGGATCTGAAGCCCTATGCGTTCGACCCCGAGCGGGCAAAGCAATTGCTGGCCGAAGCCAAGGCTGACGGCGTGCCGGTGGATACCGAAATCCTGATCGTGGGCCGGATCGGGCTGTTCCCGAATGACACCGAGGTTCTGGAAGCCATGGGGTAGATGCTGTCGGATGTGGGTCTGACGGTGAAGCTGCAGATGACCGAGGTGGCGGAATACAATACCTACTACAACCGCCCCTTCGCCGAAGGCCGTGGCCCGCAGCTGGTTTCGGCGCAGCATGACAATGCCAAGGGCGACCCCGTGTTCTCGATGTATTTCAAATACGGTTCCGAGGGGTTGCAGTCGGGTCTGGTCTATCCCGAACTGGATGCAAAGATCTCGAAAGCAACCGAGTCCAGCGGCGATGACCGCGCGGCGCTGTGGTCGGAAGTGATGACCGACATCCACGACGAGCTGATCGGCGATGTCGAGATGTTCCACATGGTCGGCTTCAGCCGGGTGAACCCGCGCCTGAACTTCACCCCGACCATTTCGACAAACAGCGAACTTCGGCTGTCGGAAATCGGTTTCAAGTGATCTGATCCCGGGGGGGCGGCGCAAGCTGCCCCCTTCCTGCGCGACTGGCCTGACGGCCCCCGGTCGAGGACCCCCCATGAAACGTTTTATCGGTAAGCGGGCGATCGCAAGTGCGATTTCGCTGGTTGGCCTTGTGATCCTTGTGTTCTTCCTGTCACGCCTGACAGGGGATCCCACCGATCTTTACCTGCCCATCGACGCCACGCAGGAAATGCGTGACCGCTTCCGCGAGCTGCACGGGCTGAACGATCCGCTGATCGTGCAGTTCGGCCATTACGTCGCAGACCTTGCACGGCTGGATTTCGGCGAGTCGATCCGGCAGGCCCGCCCCGCCATGGATGTGGTGCTGGAAGGCTTTCGCTGGACGCTGACGCTGGCCGTCATCACCATGACGCTGGTAACGGTTGCCGCCATCGTCATCGGGTCGCTGGCCGCGTTCAACGTGGGCGGCGTGTTCGACCGGATCACCAGCTTCTTCTCGCTGATCGGGGCTTCGGCGCCGGATTTCTGGATCGCCATTGTCGGCATCGTCATCTTTTCGGTTCAGCTGCGCTGGCTGCCCACCTCTGGGACGGGGACGATGTGGCACTGGATCCTGCCGATTTCGGTGCTGTTCATCCGCCCCTTCGGCCTGATCCTTCAGGTGGTGCGCGGCGCCATGATCACGGCGCTGTCTTCGGCCTATGTGAAAACGGCCAAGGCCAAGGGCGTGCCGCCGCGCCCGATCATCTTTGTCCACGCGCTGCGCAATGCCATGCTGCCGGTCATCACGGTGATCGGAGATCAGGCGGCGGGCATCCTGAACGGGGCTGTGGTGGTCGAGACGATCTTCGGCTTTCCCGGCATCGGCAAGCAGATGATCGACGCGATCCTGCAACGCGACTTTGCGGTGATCCTTGCCGCCATCATGGTTTCGGCCATCGCGATCTTCCTCATGAACCTGCTGATCGACCTCGCCTATGCGTTGCTTGATCCGCGCATCCGGTATTGAGCCCATGGCCATGATCCAGACAAACTCATCCCTTGCCAAGGAACGCGGGCGCCTTGCCACGGTGCTGCGCCTGCTGTGGGCCGACAAGTTCGCCTGCTTTGCCGCCCTTGTGCTGCTGACCGTCGTGCTCTGTGCCGTGCTGGGGCCGATCTGGCTGTCGGACGAGGCGACGCGCCAGAACCTGCGCGGCCGCAACGCCCCCCCGTTCGAGCTGGAGCGCGGGCTGATGTATATTCTGGGCGCCGATCAGCTTGGCCGCCCGCTGTTGCCACGCATGATCGTGGCGGCGCGCAACACCATGGCGGTGGCGGCCGGCGCCGTCATCTGCTCGATGGTCATCGGCTCGGCGCTGGGGCTGGTCGCGGGCTATACGCGGTCGCGGTGGAGCCAGGTCATCATGCGGCTGGGCGATGTGATCATGTCCTTCCCGTCGCTGCTGCTGGCGGTGATCGTCCTGTACATGCTGGAACCGTCGGTCGCCAATATCGTGCTGGTGCTGGCGATCACGCGGATTCCCATCTACCTGCGCACCACCCGCGCCGAGGTGCTGGAGGTGCGCGAGCGGATGTTCGTGCAGGCCGCCCGCGTCATGGGCACCTCTGACCGGCGCATCGTGTTCCGCCACATCCTGCCGGTGGTGATGCCGACGCTGATCACCATTGCCACGCTGGATTTCGCCTTTGTCATGCTGGCGGAAAGCAGCCTGTCGTTCCTCGGCATCGGCATCCAGCCGCCCGAGATCACCTGGGGGCTGATGGTCAGTCAGGGGCGGCCGTATCTGACAAACGCATGGTGGCTGTCGTTCTGGCCGGGGCTGGCCCTCATCCTGACCACGCTTTCGTTGAACCTGCTGTCGGCCTGGATGCGGATCGCGCTTGATCCGGTGCAGCGCTGGCGCCTGGAAATGGGGGGCCGCAAAAATGGCTGAACACCTGCTTGAGGTCCGCAACCTGTCGGTTGATTTTCACACCGCTGCAGGCACCGTCAATGCGGTGCGCGATGTAAGCTGGCATCTGGACAGGGGCGAGACGCTGGCGATCCTGGGCGAATCCGGCTCCGGCAAGTCGGTCTCGGCCTCGGCCATCATGAACCTGATCGACATGCCCCCGGGCGAGATCACCTCGGGGCAGATCCTGTTTGACGGCGATGATGTGCTGCGGATGACCGTGGCGCAGCGCCGTGCCCTGAACGGCAAGCGGATCGCGATGATCTTTCAGGATCCGCTCAGCCACCTGAACCCGGTCTATACCGTGGGCTGGCAGATCTGCGAGACCATGCACGTCCATCACATGCCCGACGATCAGGCCCGCGCCCGCACACAGGAATTGTTGCGCCGGGTGGGGATCACCGATCCGGCAGCGGCCATGGCCAAATATCCGCACGAGTTTTCGGGCGGGCAGCGGCAGCGGCTGATGATCGCGATGGCGCTGGCGATGAAGCCCGACATCCTGATTGCGGATGAGCCGACAACGGCGCTGGATGTGACGGTGCAGGCGCAGGTTCTGGCGCTGCTGCAAGAGCTGCAGCAGGAAACCGGGATGGGCCTGCTGCTCATCACCCATGATCTTGGCGTGGTGGCCGAGATTGCCGACCGGGTGGTGGTGATGAATCAGGGTGTGGTGGTGGAAAGCGGCAATGCCGCCGAAGTCTACCGCAACCCGCAGCACCCCTACACCCGCCGTCTGATTGATGCCGCCCCCGGCAAGGGCGACACCCGGGAAGAGCGGGATCGGCAGGGCGAACCGCTGCTGCGGGTCGAGGGGCTGCAAAAAAGCTATGGCGGCTTCCATGCGCTGAAAGGCACCAGCTTTACCATCATGCCCGGTGAGACGGTGGCCATCGTGGGTGAAAGCGGTTCGGGCAAGTCGACCATGGCCCGCGCGATCCTGCGGCTCGATGAACCGGATGGCGGCAAGGTGGTCTGGAAGGGCCGCGACCTACTGGCGATGCCCCCGAAAGAGCTGTTCGCGATCCGCCGCGATATCCAGATGGTGTTTCAGGATCCCACCCAGTCGCTGAACCCGCGGATGACGGTCTTTCAGATCATCGCCGAGGCGTGGATCGTCCACCCCGACATCCTGCCGAAAGCGCGCTGGAAGGAACGTGTCGCCGAACTTCTGGTGCAGGTGGGGCTGCATCCCGACATGGCCCGGCGCTATCCGCACCAGTTCTCGGGCGGGCAGCGGCAACGCATCGCCATCGCCCGCACGCTGGCGCTGAAGCCCAGGCTCATCATCTGCGACGAGGCGGTTTCGGCGCTGGACGTGTCGATCCAGGCGCAGGTGATCGAACTGCTGGACGGGCTGCGGCGCGAGCTTGGTCTGTCGTATCTGTTCATCGCCCATGATCTGCCCGTGGTCCGCGATTTTGCCGACCGGGTGATCGTCATGAAATCCGGCGAAATCGTCGAGGAGGGGCCGACCGGCCAGATCTTTGACCGGCCCCGCCAGCCCTATACACGGGCGCTTCTGGCCGCCTCGCTGGACCCCGATCCGGTGGTTCAGGCCGCCCGCCGCGCCACTCGCCAATCAGAAGGACTTGTCCCCGCATGACGCAAGACGTGCTTGTCTGCACCCCGATCCGCCCCGAAAAGCTGGCCCTGCTGGAACAGACCTACAACGTCTTTCCGCTGTACCGGCTGACCGACCCGGCCGAGCGTGAGGCGATGATTGACCTCGCGGGCAAGACCTGCACCGCCATGGTCAGCAACGGCCATTTCCCCGCGGATGAGGCGTTTCTGGCGCGGCTGCCGCTGTTGCAGATCGCCGCCTGCTCCTCGGTCGGGTATGAAACGCTGGATGTCGGCGCGATGACCCGGCGCGGCATCCGCTTTACCAACACCCCCGACGTGCTGACCGACGATGTGGCAGATATTGCCATCCTGCTGATGCTGGCGGTGCGGCGCAATCTGCTGGCGGGGGATGCCTATGTGCGCTCGGGCGACTGGGCGGCCAAGGGGATGATGGGCCTGACGCGCACCACCGCAGGGCGGCGCGTCGGCATCGTCGGGCTGGGCCGCATCGGTGCCGCCATCGCCCGGCGATGCGCGGCACTGGGGATGGAGATCGGCTATTCCGGCCGCGCACCGAAACCCGGGGTGCCCCATGCCTATTTCGCGGATATCACCGAAATGGCGGGCTGGTCCGATGTGCTGGTCGCCGCCACCTCGGGCGGGGCCGAGACGGCGCATCTGATTTCGGCCGCCGCGCTGCACGCCCTGGGGCCGGAGGGGTGCTTCATCAACATCTCCCGCG
>Ga0154534_1049_pt4 | contig 13045 bp, 16 predicted proteins | sample RifGroF1_FD_105677 | JGI IMG/M metagenome (GOLD analysis project Ga0154534, IMG submission 105677) | Rhodobacteraceae bacterium GWF1_65_7 | reverse complement strand
GAAGATCGGGGCGCATGGCAAGCCCGTCCTGTTTCTGCATCCCAAGGATTTCAACGGCTGCCTTGTCGAACTGGAGCAAGTCTGACCCATGACCATTACCGCCGCCCTGATCCTGTTTGCCGTGACCTGGTTCATGGTGTTCTTCATCGTGCTGCCGATCCGGTTCAATTCGCAGCAGGATGCGGGCGTCGTGGTGCCCGGCACCCCGAAATCCGCACCTTCGGATTACCGGGTGGGCCGCAAGGCCTGGATCACGACGGGGGTGACCTTCGTGATCTGGGTCGGCCTGGTGGCCTTCATCACCAGCGGCGTGCTGACGGTGCGGGACATTGATTTCATGGGAAGAATGGGGCCACCCTCGGCGGTAGAGGCGGAGTGAGGGAAGGGGGCCGGGCCGGTGGGTCCGGCTTTTTGGTTGCGGGGGAAGCAATAGCAGTTCGGATCACGGCATGCCCCGATTTCCCCGCTGTTCCATCCTACCGAAAGATGCGCCCACGTTTTTGGTGACGGAGTATGGTCGCCCCCACGCGGCGGCTGGCTTCGAAAACTGGATGCGGGATCGCTGCGATGAGGCCGGTTTGCCAAACTGTTCATCGCACGGTCTGCGTAAGTCTTGTTCCCGGCGTCTGGCAGAAAGGGTGTGCACCGTTCACAAAATCAAGGCGATCACCGGGCACAAGACAGATTCAGAAGTGCGACGCTGCATCGACAAAGCCGATCAAGTTCGCCTCGCCCACAGGGTGCTGAAGAAACTGCAAGACAGCGCCAGTAGCCCTAAACCTGCTAACCCCCTCTAAGAGGTCGGAGAACACGAGGAAATACCCCACGCGTTCCAATATCTTAATGGAAAAAATGGCAGCCCGTAGGGAAGGGCGCTTCTCTTGCAATATCAATGGACTTAGCTTGTCCAACCCGGCCAACTGGCACCATTGAAAACAATGGCGAAAATCGGCGTTTGTCCAACCGATTTGACGGTGCTGAAAACGGAAACGCCGATGCACCGATCCTTGGAAGGCGTGTTGATCAGAACGGCAACTGGAACCGCGCCCGCTGGGGATGGCTCAAAGCGATCACGGGTGACCCGGATCTGTCGCCCATGGCCCGGCTTCTCGCCCATGTTCTCGCAACGCAGTTTTCGCACCATGAGACGGCGCATTGTGCGCCCGGCACCGACACCTTGGCCGATGCCCTTGCTACGTCCGTCGATACCATCAAGCGCGCCCTACGCGATCTGGCGGCGGCGGGATGGCTGATCAAGACCGAAGGACGCGGGCGCGGGAATCGGTCTGAAATCTTCTTTCTGGGCGGCAACAACGTAGTGCCGATGATCTGCCCGAAGGGGCCGGAAGCGTCCGGCCATGACCGCCCGAAAGCGGCACAAGCACCAACCACGAAGCACAAAAAGGGGGGCAAGCCTGCACCCGTTTGTAACTGCGAAGGGGCAACGCAAAAGGGGGCAGATATGCGCGGAAAAGGGGGCAAGGCTGCACCTTCCCATATAAAGGCTGATCCAAAGAATATCCAAAGGGCTGGCCAGCTATCGGAAACCGATCTTTCGAAGCGTCCTTCTGGCCGGATGGACTGGACGTCTTACGACCGGGCGACGGCACCTGAAACATGGACTGGTGTCCTTTTCACGATCAAGCGCGGCGGTAACGCTGAAGCTGCGTGGAACGATTGGCTTACGGGTCATGGGTTTCCGACACTGGCCGAGATCGGGCCGAGAAGTGGCGAAGATGGATGGGCGGTGCCCTGCACCCTACCGCCACGCCGCGAAGGTGATCGGTTTGAAGTCAGCTTGGCTGAGAAATGGGCGCGCGTCTTTTCCCGCAAGATGAAGGACCGGGCCAATGCTTGAGCAAGCGAAGGACAGATGGCTTCGGGCCGTGATGTATGACCGTGGCCTGTCCCCGGCTGCGCGCGTTCTGGGCGCGGTGCTGATCAGCGACTTCCTAGGCAATACCAGCGCCCCGGATATCGACGCCTTCGCCGAGGCGTTGTGTGTGTCGCCGCGAACCACGAAGCGGGCATTGAACCAGTTGGAACAGGCGGGTTGGCTGACCATTGCCAATCCCGGCAAGCGCGGCAAGCCGCTGCACCTTGCCTTGATCGACCGCTCCTTGCTGACTTCGGGTCCTTCCCGGCCCTGACCTATACGGGGGACAGAGGCGCGATGCTTGAAGCTATGCAAGAATTTACAAGGGGTTAAAAGATGCGGATCATGTCGGAACTGCCGGGGCTGGGGGGCGACAAGCCCGTCCATCGCATTGGCGGTTCCGACCTTTGCGACCTGTTCGGCATCACGCCGGGGATGCTGACCACCCTTGGCAAGCGCGATATCGTGGTTCGTCTTGGCCATGATGCCTATGACCTTGAAGAAAGCACCCGCCGTTACATCGCCAGTCTGCGCGAGACGGCAAGCGGGCGCGGCGGCGAAGAACAGGTGCTGAACCTGACCAGCGAACGGGCGCGGTTGGCACGGGAACAGGCCGACGCGCAGGCCCTGAAGAATGCCGTCCTGCGCGGCGAATACGTCCCGGCAAGCGACGTGGAACGGGCGTGGTCCGATACCCTGCGCGCCCTTCGTTCCCGGCTGCGCCAGTCCATGCAGCATCTGACCACCAGCGACGTGACCATGATTGACCGCGAATTGCGCGACGCCTTGCAGGAACTTGGCAATGCCGACGCTTGAACAGATCACGAAACAGGCGCTGCGCGCCCTGATTCCCCCGCCGCGCCTGCGCCTGTCGGAATGGATCGAACGGGAAATCGTGCTGCCGGACGGCGTGTCCGCCTTGCCCGGCCCGGTGCGACTTTGGCCGTTTCAGCACGAGATTGCCGACGCCATAGGCGACGCGGAAATCGAACGGGTGACTCTGGTGAAGCCCGTCCGGGTGGGGTTCACCACGCTTCTGACCAGCGCCCTTGCGTCCTTCGTCGCCAATGAACCCGCGCCGATCCTCTGCCTTCTGCCCGCTGAAGCCGATTGCCGCGACTACATGGTGTCCGATATCGAACCGATCTTCGGGGCATCCCCGGCGCTTGCCGCTGCCCTGTCGGATGAACAGGACGAGTCCGGGCGCAACACGCTTCTATCGCGCCGCTTCCCCGGCGGATCGTTGAAAGTGGTCGCAGCGAAGGCACCCCGCAACCTGCGCCGTCACAACGTCCGGGTTCTGTTCATGGACGAAGCCGACGGCATGGAATCGACCGCTGAAGGGTCGCCGATCCTTTTGGCCGAACGCCGCACCATGTCCTTTCCCGACCGCAAGATCGTTCTGGGAAGCACCCCGGTTCACGACGAAACCAGCCATGTTCTGCGCGCCTATGCCCAATCCGACGCCCGAATCTATGAAGTGCCGTGCCCCGAATGTGGGACCATGAGCGAACTTCTGTGGCCCGATATCGTCTGGGATGCAGGCGCGCCCGAAACTGCCCGTTGGCGCTGCTCGCATTGCGCGGCAGAGGTATCGGAACGGCACAAGCCGGATATGGTCGCGGCGGGCGCGTGGCGCGCCACAAGGCCCGAAGTCAGAGGCCATGCAGGGTTCCGCATGAACGCCCTGATCAGCCTTCACACCAACGCGGCTTGGGGCAAGCTGGCGGTGGAATTCGTCCAGGCGAAGGACGATCCGACCACGCTGCAAACCTTCGTCAATACGATCCTTGGCCAAGGCTGGCGCAGCGCAGGGGATGAGCTGGCCGAAGATGAGCTGATGGCGCGCGCCGAACCCTTCGGGCTTGCCGCCGTGCCAGCCGAAGTGCTGGCGGTTACGGTTGGGGTGGACGTGCAACACGACCGCCTAGAAGTCACCTATCTGGGCTGGACCGAAGGCGGCGTGGCGCTTGTGCTTGGGCATCGGGTGATCTGGGGGCAGTATGACGCCGAAGAAACTTGGGTCGAACTGGACGGGCTGATCGGTTACCGCTTTCCCCATGCGCTTGGTGGCCGGATCGGGGTGGACGCCTGTGCGATAGACGCGGGCGACGGGGTATCCATGCATCACGTCACCGCCTTTGCCACGCCCCGGACGCGGCGCAAGGTGCTGGCGATCAAGGGTGCGCCCGGCAACCGTCCGATGATCGAACGGGCAGGATCGACCACCAAGACGGGCGCGCGCTTGTGGATCATCGGCGTGGACACGGTGAAACTGCAACTGTTCGGGCGGCTGGCGCAGGCGGGCAGCTTCCGGTTTTCGGCCGATCTGCCCCCGGTCTGGTTTGAACAGCTTGCGTCCGAAAGGTCTGTGGTGCGCTACACCCGTGGCCAGCCGACGCGCAGCTTCGTTCGGATACCGGGGCGGCGGGCAGAGGCGCTTGACTGTGTGGTCTATGCCTTTGCCGCACGGGCGTTGCTTAATCTGGACTATGACCAGCGCCGCGCCGATCTTTCGACCGAAGCCGCGCCCGCGCCGAAGCGCGGCCCGGTGCTGGCGTCAAGCTGGATGAAGCGTTGACATTGCTTTTCCTTCTTTTGTCCGCTCCTCTAATTCATGCCACAGCATCGCTTATGTTTCTTTCCGCTACCACAAGGGCAAGGGCTATTACGACCAACACTTCTTTTGGCAAAGGGACTCCGAAGAATATCCTGTGTCTTCGTCAATGGGGGTGCAGACGCAACAATACCTTCCAGTGCATAGTCAAACACATGAGGTGCGCGAACATAGTCCCCAAATCGCACTTTGGCTGTTCCCGGCTCAAGAACTAAGCCGATCCAACTGCTTGCTTTCTGGCTATACTTGCGCTTTCGCATATGGTCGTGCAACTGTTGCCTTGCATGATTTGTCGGAAGGAAGTTGCAGTGGAAGGTCAAGCCTGAGGAACGGTTTTCGATAGGAAGTGTTAAATCATGTTGCTTACCTGTTCTTTTTGTATCTGCGCACATTCGTCGCACCAAAGTGCCGATATTTTCGATTGCGTCACCGCTAAACTCAAGAAGTGTCAACCCCAATTCAACGCACAAGGCGTTTGGGTCCCGCTCAATCTCGTCAACTATTCCATAAATGAATGAACCTTGATATTTTGTTAAAAGACCTTCTGGTGTGCTCTTTCCCGGCAGACCTTCTCTTCTAACTAGCATGGCAGCATCCACGTCCGCTGACAAACTATCATCCAAGTTGAGAAGATCCGTGTCGTTATCCAACCAAAGATTAACTTTCAAAAAGTAACCGAACAATCCAAGTTCGTTGGTAGTCATTATTCGCTCATAGTAATTCGAGCGTCGTTCCAAGTAAGCTAGTGCCCGGATTGGCGATGGCATTAACTCTGAGATCACATCAAGCGTAAAAACGTCGGTGCATAGGGGATTATGAACCTGCTTTGTCGATTTCAACTTGAGAAACTGGCGAGCCTGCACGCTTAGCGCCGGGAAGTGATCTGAAAGCACTGTTATGGGAAAAATGTGTTGCGGTCTTGGGATAAGTAGGGGCGTTCCCGTTGAATCTCTCAGTTCGACTTTACCGCTCAGGATTGCAGACCCGCAATCAACAGACTGATCGTATGCCTTTTGTATGGCCTTCTGGAAATCATCTTGGATTTTGGGAAGATTGCCTCTTCGTGCCTCAAGTGTAAGCTTTTGTGACTTGGCTTGGCAAACTAGGGCATACTCGCCGTAGGAAACAAGAACATCCACCTCACCGACTTTGCTTTTGCCGTCATACAGGTCAATGTTCTGAAAAACATGATCATCGCCAAAGATTCTGCGCATTGCATCAAACGTAAACTGTTCTGTAAAGGCCCCACGATTAGTGGATGCAGTGTTCCTGTAAGTCGCATCTTGAAGCATCCAGAAGAATGGCGCTTCGTAGACCGCTTCTGCAAGGCTCACAAATTGAAATAGCAAATAAGAACCGTTTGTCTCGATTATTGGTTTAACATTTGTTTCGTTGAAAGAATTGATGTCCACAAAGGCAGGATTTCCGCCGCTTGATTCAGTGGAGAATGCGTCTAAAAAACATTTGACTACTGCGCCGGATAGTTTGGAATGCTCAACCATCTCATCCAAAGTAAACATGAACGCAGGTAGCATCGTCCACTTATCAGGAGAAACACTCCGTAGTGACTCTAGGTGGATCATAGCCTTCTCTGACTGGAAGTCTAGAATCGTCCGAAGCAGTATGCTTGCTTCTTGGCTATTGAATCCAAATTTTTCAGAGATCCATGCGTCATCATTTTTGTATCGAGTAGGGGAGAAGTCACGATACTGAAATGAGTAAGCAGATTCTGTTGCGTAAAAGACGGCTTCTCTTATAGCTTCCCCTGTCGTTAGTGGGTTAATGTCCTTTGAGAAATCCTTATAGGCATCGGCAATCATCGCGCCATGAATTTCGTTAAGAAGTCTCTCCGCATGGTCACACATTGCCTGAAGTATCGCAGGTTCGGGCAGTTCGATTGAAATAGGGTGTTTAGCAAGGCAGCCAATCAAGGTCGATATTTCTGTTCGTATGAGTCTCTCGAACGAACGCCGGTCCGCTATTTGCTTGCCGGTTATCTCTTTCTTGATTCCAAAGAAATTGTCTCGGAAGCATAGCGCAGCAATAGCGTGGGAGAAGCCTTCTTGTTTGCAAAGGGCTTCCAAGTCGGAGAATATTTCATTTTCGCTGCGAACTGGTAATTCTTTACTCAATGGGTTTTCCTTGTTGGTTGGTCCGCTTTTGTGCGCCTTTTCAACTTTGGCTTGTTGCGGACTGGGGGTCAACCATCTGTCGACCCTCGCAGCAACTGACTGCGCGCCATCATTGGTGATAGTTGACACCATGTGGCGTATGGTGCTAGCTATCACTATGCAGAGTGAGGGCGCAGCGTGTCAAACAACCACATCGAATACACCGATCAGGCTGAGTTCAGCGCAGGTGAAGCCGCCGAAATCTCTGGCGTGAACCCGGTTCTTCAACGGCACTGGCGCAAGCGCGGGTTGCTTCCCCATATTGAAGGGGAACGGAACGCACGATTTTCGATCAGCGAAGTGGTTCGCATGACGATCATGCAGCGGCTGACCGAAGGTGGAATCAGCATCAAGGGCTTGCAAGCGTTCTCTGGACTTGCGGCACACCATGCGACCGCGAAGTTGATGGGCTTGCCCGGTTCCGTCGCAATCAAGGCCGACTCGCCCGAAGCTGAAGCCGAAGAGCGGCGGCGCATCGAAAGCTGGGCATCGCACAGCAAAGTTCGCTATGTGTTCTGGCCCTTGCCCGAACGCGACGACTTGGAAGGGCGCATCGCCCAATACCTTCGCGCAGACCTGTCCGACCTTCACGAATTGGTCGATCAGGAAGGCGTTTTCCACGGGCTTCTGATCGACCTTGAGGCCGTGGCCAAGCTGGTTCACAGCCGCGCCAAGATGCCCCTTGAAACCCATGTCGTGACGGCGCGCCTTTTGGATGGCGGCGCAGAATGAGTTTCCTTGCCCGCCTTTTCGACCGCATGACGGGGCCGACCCAGAAGCGTCAGATCGAAGCTGGCGGCGGTGGGCGGCGCTGGCAGGGTTCGCCCATGATGAACGCGCCGCAAGCGTCGATCCTTGCGGCCCGCGCGCCAGCCAAGGCCCGCGCGGCGGCTCTGTCCATGAACAACCCGACGGCGGCGCGGATCGTGGAGACGTGGCTTGCGGCACTCGCTGGCAGGGGCTGGCAGGCGCTTTCGCAGCACCCGGACGCAGGCATACGGCGGGCGCTGAACAATGAGTTTGAAGGGCAGATGCTGGCCTTGCTGCCCGTCGCGGTGCGCGCCCTTGTGCGGGATGGTGAGGCGTTTATCAGAACATCCGTAGGTGGCAGCGACGCCGACGGATCAGGACGGGCAGCGTTTAGTTCCTTGGCGCTGCCCGCCGACCAGATCGACCCGTCCCTAACCCGTGACCTTGGCGACGGCGCGCGCATCGTTGCCGGGGTGGAGTTTGACGCAGGCGACCGGATCGTCGCCTATCACATTCTGCCCGATGCCCCCGGAACCCCGTTCGGGATGATCGGGCAGGCGGTGCGGGTTCCGGCCCGCGAAGTGCTGCATATCTTCGACCAGCTTTTCCCCGGACAGGTGCGCGGCATTTCTTGGCTTGCCCCCGTGCTGTTGAAGCTGGCGGACTATGACGCCGCGTCCGACGCCATGCTGATGACGCTGAAGGTCCAAAGCCTGATGACGGGATTTGTCCGCGACGCCGAAGGCGGCACGGCGGGGTTCGAGTCAGCCGACGGCAGTTTGAATGTGAGCCTTGAACCGGGCGCAATGCGGGTGCTGCCCTTCGGTGCAGAGGTTGAATTCTCGCAGCCCGGTCAAGGTCTTTCGCAGGCCGTGGAATTCCTGAAAGGCCAGCAACGCGAAATCGCCGTCGGTGTCGGTCTGACCTTTGAACAGGTGACGGGCGATCTGTCGGGCACCAACTATTCAAGCGCCCGCGTCGGCTTGCTGGAATTCCGTCGTCGCGCCGAAATGCTTCAACGCACCCTGATCGAGGCGCAGTTGCTGCGCCCGCTTTGGCGGCGCTGGATCGACGCCAAGGCATTGGCGGGCGAAATCGGCGCCAGTGAATCCGAATTGGCCGATTTTCGCGCCGTCAAATTCGTTGCCCCCGGCTGGCAATGGGTGGACCCGCTGAAGGAAGCGAATTCCGATATCCGCGCCATTGAAGCGGGCTTGAAATCCCGCGCCGAAGTGGTCGCAGGCCGTGGCCGCGATATCGAAGAACTGGACGAAGAAATCGCGGCGGACACGTTCGCCCGCGCAACCAAACCTACAGGAGTCTGAAATGCGAAATTCCCTTTTCTCTGGCAACAACGTCACGTTGCCCGCGCCTTATGCCCTGACTTCGGGACAGGTGGCGCAAGTCGGTTCGATCATCGGCGTCGCCCAAGGTGCCGCTGCGATCAGTGCCGACGTGGTGCTTGTTCGCCAGGGCGTTTTCACCCTGACCAAGACCGCCGCGCAGGCTTGGACCCTTGGCCAGACCCTCTATTGGGACAACGCCGCCCGCGCCGTGACCACCACGGTTGGCAGCAACAAGATCATCGGTGCCGCCTTCGCCGCTGCCCTTGCTGCGGACACGGTGGGGCAGGTGCTGCTTGACGGCGCGATCCGCTGACAACCGGGAACTGAAACCATGACCATTCACCTTCGGGCGGCGAACATGCGTCCCGCCACCTTCAGCGCAGAGGCCCGGACGATTGAAGCAATCGTTTCGACCGGGGCACCCGTTGCGCGCCCCGGTTACACCGAGGTTCTGGACCTGCGCGGCGTTGATCTGGCGCGGCTTGTCGGTGCCCCGGTGCTGGACGGGCACCGCCGCGACACGACCCGCGACCAGTTGGGCGTGATCGAGGCGGCGCGCATGACGCCCGAAGGCCTGCTTGTGGTGATCCGGTTCCGCGAATCCACCCCGGCGCAAGCCGTGATGACCGACGTCGCCAATGGCACCCTGCGCGGGCTGTCGATTGGCTACACCATCGAACAGACCCGCGAAGCTAAAGACGGCACCAAGCGGGTTCGCACCGCGACCAGATGGACGCCGATTGAAGTGTCCATCGTTCCCGTTCCCGCCGATCCCGGCGCACATTTCAGAAATGGAGAAGTCACCATGCCGACCACCGAACTTGAAGTGCAGGTGCAAACCCGCGCTGAAATGAATACCGAGATTCGCAGCATCGCCGAACTGGCGGGGCTGGACCGTGCTTGGACCGACGCGCAGATCGACGCCGAGGCGACGCCGGAAGCCGCGCGGGAACTGGCCTTCGCTGCGATGGCGCAGCGTCAGGCGCAGACCCGCACCCGCACCACGGCGCAGATCACGTTCGACCACAACGACCCCGCCGTTTTCGCGTCGCGTGTCGGGGAAGCGATCCACGCCCGGATGAACCCGGCGCATGAACTGTCCGCCCCGGCGCGCCAGTATGCGAACATTCGCCTTCCCGACGTGGTGCGGGAAGTGATGAAGCGGCATGGCCAGCCCTTGCAGGGCGTGTCTGACGCGCAGGTGTTCACCCGCGCGGGCAGCATGGTCACGGGCGATCTGGCGGGCATCCTTGGCGATAGCGCCGGGCGCAGCCTTCGCACCGCCTATGACGCCTCCCCGTCCGGTCTGCGCCCCGCTGCGCGCCAGACGCAATATCCGAACTTCAAGGTGCAGACCAAGTATATGCTTGGCGATGCCCCGGCCCTTCGGCGGGTTCTCGAAGGCGGCGAATATCCGATGGGTTCGGTTGCCGAGTCGGCCAATACGAACACCCTGCAAACCTTCGGCAGCATGATCCCCTACACGCGCCAAATGTGGATCAACGATGATCTGAACGCGCTTGCAGACTTCAGCCGCCGCATGGGCATCGCCGCGCGTGAATTCGAGAACTCGCAGCTTGTCACCGCACTGACCAGCAACCCAATCATGGGCGACGGTCTGGCGGTGTTCGTCGCTGGCCACGGCAACCTTGACGCGGCGTCCGCGCCAAGCGTCACCAGCCTGAACGCCGGGCGGGTTCGGATGCGGAAACAGACTTCGGCAAACGGGATGCCGATCAATGCCGCGCCCCGCTTCCTGATCGTGCCGCCCGAATACGAAACCATCGGTGAACAGTTGCTGACCACGCTGGCAGCAACCGCCGTCGCCGATGTGAACCCCTTCGCCAAGCTGTTGCTTCTGGTGGAACCCCGCCTGACCAACGCGACGCAATGGTATCTGGCGGCGGACCCGGCGAACATCGACGGTCTGGAATACGCCTATCTTGAAGGCGCACCCGGCCCGCAGGTGGAAACGACCGTCGCCTTCGAGGTTGACGCCATGATGATCAAGGTCCGCTTGGACTTTGGCGCGGCATGGATCGGCCATCGCGGTTGGTATCGGAACGGCTGATATGGCGATTGACCCGACCGAACTGGAAACCCTGCGCGACGCCCTGATCAGGGCGCGCGCAAGTGCAACACGAGTCGTTATGTTTGAGGGCAAGCGGGTTGAATATGGCAGCGACGCCGAAATGGCGAACGCCCTTGCCGATCTGGAAACCCGTATCCGCCGCGCCTCTGCGCCCCGACCCGGCAATATCAACTTTTCAACCTCTAAAGGTATGTGATGGCTAACCGTCCCGCACTTCTGAAACAGTCTGAACTGACTCGCTATCTCAAGGCGATGAAAGCCGCTGGCAATGAGGGCGGCAGAGTTGAAGTGAAGCCTGATGGAACTCACGTCATCTTCCAAGGCGAGTCCGAAGCCTCTACCGTGTCCAACCCTTGTGACAGGTTACTGAAATGATCCGACGCAAGAACCCTTATCCCGGCGTGACCCGGATCGTGGATCGGCACGGCCAAACCCGTTTCCGGTTTCGAAGTAAGGGCTTCACTTGCTATCTGCCGGGGCCGTATGGCGCTGTCGCGTTCCGTGCGGCCTATGACGCGGCGATTGAGGGCGCGAAGTCACCGAACCGCAGCACAACGCCCCAAGGCACCTTGGCTTGGCTGATCGAACAGTATTTGGCCAGCCCGAAGTATCGAAACCTGTCGGAAAGCCGCAAGCGCAGCATCCGGGGCGAATTGGACTGGTTGCGCGGCGTCGCGGGCGATCTGCCCTTTGCGAAGTTTGGCACCCAGCACGTCGAAGCGCTTATGGGCAAGAAGTCTGGCCCGACCGCTGCGAACACGGTCAAGAAGAACTTGTCCATGCTGTTTAACTTTGCGATCAAGCGGGAAATGGGTGTGACGTTCAACCCGGCCCGATACGCTGACAGGCGCAAGGAAAACGCCGACGGCTATCACACTTGGACCGATCAAGAGATTGCCCGATTCAAGGAACACCATCCGACGGGCAGCAAGGCCCGGCTGGCGATGATGCTGTTCCTCTGGACGGGCGCGTCGCGGCAAGACGTGGCGGCGATGGGCTGGCGCAATGTGCAGGGTGATCGGATCACCTACAGGCGCGGCAAGACGGGAATTGGGGCCGATCTGCCGATCCACGAAGAACTTGCCGCAGAACTGGCCAATGTCCCGCGTGACCAGTTTCTGTTCGTCACGCATGGCGACGGCTTGGCCTACAAGCCGACGACTTTGGGCAACTGGTTCAAGGATCAGTGCAAGGCCGCAGGCAACCCGCTTTGTTCGGCGCATGGGCTGCGAAAGTCGCTTGCAACCTTGATGGCGAACGCGGGCAAGTCACCCGACGAAATCCGCGCCGTGATGGCCCACAAGACCAACAAGGAAGGCGCGACCTACACCAAAAAGGCAGATCGTTCGCGGCTTGCCGATAGCGGGTTTGTCGGGCTGTCCAGCACAGAAGCGGAACGAAACTTGTCCAACCCATCGGCTGGGTTGGACGCACGGGTGTCACAACCTATTGAAAGGAAAGCGAAAAAATGAATAAGTGGCAGCCCGTAGGGGAGTCGAACCCCTCTTCCCAGGTTGAAAACCTGGTGTCCTAACCGATAGACGAACGGGCCGCGGTTGGTGGGGGCCTTCTATGTCGGCGCGATGACGCGCGCAAGAGAAAAAATGCAGTGCCCGTGAAAAACGTTTGGCGTCAGGCTCTTGCCGCATCCTCCAGCCGCAACTGCACTTTGCTGCGCCCGCCATAGCTGTTGATCTCCAGCCGCCCGGCCAGATGGAACCGCTGATGGCCGGGGTTTTCCAGTGCGGGCCCCAGCGGGCCGTCGAAGGCGCCAAAGCAGATCGCCTCCAGCTTGGCCCCCATCCCATCGCCAAAGCTCAGCCGCAGATGCGAATCGCCGATGCGGCGGCCCTGCACCGCGCAATCGGCAAAGGCAAAGCGCGGCGCGGGCGAGGCGGCGCCATAGGGGCCTGCCTCTTCCAGCTGTTCCACCAGCGCCATGGTGGCACCGGCCGGGGCCAGCAAGCCGTCCAGCCGCAGATCGGCGGCGCCGCCGCTGCCCGCGCCCTGCCGGGCCAGCAATTCGGCCAGCCGCGCCATCGCCGGTTCCAGCTGATCCTGCGCCACGGTCAGCCCGGCGGCCATCTTGTGCCCGCCGCCCTTCAGCAGCAGCCCTTCGGCCGCCACGCGCTGCACCGCCGCCCCCAGATCCACCCCCGTCACAGACCGGGCCGACCCCTTGCCGATGCCGCC
>Ga0154534_1173_pt7 | contig 13048 bp, 14 predicted proteins | sample RifGroF1_FD_105677 | JGI IMG/M metagenome (GOLD analysis project Ga0154534, IMG submission 105677) | Rhodobacteraceae bacterium GWF1_65_7 | reverse complement strand
TGGGCCCTGCGCCTGTGTCCAATGGGCGCCACCGACGCTGGCAGAGACTTTCAGCATCCGGCCATCGGGCAGCGCCACCTTGAGCCGCAGGCTTTCGCAGATCCGCCAGGCGGCCTGAAGCGCATCCTGTTCGGCCACATCCGGCAGCACGACCACGAATTCCTCGCCGCCATAGCGCAGCACGCTGTCCTTCTGGCGCGTGGCCTGCCGCAGGGCGGCGCCAACATGGCGCAAGACGATATCGCCGGCATCATGGCCATACTCATCATTGATCGACTTGAAATGATCGAGGTCGATCAGCAGCAGCCCGGTGCCCCGTGCACTTTTCACATCACAAGCAAGGGCATAGCTGTCCCCCAGCGCCCGCCGGTTCAGCAGGCCGGTCAGCGGATCTGTGATCGCATCAACGCGGATGTCGCGTTCCTGGCGGGCGCGATCACGTTCGCGCTGCAGCATTTTGCCCAGATATACCGAACCGGCGACATTGTAGACAAGCAAGGCAGGCACGGTCTGCAATGCCGCGCTGCGGGCGGGTTCCGGCAGAAAGAACAGCACGATCACGCTCAGCGTCAGCATGGTGCCCAATGCCATGAAGCACATGGTTTCGCTCATCCGGCACCGCTCGCGCAGCGTCAGCCACAGAAGCCCCATCAGCGCCGAGATCATCATCGCAATGACGCCCAGCGTCGCCCCCGGCCCGCCGATCATCAGCCGGGTGATGCTGCCCGCCACCAGCGCAGCCGCTGCGCCGATCGGGCCGAGGAAGGCGGCGGCAAAGCCTACGAACAGGCTGCGGCCATCGACGATGATGCCTTCGGCAACGGTGAGCGGCTGTAGCATGGCGAGCGTTGCCCCCAGGCCGAAGCAAAGGCCCATGGCCAGATGTCGCAACTGCCGTGCCAAGGTTGTGCGCTGGATCAGACCGTAGACCATCGCAAGGGCCGCCATGATGGCGGCACTATTTGCAAGGGTAACAATCAGTTGCATGGGCAGTCTCACTTCCGGCAGCACGTCAGGGGCGCAGCCAAGCAATGTCGGCGGGCCCGTTCCCGTGACAATCGAACCGATTTGTGGCGAAACTAAAGCCCGGGTCGGGCGAATTGCGACAGATGCCGCTTACCAGCGGCGCAGCGCCTGTTCATCCGTGTCGCGGGCCGCAACCCAATCGGCACCATCCGGGCGGATTTCCTTTTTCCAGAACGGCGCGCGGGATTTCAGGTAATCCATCAGGAATTCGGCGGCGGCAAAAGCCTCGGCCCGGTGCACGGCCGCGGTGGCCACCATCATGATCGGGTCGTTCGCGGCCAGCCGCCCATGGCGGTGGATGACCAGGGCATCTTCCAGGTTCCAGCGTGCGACAGCCTCGGCCATGATGGCGGTGATCGCACGTTCGGTCATGCCGGGATAATGCTCGATCTCCATGGCGGCGAGCGTCCCGCCGTTGTCCCGCACGCGTCCGGTAAACGTCACGACAGCGCCGGCACGCGAAAGCCCGGCGGTGAAGGCGTTCGCCTCTGCCCCGGCATCGAAGGCCGCCTCTTGCACCGACAGCCGCATCCGATTTCTAGCCCCCGGTCATCGGCGGAAAGAACGCCACTTCGCGCACGCCTGTCAGCGGCGAGTCGAAACCGGCCAGCTGCTGATCCAGCGCCACCCGCAGGCTGGCCAGATCGGCGAAGGCGAGGGCGTGGCCTTCATCGCGGGCGATCAGTTCGGCCACCAGATCGGCCACTGTGGCGGCGTTGGTTTCCACCGTTTCGCGCGGAAGGCCGATGCGTTCGCGCAGCCAGGCGAAATAAAGGACGGTCAGCTGCATCATTTGTCCCGCAGATAGGGCAGGGATTTGCGGAAGTAATCCCAGCCGGTCACCATGGTCAGGATGGCGGCAATCCAGATCAGCACCAGCCCCACATTGGTGGCAAAGGCCGCGCAATCGCGGTTGCCGCAGGTGCGGATCGGATCGGCCAGCCCGGCGGAGACAGCCTCGGCATATTGGTCTGGCGTCATGCCGCGCAGGGCGATGCCTTCCAGATATTCCAGCCCGGTGCCCAGGAACAGCACGGCAATCGCCACCATCTGCGCCGTGGTTTTCCATTTCGCCAGCCGGGTGACCTTCAGCAGCCCGGCCTTGGCCCCCAGAAACTCGCGCAGGCCCGAAACGAAGACTTCGCGGAACAGGATGGCGGTTGCGGGCAGGATCAGCCAGGGGTTCATGCCGGAATAGCCGGTGATGACCATGATGGCGATCACCACCATGGCCTTGTCGGCGATCGGATCCAGCATGGTGCCGAATTTCGATTCCTGCTTCCACAGCCGGGCCAGATAGCCATCGAACCAATCGGTGACCGCAGCGCCGATGAACAGCGTCAGCGCGAACCAATCGGCCCAGGGACGCTGGAAATACAGGAACATCAGCGCAACGCCGGGGGCGGCGAGCAGGCGGATGACGGTCAGGATATTGGGCACATTCCAGATCATGCCCGCAGTGGTAGCCCAAGCCCAAGCCCGGGGGAAGGGGGCGCGGGCTTTACAGCCGCCGCCCAAGCGGATAGGCCCGGCGCCCTGCAAGAACAGGATAAACAGATGCGCGCCTGCGGGATCGACTTCGGCACTTCCAATTCCACTGTCGGCATGGCCGAGGGCGGCGCCGCGCGGCTGATCGCGCTGGAGGGTTCTGCGGTGACGCTGCCTTCGGCGGTGTTCTGGCACGAGGATGGTTCGCCCAGCTTTGGCCGTGCCGCGATTGCCGATTATGTGGAAGGCGAGGAAGGCCGCCTGATGCGCGGGCTGAAAAGCACGCTTGGGTCCAGCCTGATTGCCGAACGCACACGGGTTGGAAACCGCACCGTCAGCTTCCGCGAGGTTCTGGGCCGCTATATCGGCCATCTGGTGGTGCCGCTGGCGGCGCAGGATGACCGGCCAGAGGCGGTGGTGATGGGGCGCCCGGTGCATTTCGTGGATGATGATGCCGAAGCCGATGCCCGGGCCGAAGCCGTGCTGGGCGAGATTGCGCGCGAGGCGGGATTTCGCGAAGTGGCGTTCCAGTTCGAACCGATCGCGGCGGCGCTGCATTACGAATCGGGGCTGACGGCCGAAGAGCTGGTGCTGATCGTCGATATTGGCGGTGGTACTTCGGATGTGTCGCTGATCCGGCTGGGGCCATCGCGTGCGGGGCAGGCGGATCGGGCGGCGGATATTCTGGGCAATGACGGTATCCGGGTGGGGGGGACCGATTTTGACCGGCTGCTGTCGCTGGCCGAAGCCATGCCCTATCTGGGGTTTGGCGCCGCCACCAAGGGCGGATCGGGCATCATGCCCCGGCATTACTTTCTGGATCTGGCGACCTGGCACCGGATCAACATGCTGTATGTGCGCCAGACGATGACCGATCTGAAGGCGCTGCGCCACGAGGCCGACCGGCCAGAGCTGATCGAGCGGCTGATGCGGGTGATCGAGGCCCGGCAGGGCCATGCGCTGGCGATGGAGGTGGAGCGGGTGAAGATCGCGCTTTCGGATGCCGAGGCCGCGCGGCTGATGCTGGCGCCGATCTGTGCGGCCCCCAATCCGATGATCCGGCGCGAGGGGTTCGAGGCGGCAGTGGCCGAGCCTTTGACCCGGATCCGCGCGCTGATCGGCCGGGTTCTGGCGCAGGGGGGCGTGGCGGCCGGGCAGGTGGGCAGCGTGTTCCTGACCGGCGGTTCCAGCCAGTTGCCGGTGGTGCAGGCGGCTGTGGCGGGTCTGCTGCCCGAGGCGCGGCTGGCGACGGGCGATATGCTGGGCAGCGTGGGCACCGGGCTGGCACTGGATGCGGCGCGGCGCTTTGCCTGATTACAGCTTTTCCCCCGGCAGGCGGCTGGCCTGCAGGGCCCAGTCTGCGAATTGCGCTTCGTCGAAGGCGCCGCTTTCGGGGATGTGCAGATAGCGCACATCGGGCTGGCGCGAGGGTTCTGGCGGGATCGGGGTCAGCTGGCTGCCGCGGAAGAAGGTGACCTTGATGTATTTCGTCATGCAGTGGAAGGCGGTGAACCATCCATGGCCGTCGAGGCCATAAAGCGGCGTGTTCCATTTCACCGCTTTGGTCACGCCGGGCACGGTATCGGTGATGATCGCATCCAGCCTTTCGCCCAGGCCGCGCTTCCAGCCCGGCATGGCGGCGATATAGGTCTGCACCGGCAGATCGCCATAGCCCTTGGGGATCTGCGGATTGCCGCCGGACAGCAGCACGATCTGTTCCGGCGGTTGCCATTCTGGATCAGGTTTGCGCGCCATGCCTTTACCCCGGTTGCGGGCCTAGCCTAGCACGGGCGCAGAATGGAAACAGCCGCCAGAGGGCTGGCGGCTGTTCGGATTGCGGGGGGTGGGCGGTTACTTGCGCAGGGTGCCGCCGGTGGCTTTGGCGACCTTTTCGACGATCTTTGCCGAAACCGCCTCGATATCCTTGTCGGTCAGCGTCTTGTCCTGGGGTTGCAGGCGCACGGTGATGGCGATGGATTTCTTGCCCGCGCCCATCTGAGCCTCGGCCTTGTCGCCGGTGAACTGATCGAAGACGCGGACGCTTTCGATTAGCGCCTTGTCGGAGCCGGCGGCGGCATTCACCAGGGTCAGCGCTTCGGTGCCTGCATCCACCACGAAGGCAAAATCGCGGTCCACCGCCTGCAGATCGGCGAGGGTGAGGGCCGGACTGGTGGGGGTTTTCACCTTGGGCTGCGGGATGGCTGCCACCTGCACAGTGAAGGCCATGGCCGGGCCTTTCACATCGAAGGCCTGCAGGATGCGCGGGTGCAATTCGCCAAAGCTGGCCAGCACATTCGGCCCGAGGCCGATCGTGCCCGACCGGCCGGGGTGCCACCAGGCGGCCACCTTGCGGGTGATCTGCACCTTGGCGGGGGCGCCAAGGGCGGCCAGCACGGCCTCGACATCCGCTTTCACATCGAACAGATCGACCGGGCGGCGCGAGCCATAGGGATCGCGCGGGCTGGTGGCGCCGATCAGCAGGCCGGTGGCCACGGTGGTCTGTTCACCGGGTTCACCGCCGGCAAACACCGGGCCAACCTCGAACAGGGCCAGATCCATGAAACCGCGCGCCTGATTGCGGGCGGCGGCGCGCAGCAGGCCGGGCAGCAGATCGGGGCGCAGATGGCTCATTTCCGAGGAAATCGGATTGTCGACGCGCACCGCATCGGCCCCGCCGCCAAAGGCCTCGGCCCCGGCCTTGTCGATGAAGCTGTAGGTGACACATTCGTTGTAGCCAAGGCTGGCGATGCTGCGGCGTGCGGCCTTTTCGCGGGTCTGCATCGGCGTCAGGATGGGTTTCGGCACGCCGGGCAGGGCGCGGGCCATCGGCTTGCCCACCAGTTTCGACAGCGAGGCGATGCGGGCCACCTCTTCGACCAGATCGGCCTCGCCCTGCACATCGGGGCGCCAGCTGGGCGGGGCGGCCTGATCGCCGGTCAGGGTGAAGCCCAGGGCCTCCAGCGTGGCGCGCTGGGTGGCCTCCGGGATTTCCATCCCGACAAGGCTTTCGACACGGGCCGGGTTGAAGCGATAGCTGCGCGCGGTATCGGGCACCGCGCCATCCACCACCATTTCCGACGCCGCGCCGCCGCAGAGATCAAGGATCATCTGCGTGGCCAGATCCAGCCCCGGAAGGGTGAAGGCCGGGTCTACCCCGCGTTCGAAACGGTAGCGGGCATCGGAGTTGATGCGCAACGCACGGCCTGTGGTGGCAATGGTGATCGGATCCCAGAAGGCGGATTCCAGGAAGACATCGGTGGTTTCGTCGGTGCAGCCCGAAAGCTCGCCCCCCATGATGCCCGCCAGCGATTCCGGCTGGGCATCATCGGAAATCAGCATCATGCCGGGTTTCAGCACATAGGTCTTGCCATCCAGCGCCAGCAGCTCTTCGCCGCCCTGTGCCGGATGGATGCGCAGATCGCCCTGCACCTTGGCCACATCGAACACATGCAGCGGGCGGTTCAGCCCGAAGGTGAAATAGTTGGTGATGTCGACCAGCGCCGAAATCGGGCGCAGGCCGATGGCCTTCAGCCGGGCCTGCATCCAGTCAGGCGAGGGGCCGTTCTTCACGCCGCGGATGGTGCGGCCGGCGAAGAGCGGGCATCCCTTGGCCTTGAGGCTTTCGTCGATCTTCACGCCGATGGGCGAGGCGAAGCTGCCGGTGATCGCGGGGATTTCCAGCGGCTTGAGTGTGCCCAGACCGCGTGCGGCCAGATCGCGGGCAAGACCGCGCACCCCCAGCCCGTCGGGCCGGTTGGGCGTGATCTTCACATAGATCATCGGGTCGTTGATGCCCTTGTAATCAATGAACCGCACACCGACCGGCGCATCCTCGGGCAGGTCGATGATGCCGTTGTGATCATCCGACAGTTCCAGCTCGCGTTCGGAGCAGAGCATCCCGTTGCTGTCGACGCCGCGGATATTGCCGGGTTTCAGATCAACCCCGGTGCCGGGCACATGGGTGCCGGTGGGGGCGAAGACGCCGACCAGCCCGGTGCGGGCATTGGGCGCGCCGCAGACCACCTGCACCTCTTCCATCGCGCCTTCCGGCCCGTTGGGCCAGGTGGCCACGCGGCAGACGCGCAGGCGATCGGCGTTCGGATGCTGAACTGCCTCGATCACGCGGCAGATGCGGAAGGCGCCAAGCCGATCCTCGGGGTTTTCAACCTCTTCGACCTCGTGGCCAAGATCGGTGAGCGCAACAAGGATATCATCGAGCGTCGCGCTCGTATCCAGGTGATCCTTCAGCCAGGACAGGGTGAATTTCATGGCACGCCTCCGAGGAATTTTGCGCCATGGCCTTAGCGCATCGCCGCGCAAAGGGAAAGGGCGGCGCCGTGCATGGTTTCCCACAGGGAAACGCTGTTTTCCCGCCAGCAGGGCAAGGTTTTTTCCCTGTCGGGCGCGGTATAGGTTAAGCGGGGCGCAGTTTTAACCAGTGGATTGTGACCGCCATGCAGATCAGCCTTGCCATCCCGCAGACCCGCCCGAACCTGTCGCCGCTGCATCTGTGCCTGATGATGGCGGCCATGCTGCTGGTGATGATGGCCGGGGCGTGAGCGTCACTCTGCCGTACGCAGGACGCGGGGCACCTTGAACTCCACATGCTCTTTCGCGGTTTCCACCAGTTCGACGACCGTGTCGAAGCGGGCGCGGAAGGCGTCGATCACCTCGTTCACCAGAACTTCGGGGGCGCTGGCGCCTGCGGTGATGCCGACCGAACGGATGCCCTGCAGCGCCCGCCAGTCGATATCGGTGGCGCGCTGCACCAGCTGTGAATAGGCGCAGCCAGCGGCGCTGCCGACCTCGACCAGACGGCGCGAGTTGGAAGAATTCGGCGCCCCGATCACCAGAAGCGCGTCGATCTTGCCCGCGATGGCCTTGACGCTGGCCTGCCGGTTGGTGGTGGCATAGCAGATGTCTTCCTTGTGCGGCCCGATGATCGCCGGAAACCGCGCCTTCAGCGCCGCCACGATGCCGATGGTATCATCGACCGAAAGCGTGGTCTGGGTGATGAAGGCCAGCCGTTCGGGATCGCGCGGGGTGACATGCGCCACATCTTCGGCGGTTTCCACCAGCAGAACCTCGCCCGGCGGCAGCTGGCCCATGGTGCCGATGGTTTCGGGGTGGCCCGCATGGCCGATCATGATCATCTGCAGGCCGTTTTCGTGATGCCGCTCGGCCTCGATATGCACCTTGGAGACCAGGGGGCAGGTGGCATCGACAAAGATCATGTTGCGCGCCTGCGCGGCGGCGGGCACGGATTTGGGCACGCCATGGGCGGAAAAGATCACCGGCCGGTCATCCGGCACTTCGTCCAGCTCTTCGACAAACACCGCGCCCAGGGCCTTCAGGCTGTCGACCACGAATTTGTTATGCACGATCTCGTGCCGCACATAGACCGGGGCGCCCCATTTTTGCAGCGCCATTTCCACGATCTTGATGGCCCGGTCTACGCCGGCACAAAATCCGCGCGGGGCGGCCAGATAAAGCGTCAGCGGGGGGAGCTGGGTCATGGGGGCAAGCCTCTTGCGGATGGGCCTTGGTCGTGTGGCGGTGAGGTAAGCATTGCCGGGCCTCAGGTCCAGCCCAAAGACAGCAGGCCTGCGGTTGCAGCGGCCAGAACGGCATAACGGGCTGTCTTGGCAAAGCCCACGATCAGAGTGAACTGCCACAGCGGGACGCGCAAGGCCCCTGCCACAAAGCAGATCACATCCCCCAGCGGCGCCCAGCTGAGCAGCAGGGTCCAGTGACCCCAGCGGGCATAGATCCGTTCCGCGCGGGCCAGCTTTGCCTCGGTCGTCTTGAACCGGCCTTCCAGGGCGCGTGCGCCGCGACCGATGGCCCAGGTGACAACCGACCCGGCGGTATTCGCCAGCCCGGCCCCCAGGATCATCAGCCACACCGGCACGCTGCCTGCCAGCTGCACCGCAACAAAGACGGCCTCTGATTGCATCGGAAGGGGTGTGGCCGCGATGAAGGCGGCGGCAAGAAGGCCTGCAAAAGCGGCAACCATCAAAAATCATCTGCAGCGGGCAGAGAAATCTGCATCGCCGCATCTGCCCGGTTGCCCGCAGTGCAGGCCTTGCGCACCGGCGTTGTCGCCGGTGTCCGGTGATAGGGCAGGCGGGTTGGCCGCGCCTGCGGATCTTGCGGCGAATCGCCCGGAAATCCCCCAACTTGCCGGGGCTTCGCCGCAGGGATCATTTCGCCTCGACGGTCTGCTCCTCGCGCTCGATGCGCGGTTCGCGGGGCGGACGGCCGATGACTTCGCGCAATTCATCCAGTTCGATGAAATTGTCGGCCTGACGGCGCAGTTCGTCGGCAATCATCGGCGGCTGGCTGCGGATGGTGGAGACCACCGAAACGCGCACGCCCTGACGCTGCAGGCTTTCCACCAGCGGCCGGAAATCGCCATCGCCCGAGAAGAGCACGATGTGATCGACGCGCGGTGCCAGTTCCATGGCATCGACCGTCAGTTCGATGTCCATGTTGCCCTTCACCTTCCGGCGGCCCTGGCTGTCGGTATATTCCTTGGCGGGCTTGGTCACCATGGTGAAGCCGTTGTAGTGCAGCCAGTCTACCAGCGGGCGGATCGGCGAATAATCGTCATTCTCCAGCAACGCAGTATAGTAGAAGGCGCGCAGCAACTTGCCCCGGCGCATGAATTCCTGACGCAGCAGCTTGTAGTCGATATCGAACCCAAGCGCCTTTGCCGCCGCATATAGGTTAGACCCGTCGATGAACAGCGCAAGCCGTTCGTCCTTGTAAAACATATGTTTTTCCCCTCAAAATCAGTTTCGTCCGTTTCGGTTGTGAGTGGTGGACGCAACGATGGAACGCACGAAACAAAATCGAATACCAATCCGCCTGTGAAACTAGCAAGCCATACTTAAGAGATTATCACTCATGGCCACGACTGCAACAGAAGCGCTGATCGCCCTTGGTGCGAACCTGCCCCATGCGGGACATACGCCGGCGGAGACGCTTTCCGGTGCCATTTCGCAGCTTTCCGCAGCAGGGCTGACGATCCGTTCCGTCAGCCGAATATATGCGACCCCGTGCTTTCCGGCAGGGGCCGGTCCCGATTATGTGAATGGCGCTGTGCGGGTTCTGGCCGAAGGCTGGACGCCGCAGGCGATTTTGCGCCTGTTGCACGAGATCGAGCTGCAGTTCGGCCGCGAAAGGGTGCGGCGCTGGGGGATGCGCACGCTGGATCTGGATCTGCTGGCCATGGGCGATCTGGTCTTGCCCGATGCGCCGTTGCAGACCGAATGGCGCCAGCTGTCGCCCGAGGCGCAGATCAGCGCCACGCCCGATCAGCTGGTGCTGCCGCATCCGCGCTTGCAGGACCGGGCCTTTGTTCTGGTGCCGCTGGCGGATGTGGCGCCCGACTGGCGGCATCCGCTGCTGGGGCTGACGGTGACGGAAATGCGCGACGCGCTGCCCGCCGCGCAGCTGGCCGAGGTTGTTGCGCTGTGATGCCCGCGGGGAAGGAACGGACTCTGGTCTTGTCAATAGTCTTTGATAGGCTTAAAGAAGCCATTCCATGCCCCCCTTTCCGCTACGGAGTAACCCATGGCCCGCGTGACGGTCGAAGATTGCGTTGACAAGGTCCCCAACCGTTTCGAGCTGGTGATGCTTGCGGCCCATCGTGCGCGTGAAATCGCCGCTGGTTCGCCGCTGACCGTCGATCGGGACAATGACAAGAACCCCGTGGTTTCGCTGCGCGAAATCGCGGAGGAAACCCAGAATACCGATGCGCTGCGCGAGCGGATGATCGAAAGCTATCAGACCCAGATCGAGGTCGACGAGCCGGAAGAAGATCAGATGTCGCTTCTGATGGGCAATGGCGAAACCATTGACCGCCCGTCGCAGGATGACATGTCGGAAGAGAAACTGCTGCGCGCCCTGATGGAAGCGCAGGGCGGCAACTGAGCCGTTTGAGACTGTGAAGGCTGGACGGGGATGATTGACGTTGAAGACCTCATCGCCCTCGTCCGGAATTACAATCCGCGCACCAATGCCGATCTGATCCGCCGGGCCTATGCCTATGGCAAGCAGATGCATGACGGGCAGTTCCGCAAATCGGGCGAGCCGTATTTTACCCATCCTGTAGCCGTTGCCGCCATTCTGACGGAACAGCGGCTGGATGATGCGACGCTGGTGACGGCGCTGCTGCATGACACCATCGAAGATACCAAATCCACCTATACCGAGGTGGAACGCCTGTTCGGCACCGAAGTGGCCGAGCTGGTGGATGGTGTCACCAAGCTGACCAATCTGCAGCTGACCTCGACCGAATCGAAGGATGCCGAGAACTTTCGCAAGCTGTTCGTCGCCATGTCGCGCGATCTGCGGGTGATTCTGGTCAAGCTGGCAGACCGCCTGCACAATATGCGCACCATCAAGAGCATGCGCCCCGACAAGCAGGCCCAGAAGGCCCGCGAGACGATGGAGATCTATGCGCCGCTGGCCGGCCGCATGGGGATGCAGTGGATGCGGGAAGAGCTGGAGGATCTGGGCTTTCGCGTTCTGAACCCGGATGCGCGCAATTCGATCATCCGCCGCTTCATCACGCTGCAACGCGAAGCGGGCGATGTGGTGCACAAGATCAGCGCCGATATCCGCAACGAGCTGGAAAAGGCGCAGATCGAGGGCGATGTCTTCGGCCGCGCCAAGAAGCCCTACAGCGTCTGGCGCAAGATGCAGGAGAAGGATCTGGCGTTTTCGCGCCTGTCCGACATTTACGGGTTCCGTGTCATCACCGGCAATGTGGCAGACAGCTATCGCGTGCTGGGGGTGATCCATCAGCGTTGGCGCGCGGTGCCGGGCCGGTTCAAGGATTACATCAGCCAGCCGAAATCAAACGGCTACAGGTCGATCCACACCACCGTTTCGGGGCGTGACGGCAAGCGGGTGGAGGTGCAGATCCGCACCCGCCAGATGCACGAGGTGAACGAATCCGGCGTGGCCGCGCATTGGTCCTACCGCGAGGGCGTACGGGTGCAGAACCCCTTTGCCGTCGATCCGGTGAAATGGGTGGCCAGCCTGACCGAGCGGCTGGGCGAGGAAGACCACGACGATTTCATGGAAAACGTGAAGCTGGAAATGTACACCGATCAGGTGTTCTGCTTCACGCCGAAGGGCGATGTGATCCAGTTGCCGCGCGGGGCCACGCCGCTGGATTTTGCCTTTGCCATCCATACTCGCATCGGCAATTCGACGGTTTCGGCCAAGGTTGACGGGATTCGCGTGCCGCTGTGGACGCGGCTGAAGAACGGCCAGTCGGTCGAGATCATCACCGCAGAGGGCCAGCGCCCGCAGGCCAGCTGGATCGACATTGTCGTGACGGGCCGGGCCAAGGCGGCCATCCGCCGCAGCCTGCGCGAGGAAGACCGGGGGCGGTTCATCAAGCTGGGACAGGAGCTGGCCCGCGCCGCCTTTGACCATGCGGGCAAGAAGGCCACCGACAAGGCGCTGCGCACGGCGGCCAAGATGCTGGGCCTGCCGGACGAGCTGGACCTGCTGGAAAAGCTGGGCTCTGCCGAGCTGACGGCCCGCAAGGTTCTGGAAACGCTTTACCCCGAACTGCAGACCGCCGCCCCGGATGAGGTGGACGCACAGCGCCCGGTGCTGGGCGTTTCCCCCGATCAGAGCGTGCGGCGCGCGCCCTGTTGCCAGCCGGTGCCGGGAGAGCGGATCGTGGGCATCACCTATCGCGGGCAGGGGGTGGTGATCCATGCCATCGACTGTCCGGCGCTGGCGGAATACGAAGAGCAGCCCGATCGCTGGGTGGATCTGCGCTGGCAGGCCGGGCGCCATGCCCCGGTGAATACCGTGAGCCTGGAACTGACGATTTCAAACGATGCGGGCGTTCTTGGGCGCATCTGCACCTTGATCGGCGAACAGAAGGCCAATATCTCGGATCTGCATTTCGCCGACAGGAAACCAGACTTTTACAAACTGGTGATTGATGTCGATCTGCGCGACCTTGAGCATCTGCATATGGTCATGACGGCGCTTGAGGCGGAAACGGATGTCGCCCAGATCGCGCGCCATCGGGATTTGGGTCGGAAGCCCTGAGACAACAGGGATAGAGAGCATAAAGTGGTATTCAAACGGCGCGACAGGCGGTCCTGGTGGAGGATGACGGTTGAATTCGTCTATCCGCAGGGCGGGTTTCGCCGGGCGACGCGCTATGTGTTCCACCGGATGCAGCGTCTGCCGGATCAGCCGCACCGGATTGCGCGGGGGATCTTTGCGGGCACCTTCGTGAACTTTCCGCCGCTGTTCGGGATACAGATGCTGTCGGCGGCCGGGCTGGCCTGGGTCTTGCGTGGCAATATCTTGGCAGCCTTGCTGGCCACCTTCCTGTCAAACCCGCTGACCACGCCCTTCATCGCCATGGGATCGCTGAAGCTGGGCCATTGGATGCTGGGGATCGAGGCGCCGCTGGATCTGAACTTCGTCTTTGCGGCCTTCACCCATGCGGGATGGGAGCTGTGGCAGAATTTCCTGGCGGTGTTCACGC
>Ga0154534_1050_pt1 | contig 13064 bp, 9 predicted proteins | sample RifGroF1_FD_105677 | JGI IMG/M metagenome (GOLD analysis project Ga0154534, IMG submission 105677) | Rhodobacteraceae bacterium GWF1_65_7 | reverse complement strand
GTTGTGGTGGGGCGCGGGTCGTCGCCCGCCGGAAAATCGCCCATCAGCACCGGCTGCATCCCCTGATTGCGCAGGTTCTGCAGGAACTGGCCGAAGCCTGCCAGATCGGCCATGCGCGGCGCCTCTGTCAGGCGGCGGCCGGCACGCGGGTTGATCTCGTCCAGGATATCCTGCAGCGGGGTCATCGGGTCTTCGACGAATTCGGCCAGAGACCAGATCCGCAGCCGGGCCTTGACCGCGGGCAGGCGCAGCAGATCCACCTGCGCGGCTTCGATCTTTTGCAGGCGCGCGGCCTCTTTGCGGATTTCGGGGAAATCGAGGCTGGCACGGAACAGGGGCACCGCCCAGGCGCCGGTGATGACGGAAATCTGCGCCTGTGGATCGCGCATCAGAAAGGGCAGGATCTTCTGGCTGTCGGCGGGGCCGTATTGAAAGCACTGCCGTTCGCCGCGGGTGTTCCACAGCAGGTTGGTCAGAAAGCTGCGCGGGTTGTAATCGCGCAAGGCGGCACTGTCACTGAGCGCGCCATTGTAGCTGGTATCGCCCCCGGCGAATTCGACCCGGGCGGGGGCAAAGAGATGGCCATGCACCCGCACCCCGGCGGCCTTGCCCAGCCAGGTTTCGAAATTTTCGAACAGGTCGGAAAAGCCCTGAAACACCGAATAGGGGGCGGCGGACATGGCATTTTCCCAAGCGGGATTGGGGAAACGGCTTTGCATGTACAGCCCGGCGCGGCCCTTGGTGCGGCGTTCCACCGCGCGGGCGAACAACCGGTCGATCTTGCCGGGGTTGGGTTCGGCGGCCTGCTGCGCCCCGGCATGGGGCGACAGGAAGGCGCGATACAGCCGATCCGCCTGAGGCCAGACCTTGCGCGCCACGAAGCAATCGGATTTGCGCAGAAGCTGCAGGTGATCATCGTAGAAGATATGCGGTTTGCCCTGAAAATCGAATTTGTGCAGCGTGAGCGAGCGGCTTTCGATCCGGGTGGACACCAGCCGCACCAGCGTTTGAAAATAGCTTTCATCCGGGATCCAGACGCGTTGAAAGTAACGGTCGAATTCGGCACGGCGGGGATGTTGCAGGATCGCGGTCAGGCTTTCGCGGGTCAGGCACCACCACTGGCTGCCCAGATGCGGGGCCAGCCCCGCCGGGATGCGACGGCGAAAGCCGACGCGGCGTTGCAGGCGCACATAATCATCGAACAGCCGCCGGTTCTTGCGCCAGGAAAACGGAAAGCGCAGGGTGAAGCGTTCGATGTTCAGGCCCCCCACCGTCCATCCCACATCTTCGGTGGTGACGCTTTCGATGAAATCGGTGCCCGGCCGCGCCGCCAGATAGGCGGCGAGTTCGCTGACCGGGCGAAGCGGCAGGCAAGAGCCGGAGGCGAGGCAGACATGGGACACCTGCGGGAAATCACGCAGCATCAGCTCTGCCGCGGCCTGCGTTGCGGCGACCAGCCCCCAGGTGCCCCATTCACAGGCAAAGCGCGGGGCAAAGCGGATATCGGCCTCGCCCGCCAGATCCCGGGTGAATTTGCGGTAGGTGGCGGCTTTGACCCGGCGGTCGACATGGATCACCACGGGGCAGCCCTGCCGGGACCAGTGCCGCGCCACCTGCGCCGCACGGTCAAAGGCGGTGTGGCAGAGCATGACAAAGCCGACGCTCATCCCTGCAGCACCTTCATGCCCAGTTTCCTTTCGACATCAGCCCCAGAATCTCCAGCTGGCGCCAGTTGATGTATTTCTCGCTCCACTTGCACCACAGATCGGGGCTGGCCTGCAGGCCGTCGCGGTAGGCGCGGTATTCATGGCTGGCGGCATAATGCTGGCCGCGCGTCATTTCCTCTTCGGCCTTGGCGGCGAAAGTGTCGATGAATTTGGCATGAAGCAGCACGCCCGAGGCCTTTTCGCCCCCCCATTCGTCATAGACGAGGTTCAGCCCGCGCGGCAGCAGCATATGGGTCGAGCTGACATAGGCATAATCGCGGTGCCATTTCACCAGCGGGATCTTGTTCAGCGCAGGCGCGCGTTCTGGCAGATCGGGAAAGAACACGCGGGCGCGCGGCCCCCCCTGAATCCACAGGTTGCCATAGCGGCTGTTGCGGGTGATCGCGTAATTTCCACTGTCGAACCAGCTGGCAATCTCGAACGGGTCTTGCCCCTCGCGGTAGGGTTGGGCGCTGATCGGGCCGCGGGGATACATATCCAGCAGCATGGCGGGAAAGCTTTTGATCGAGCTGGCATCAAGCCAGTCTGTCAGGGCCCGCAGGGGCCGGGTATCGCAGAACGGGTAGACGAAGAATTCATCCGGATCGACAACCAGCGTCCAGTGGCCATGGCCATGGCGCATCTGCAGCCAATTCAGCCAATCCACCCCGAAGCGGGCGCGTTTATAGCTGGCGCCCGTGGTCCAGAGCGACACATCCGGCTGTTCTGCCAGATATTCGCGCGAGCCATCGTCGCTGCCATTGTCCACGATCAGGAAATGATTGATGCCCAGGGCGCGATAGTATTGCAGAAAATACGGCAGGCGGATCTTTTCGTTGCGCAGGGTGGAAAACAGCAGGATCGCGCCGGGACGGATATCGCCCACGCGGCTGACCATCGGCGCCAGTTCGCGCCGCTTGCGGAAGGCGCGGATGCGCCAGCGTTTGCGCGCCAGCCGCAGCCCGTATGTGGAAAGAATACCCAAATCCGTTGCCCTGCCCGTGTCTTTTCACCGGCTTTATCAGATGCTGTTTAAGACCGCATTGAAATGTTGGCCCCAATCCGGGGGCTGCCACCTGTGCCCTGCCTGTTCCGGCGGCTTGACTGCCGCCTGCATGATTGTTTCCAGCCAAGCGTAATCATCGTGAACCGGCAGGTAAACCGGATAGTCGCCCAGGATTTCTTGCAGTACCGGCAGCGGATTGGCGATCACCGGGCAGCCCAGGGCTGCCGCTTCGGCGGGGGGCAGGCCAAAACCTTCGGCAAAGCTGGGAAACAGCAGCGCCCGCGCGCCCTGCAGCAGCGAGATCAGGGCGCCATCGGGCAGGCCCTGCGCCTCGATCACGCCCGGGGGGCGGGTATCCAGCCTGCGAAAGACGGCATCGTTGTTCCAGCCGCGGCCCCCCGCGATGACCAGTTGGGGCAGACGGTCGGGCGGCAGGCGGCTGGCCAGCGTCTGCCACAGATCCAGCAGGAAGGCGTGGTTCTTGCGCGGTTCGATGGTGCCGATGGCGATGAACCAGGGACGTGAGGGATCAAATCCCGGCAGGGCCACGGGGGCGGCGGGGGCCAAAGTGATGCCCAGCGGCGCCACGATCCCCGGCGGCACGCGGCCCAGCCGGGCCAGCTGTGCCTCGGTCCGCTGCCGGGCATCGCGGGTGGTGTGGATCACCAGATCGGCATGATCAGCGACGGCGGCCATCTTGCGGGCAAAGACGGCAGGGATGCCGGGGCGGGTGTATTCGGGGTGATCGAGCGGGATGACATCATGCACCAGAACGGCGCGGCGCAGCCCCGCACGGCCCAAGGCCGCAAGCCTGCGGGCAGACAGATTGGCATGGCCGGTGTTGAAATAGACAGTGCCTGGCGGCAGATGGCGCAGCAGCACCGGCAGCGCCAGATCGGGGGCGGCGCGCAGGGCCAGCTGCCGCACTGTGGATTCGGCCGCCGCGCGCAGCGGATCCTTCCGGCCCAGCAGGCGCGCGATGCCAGAGGCCCGGCGCAAAGGCTGCTGGCCATGGGCCAGCGCGGCCACCCCGGCAGCACCCCGGCCATCCAGCAGCAGATGCCCCCAAGCCGTGCGCACCAGACCAAAAAGGGGGAGGCCCTGATGGGCATCCCCCGCGATGAAATGATCCAGATAGGCCAGCTCGACCCGGTCAACCCCGGTCAACGCGCCCCGGCCCAGACGGGAGACAAGGCGCGTCAGATCCAGCAGCCGGGCGGCAGGCACGGATTATTGCGCGGCTTTCAGCTGCGCCATGGTCTCATGCAGGTAATCGGTGAATTCATCGCGCAGTTCGGGGCGCGACATGCCGAAAGCCACGGTGGCCTGCAGGAAGCCGGCCTTGGAGCCGCAATCATAGCGCTGGCCACGGAAGCGATAGCCGTAGACGCCAGTGCCTTCGGGCCCGATTTCCTTGGCGATGGCATCGGTCAGCTGGATTTCACCGCCGGCACCCTTCTGCACGGTGTTCAGGTTCTGCAGCACCTTGGGCGACAGGATATAGCGGCCGATGACAGCGAGGTTCGACGGCGCATCTTCGGCCTTGGGCTTTTCAACCATGCCCTTGGCCTTGACGATGGTGCCCATGTCATCTTCGATATCCAGCACACCATAGGACGAGGCCTTGGCGGGCGGCACTTCCATCGCGGCGACCATGTTGCCGCCGATCTGTTCGTAAGCCTCGACCATCTGCGCGAGGCAAGGCTTTTCAGCGGCGATCACGTCATCGGGCAGCAGAACGGCGAAGGGCTCGTTGCCGATCAGACGGCGGGCGCACCACACGGCATGGCCCAGACCCAGCGGCTGGTTCTGGCGCACATAGGCGATGGCACCGGAATCCATGTTGGTGGCATTCAGCACGTTCAGCAGGTCGGTCTTGTTCGAATCGCGCAGCTTGTTTTCCAGCTCGGGCGCGCGGTCGAAGTAATCTTCCAGCGCCGATTTGCCGCGCGAGGTGACGAAGATGAATTCTTCGATACCGGCGGCGCGGGCCTCGTCAATGGCGTATTGGATCAGCGGCCGATCCACGAGGGTCATGATCTCTTTCGGGATCGACTTCGTGGCGGGCAGGAAGCGCGTGCCCATGCCGGCGACCGGGAAAACGGCTTTTGTAACTTTGTTCGGCTTCATGATCGCATACGACCTTTTCAAGCTGTTCTGCTGCCCCATTATGACAGCGCCTCTGTCAACCATTCACTTTCGCGCAACAATCAAACGGACCCGAGGGCCAGAATATCGCCAGATCAATGGTCAATCTCTGGTTTTCGGCATATCGCAGTGCGAAGCTTGACTCAAGTTTTCAACAATAGAGATGGCGGAAGTTGGGCGCAGCTTCGCCCATTTCGCGACTTCGACGTGAAGCCTGTGCCGGAAACTGCCCAAAACCGGGGGTCTGGCGGTTCGTTCTGCAATCCCGAACAATCCGCCGGTCTGAATCCAGTAGCCGCGGGGATGGAAACGATGATTGTGTCGCAGGATTGTGGGGCTGAACCGGAACAAAGTCACGATATTCCGTTCGGCCAGCGCTGATTCGGCGCGTTTTGCCAGAGACCGGGCCTGCCAGACCCGGCCGGCCAGCACCACACCCGGCCTTGGCCCGGTATCCGGCAGGCGCAGGAAGGGCGGCGCGGGCGAATCAATCGGCGGTGGAATGGCGATGGGCCGATGCAGCCCCTCTTGCCAGCCCTGATGCAGGGTGGCGAGCAAGCGGCGCAGGGTGCCCGGCTCGATCCGGCCTTCGACCATCAGGCGCAGCAGCCTGCGGCGCTGATCCTGCTGCAGCTGGCGCCAGCCCGCGGCCAGCCCGGCCGCATCGGCATGGCGCCGCAGGAAAACCGCCGTGGAGGCCGCGATATCGTGCAGCGACAGCGGCACCCGATCGGCGCGGCGAAGGGCGCTGGCGGCAAAGCCGTGATGCACCTGCGCCAGCGGCACCACCGCCGTCAGCCCCTGCCCTGCCAGCCGGAGGTTCAGATCGGCCTCGTCGAGGTAGAAGCGGAATGCCGGATCAAAGCCCCCCGCCGCCGCCAGAACATCCCGCCGGAAGGCGCAGTTGGTGCCCTGGGTCTTGACCGCGCGGCCGGGGCTGCCTGCGTGCAAGGACGGGCCTTGCGGCACCTGCAGCGGATGATCCTGCGCCAGGCTGTCCACTTCGGAGGCCTGCCATTGAAAGGAAATCCCGTTGCGCCCGCGCACGAAGCCGGTGGCGGCCATCACCTGCGGATCGGCAAAGGGCGCGACCAGCCGGCTGGCCCAGGTCGGCTCTGGCACGGCGTCATCATCGAGAAACAGCACGATGTCACCCGCAGCCTGCGCGATGCCCAGATTGCGCGCGGCCGAGATATTGGCGGCATCGAAGGCGATGATCTTGGCCGTCAGCCCCGCCAGCGCGGCACAGGCCGCCGGATCGGCCACCACGATCAGTTCCAGCCGCGGATGATCTAGCTGGCGCACCGCCGTGACCGCGCGCTGGAGGGCGGCCAGGCGGTGGCGGCTGACGATGACCAGACTGACGGGGACCAGACTGACGGGGACCAGGCTGACGGGAGTCGCGCCTGTCATCGCCGGATAGGGCCGCGGATCGGAGGCATGGGTTCCGAGCCGCGGCGCCCGATCACTTTTGCAGGTCCACGCCGGGGGCATAAGCGATGAAGAAGGGGTTACCCCAGCCGGGCTTGCCATAGGCCAGCGGGCTGTGATCGTCGAAGCGCACCACATGGCCGCCCGCCCCGCGCAGCACGGCATCGCCGGCCGCGGTATCCCATTCCATCGTGCGGCCAAGGCGGGGGTAAAGATCGGCCTCGCCGGTGGCTACAAGGCAGAATTTCAGGCTGGATCCGGCGGAGCGCATGTCCTTCACGGAATATTTCGAGATGTAATCATCCGTCGCCGCATCGCGGTGGCTTTTCGATGCCACGACCATCAGCGCCGCCATATCCGGCGTGCTGACCGAGATGCGGGTCAGCGCGCCCGGGGTCGCCTTGTCGAAGGGTGCGGCCTCTTCGACCGCCGTGCCATCGGCCAGCGTGTAGAACAGCCGGTCCTTCGCAGGGGCATAGACGACACCATGCAACGGCACGCCATCCTGCACATAGGCGATATTCACCGTGAAATCGCCCCGCCGCTGGATGAATTCTTTCGTGCCATCCAGCGGATCGACGATCAGGAAGGTGGAGGCCGTCAGCCCGTGGCTGGCCGCCTGTTCTTCGGTGATGAGCGTCACATCCGGAAACGCGGCCCGCAGCCCGGCAGAGATCATGGCATCCGCCGCCTCATCCGCCGCGGTGACGGGGCTGGCATCGCTTTTCGCCTTCACCTCGAAATCGGGGGCATTGTAGATCTCCATGATCCGGTCACCGGCTTCAAGCGCAAGGCGCCGCATGACCGTCACGAGCTGGGCAAAATCCATCAGGGGCAGGCTCCGTCAGGCGACCTGAGGGGGCCGCGAGGTTGCAATTCATCGGGAACCCCTTATCATGCCTTCCTAAGGAAACGGCAAGATTTCCCGTATATCGTGGCGCAGATCCGCCAGAGGGGTAGGCAGAATGTTCCGCACCGAACGGCCAGGCACGACAGCAGCTTCGGCACTCGGGATGCTGGAACTGGTGTTCCATGCGGCGGTGCGCAACATCCGCAAAGGGCATGGCAATGCACTGCTGGGGCTGGTGCTGAACATCCTGCAAAGCGTGCTGCTGATCGCGGTATTCTGGGTCATCACGCTGATCTTCGGCGGGCGCGGCAATGGCATCCGGGGCGACCAGATCCTGTATGTGATGTCGGGCGTGTTCATGTTCATGACCCATTCCAAGACCATCGGCGCCGTTTCGGGGGCCGAGGGGCCGACATCGGCCATGATGAAGCACGGACCGATGAACACGGTGATCGCCATCGCCGCGGCGGCGCTGAGCACGCTGTACATTCAGGTGCTGTCGCTGACGGTGGTGCTGTACATCTATCATGCGGTCTTTACGCCGATCACCATCCATCAGCCGGTGGCGGCCATGGGCATGGTGCTGCTGTCCTGGGCCTCGGGGCTGGGTATCGGCATGATCTTTCTGGCGGCCCGGCCCTGGGCGCCGGAATTCGTCAAGCTGCTGACCTCGATCTACATGCGGGCCAACATGATTGCTTCGGGCAAGATGCTGGTGGCGAACACCACACCGAACCACATCCTGCAATGGTTCGACTGGAACCCGCTGTTCCACACCATCGACCAGGGCCGCGGGTTCATCTTTCTGAACTACAACCCGCATAACAGCTCGCTCAGCTATCCGATCTATGTGACCTTCGTGTGCATCGTGATCGGGCTGATGGGAGAGTTTTACACCCGCAAGCACATGTCGGCCAGCTGGGGCGCGCGATCCTGATCGCCCGGCTTTCGGGCCTGCCGGAAATCTGCCCTCTTCGTGCCGCGAAAAAACACCGGAACAGCGCATAAGTCACGGTTGCGTGACGCTTGCAGCGCTTGGGCGCGCTGCCTATATACGCCCAGAAGCTGGATCGGGGCAGGCCGCCCCACCGCTCTGAAATGGGATCGGGGACGGAGGCCTTGTCAGGCTCCGGCCCTACAACATCGCCGAAGGAAGAGGTAACAATATGGCCAAAGTCATCGGGATCGACCTCGGGACCACGAACTCCTGCGTCGCCATCATGGACGGGTCGCAGCCGCGTGTCATCGAGAACTCCGAAGGGGCACGCACCACGCCCTCCATCGTGGGCTTTACTGAAAATGAACGTCTGGTCGGCCAGCCTGCAAAACGTCAGGCCGTGACCAACCCGACCAATACGGTTTTCGCCGTGAAGCGGCTTCTGGGCCGCCGCCATGACGACCCGGCTGTGCTGAAAGACCTGAAAAACCTGCCGTTCAAGGTCACCAATGGTGGCAATGGCGATGCCTGGGTTGAAGTGCGGGGCGAGAAATATTCGCCGGCACAGGTTTCGGCCATGATCCTGCAGAAAATGAAGGAAACCGCTGAATCGTATCTGGGCGAAACCGTCACCCAGGCCGTGATCACGGTGCCTGCCTATTTCAACGATGCCCAGCGGCAAGCGACCAAGGATGCAGGCAAGATTGCCGGCCTTGAAGTCCTGCGCATCATCAACGAACCCACCGCAGCCGCGCTGGCCTATGGCCTTGACAAGAAAGAGACCCGCACCATCGCGGTCTATGACCTTGGCGGCGGTACCTTCGACATCACCATCCTTGAAATCGACGATGGCCTGTTTGAAGTGAAATCGACCAATGGCGACACCTTCCTCGGTGGCGAAGATTTCGACATGCGGATCGTCACCTATCTGGCGGACGAGTTCAAGAAAGAGCATGGCGTCGATCTGACCAACGACAAGATGGCCCTGCAGCGCCTGAAAGAGGCGGCTGAAAAGGCCAAGATCGAACTGTCGTCGAGCCAGCAGACCGAGATCAACCAGCCGTTCATCAGCATGGACCGGAACTCGGGCACGCCGCTGCACATGGTCATGAAACTGACCCGCGCCAAGCTGGAAAGCCTGGTCGACGATCTGGTGAAGAAGTCGATGAAGCCCTGCCAGGCTGCGCTGAAAGATGCAGGCCTGACCATCAACGACATCGACGAGGTCGTTCTGGTTGGCGGCATGACGCGGATGCCCCGCGTGATCGAGGAAGTGACCAAGTTCTTCGGCAAGGAACCGCACAAGGGTGTGAACCCTGACGAGGTTGTGGCCCTGGGTGCCGCCATTCAGGCCGGCGTTCTGCAAGGCGACGTGAAGGACGTGGTTCTGCTGGACGTGACCCCGCTGAGCCTTGGCATCGAAACGCTGGGCGGCGTGTTCACCCGTCTGATCGACCGCAACACCACGATCCCGACGAAGAAATCGCAGGTCTTCTCTACCGCCGAAGATAACCAGTCGGCTGTGACGATCCGCGTCTTCCAGGGCGAGCGGGAAATGGCGGCGGATAACAAGATGCTGGGCCAGTTCAATCTGGAAGACATCCCGCCCGCCCCGCGCGGCCTGCCGCAGATCGAGGTGACCTTCGACATCGACGCGAACGGCATCGTCAGCGTGTCGGCCAAGGACAAGGGCACCGGCAAATCGCAGAACATCACGATCCAGGCTTCGGGCGGTCTGTCCGATGACGAGATCGACAAGATGGTGCGCGACGCCGAGGCCAATGCCGATGCCGACAAGAAGCGCAAGGAACTGGTGGAAGCGAAGAACCAGGGCGAAAGCCTGCTGCACTCGACCAAGAAATCGCTGGCCGAGCATGCCGACAAGGTTGATCCGTCGACCGTCGAGGTGATCGAACTGGCGATGGGTGCGCTGGAAGACACGCTGAAGACCGAAGACGCGGGCAAGATCAAGGGCGGCATCCAGAACCTGACGGAAGCCGCGATGAAACTGGGCGAGGCCATCTACAAGGCGCAGCAATCCGAAGCGGATGGCGCCGGAGACGATGCACCGCGTTCGGTTGACGACGATATCGTGGACGCCGATTTCGAAGACCTCGGCGAAAACAAGCGGAAGTAAGACCGCGGGAAACGGAAAGGGGGCGGTCCGGCGACGGGCCGCCCCTCTCCGGTTCCATAGGGGAATGATCCATGGCAAAACGCGACTATTACGAGGTGCTTGGCGCCGCCCGCGGCGCTTCGGCCGATGAGCTGAAGAAGGCTTATCGTCAGAAGGCCAAGGAACTGCACCCTGACCGCAATGCCGATAACCCGGATGCCGAAGCCCAGTTCAAGGAAGTGAACGAGGCTTATGAAGTGCTGAAGGATGCCGACAAGAAGGCGGCATATGACAGGTTTGGCCATGCCGCCTTTGAAGGTGGTATGGGCGGTGGCGGCGGGGCACGCGGGCCGGGCGGGTTCAACGGCAACAATGCCGATTTCGCATCGGCCTTTTCGGATGTGTTCGAAGATCTGTTCGGCGATTTCATGGGCGGCCGGGGTGGCCCGGGTGCCGGGCGTTCGCGGGCGCAGCGTGGATCGGATCTGCGCTATAACCTGCGGATCTCGCTGGAAGAGGCCTTCAAGGGCATCCAGAAGACCATCAATGTTCCGGCTTCGACCGCCTGCGATTCCTGTCATGGCACCGGCGCCGAGGGCGGCGCAGAACCCGTGACCTGCCCCACCTGTTCGGGCATGGGCAAGGTGCGGGCGCAGCAGGGTTTCTTCACGGTGGAGCGCACCTGCCCCACCTGCAACGGCACCGGGCAGATGGTGAAGAACCCCTGCAAGGTCTGCCATGGTGCAGGCAGGGTGGAGAAGGACCGCGCGCTTTCCGTAAATATCCCTGCCGGGGTGGAGACGGGCACCCGCATCCGTCTGGCTGGTGAGGGCGAGGCCGGTCTGCGCGGCGGGCCGTCGGGGGATCTGTATATCTTCATCGAGGTGAAGGAACATCCGATCTTCCAGCGCGACGGGGTGCATCTGTTCTTCCGCGTGCCGGTGCCGATGACCACAGCCGCCATGGGCGGCGAGGTGGAAGTGCCCACCATCGACGGTGGCCGGAGCCGCGTGAAAGTGCCGCCGGGCAGCCAGACCGGCAAGCAGATGCGGTTGCGCAGCAAGGGGATGCCCGCGTTGCGGGGCGGTGGCATCGGGGATCTGCTGATCGAGCTGGTGGTGGAAACCCCGGTGAACCTGACCACGCGGCAGAAAGAACTGCTGCGCGAGTTCGAAAAGCTGAGCGAAGAAAACAATCCCGAGGCCGAATCCTTCTTTTCCAAGGTGAAAAGTTTCTGGGACGGGATGAAATGACAGAACGGGCGCCCTTGGGCGCCCGTTGCTTTTGGGGCTTCTATGGGCGTTCAGGGGGCGCTGCCCCCATCGCGCTGACGCGCGATTCCCCCGGGATATTTGGACCAAGATAAAGGGGGAAGGTCAGGCGGGGCGGCGGTCGGCCCGGATGGGATCGGCCAGCAGGCGCAGCCCGTTCAGCACCACCAGCACGGTGCCGCCTTCGTGGCCCAGAACCGCCAGCGGCAGAGGCAGATCGAAGAACAGGCCCCCCGTAACCAGCAGCACCATGGCGCCGATGGCAAAGATGAGGTTCTGGCGGATGATGCGCGCCGTGCGTTGGGCCAGCCGGTGTGCGGCGGGCAGCTGCCCCATTTCTTCGGACAAAAGCGCGACATCGGCGGCCTGCAGGGCGACCTCGCTGCCTGCCGCCCCCATGGCAATGCCGACATCGGCGCGGGCCAGGGCGGCGGCGTCATTCACCCCATCCCCGACAAAGGCCACCCGGCCCTGCGCCGCCAGACGGCCCACCAGCGCCACCTTGTCTTCGGGCAGCAGATCGGCATGGATATCGGCAGGGGCAAAGCCAAGATCGGTGCCGATCCGTTCGGCCACGGCGCGGCGGTCGCCGGTCATCAGCGCCACCGTCAGGCCCGCCGCCTGCAGTTCGGCCAGCGCGGCGCGCGATGTATCGCGCGGCTGATCTGCCACGGTGATGCCGCCCAGCACCTGCGGCCCGCGCCCCAGCCAGATCAGCGTCTGCGCCCCGTCGGTCACGCCTGCCAGATGGGGCAATGTCGCCCCCTGACGCGCGGCCATGCGGGCATTGCCGGCCCAGATCGCCCCCATGTCATCCTGCCCGGTGATGCCTTCGCTGGGATGGGCCTGCACATCACGGACGATATCAGGCTGCAACCCGCGCGCCACAGCCTCACGCCGGATGGCATCGGCGATGGGATGTTCGGACTGGGCCTCCAGCCCCGCCAGCTTGCGCAGGAAGGCATCAGGATCGGCGGCATGGATGCCGGTCACGCCGGCGCGGCCGGTGGTCAGGGTACCGGTCTTGTCAAAGGCGAAGGCGCGGACCTGCGCGAGGGTTTCCAGCGCGGCACCGCCTTTGAACAGCACTCCGCCCCGTGCCGATGCCGACAGGGCCGACAGGATGGCGGCCGGGACGGAGATCACGATGGCACAGGGGCTTGCGGCCACCAGCAGGGTTGCGGCGCGATACAGCGCCTCTTCAGCGCCGCGCCCCAGCAACAGGAAGGCGGCATAGGCCAGCACGGCCCCCACCAGAACGGCCACGGTATAGCGCTGGCCGAACCAGTCGGAAAACCGTTCCGAGGGCGCGCGGGCGGCCTGCGCCTCGGTCACCAGCGCCACCATGCGGGCCACGGTGCTTTCTGCGATGCCGCGCGTCACCTCGATCTCCAGCACGGCATCGAGGTTCACCGTCGCTTCGAATACCGGGGCGCCGGGGCCGCGCCGTTGCGGCATGGATTCGCCAGTGATGGCCGAAAGATCCATCGTCCCTTCGCCCGTGCGGATCCCCCCATCCACTGGCACCCGGCTGCCGGGGCGCAGCACCACCAGATCGCCGGGGCGCAGCGAGCCTGACGGCACCTCGCGCAGCAGATC
>Ga0154534_1169_pt10 | contig 13274 bp, 11 predicted proteins | sample RifGroF1_FD_105677 | JGI IMG/M metagenome (GOLD analysis project Ga0154534, IMG submission 105677) | Rhodobacteraceae bacterium GWF1_65_7 | reverse complement strand
TCAGCGCATAGATCCGGGATCGGGCGCCAATATCCACCCCCACCGTCGGTTCGACGAAGATGTAGCATTGCGCCTGACGGAACAGGCCCTTGGCGATCACCACCTTCTGCTGGTTGCCGCCCGAAAACCCGCGCAATGTCCGGTCCAGCCGCAGGGGCTGCAGATCAACCTTCTGCGCCAGATCCCGCGCCGCGCGCCGGTTCGCCCCAAACCGCAGCAATCCCCCCAGCGAGGCCCGGCCCAGATTGGCCAGCGTGGTGTTGAAGATCACGTTTTCATCCAGCGTCAGCCCTTCGGTCCGCCGGTCACCGGGCACCAGGAAGATGCCCGCCTTCAGCGCCTGCGCGGGCGATTTCAGCCGCACCCCCTGCCCGTTCAGCAAGATTTCGCCCCGGTCGGGCGACAGCGCCCCGAACAGCGCCTTGGAAAGCTCGTCCACCCCCGATCCGACAAGGCCGAAGATGCCGAAGATCTCGCCCTTGCGCACGCTGAAGGAAACATCGCGGAACAGCCCCTCGCAACCCAGGCCCCGCGCCTCCAGCACCACCGCGCCCTCCGATCCCCCGGATTTCGGCGGAAAGCTCAGCCCGGTCTTCGAATCCAGCATCAGGTTGGGGATAGAGATCCCCTGCGCCCGCGCCTCGGCAACCGTGTGGCAGGCCACATTGCGACCGCCACGGAACACGGTGAAACGGTCGGCGATCTCGAACACCTCTTCAAGCCGGTGGGTGATATAGATGATGGCGATCCCCGCCGCCTTCAGCGTGCCCATCATCTGAAACAGCGAGGCCTTCTCGCGCTCCGTCAGGGTCGATGTCGGCTCGTCCAGGATCAGGATACGGGCGTTTTCCAGCCGCAGCGCATGCAGGATCGCCACGATCTCGCGATCTACGGCGGGCATGTCGGCCACAGGGCGGCCCAGATCTATGCTGATGGGAAAGCGCGCCAGCAGCGCCTGCGCCCGGCGGGCCAGTTCGCCGCGATTGATGCGGGCAAACAGGCCGGGCCTTGCGCCTTCATGGCCCAGAAAGATGTTCTCGGCCCCTGTCAGGTCTCCCACCAGCTCCGGGTGCTGCTGCACCACGGCGATGCCCGCGGCAATCGCCGCGCGCGGGCTGCCAAGATCAAAGGCCTCGCCCCCGATCTCGATCACGCCCGCATCCTTGGTATAGACCCCGGACAGGATCTTGATGAGCGTCGATTTCCCGGCGCCGTTCACGCCCAGCAGCGCATGAATTTCCCCCGCGCGCAGATCGAACGCCACATCGTCCAGTGCCTTCACATCGCCAAAGCGCTTTTCAATGCCGCGCATGGCCAGAATTGTGCCTGTGCCTTCGGCCATCTTCCCCGTCCCTTTCCAGATTGCACAGATGCGGGCGGCAGCCATAGGGCAGCCGCCCGCGCAAGGTGTCAGAGCACGCGGTTCCAGCCCAGTTTCGCCGCTTCGCCCGGGATGTCATAGGTGTCGGGAATGGTCTCCAGCGGATCAAGCGAGGCCTTGGTCACCGCATAGGTCGGGGTGATGACAAAGCGCGGCGCGCCGCGGCCTGCCGCCACCTCCTGCGCATAGAAGGCGTTCATATAGGCCATTTCGTAGAAGCTCTGCGCCATGGTCAGCTTGAAGGGCGAATCCGCCTTGATATATTCGAACGACTGCTGGCCGCCGTCGATCCCGGTGATGATGACATCACGCCCGGCCGCGCGGATTGCCAGCGTCCCTTCCGAAGCCGCGCCATCCCAGGCGCACCAGACCGCATCCAGTTCGGGATTGGCGGTCAGGATCTGATCTACAACCTGCCGCGGTGTGGTCGATCCGCCCAGGGCGAAGGCGATTTCCGACACGATCTCGATCTCGGGGTAACGCACGAACACGGATTTGGCGCCCAGTGTCCGCTGATCCCAGCTTTCGTTCGACGGCAGGGATACCAGCGCCACCTTGCCTTTGCCGCCCAGCGTATCGGCGATATACTGCGCCGGATAGGCGCCAAGGCCAAAGTTGTTGGACATGGCGGTAGAGGTCACGGTGACATTGGGCACATAGCTGTCACCGATGAAGATCGGGATGCCCGAGGCCACGGCCTGCTGCACCGCAGGCGAAATGGCGGCGGCATCGGCCGGGGTGATGAAGATCGCCGTCGGCTTCGATTCCACAAAGGCCAGGATCTGATCGGCCTGCTTCTTCACGTCATAATTGGCATCGGCGATGGTCAGCTGCCCGCCCAGACGCGCCACGGCATCCTTGTAGCCGTTCACGATATGGCGGCCGGATTCCCAGACCGTCCAGCCAAGCGAGGCGCAGAACACCTTGTCGGCGTTTTGCGCAAACGAGAAATCGGGGCGCAGGATGGTGGCGGCGACAGTGGCCGCAGCGCCTGCCGACAGCAGGCCCCGCCGCGTCAGACGCAGGCCGTTGTGGCTGTGGACGAGCTGGGGGTTTTCGATCTCGGTGGTCATGTCTTCCTCCCTGATGCGGGTCGTGGCCCGCCGTTTCCCCGGTTTGCGGGGGGTGAAATACCGCGCCCTCCTCCGGGCGCGGGGTTGCGGCAGCCCGTCAGGCGGATTGCCGCAGGATTTCCAGATATTCCGCCTGGGTCGCGATGCGGGGGTTGGTGCCGTGGCAGTGATCCTTCAGCGCATCCTGCGACACCGCTTCCATCATCGCTTCGGTCACACCCATGGCGCCAAGGCCCGAAGGCATCCCGATACGCCTGTTCAGCGCCGCGATGACGGCATCGGGTTCGCCGCCCATGCGACGCGCCAGCACCTCCCACTTGGCGCCGATCACCGAGCGGTTGAAGCGCAGCACCGCAGGCATCAGCACCGCGTTCAGCGTGCCGTGATGCAGGTTCAACGCGCGAATCGCCCCCAGCGGATGGGTCAGCGCATGAACGGCGCCTAGCCCCTTCTGAAAGGCCATCGCGCCTTCCAGCGCGCAGGTCATCATGTCGCGCCGGGCGGCGGCATCGCGGCCATCGGCCATGGCGCGCTCGATGGCGCCCAGCCCGCAATCCAGCCCGTGCAGCGCGATCGCCTCGGCCGGGGGGTTGAAGGCCGGGGCCATATAGGTTTCCAGACAATGCGAAATCGCATCCATCCCCGTGGCCGCGGTCAACCCGGGCGGCAGGCCATAGGTCAGTTCGGGATCGCAAAGCGCAATGGTGGGCAGCATGAAGCCCGAAAGAATACCCAGCTTGCGGCCATCTGCGGTGATGATGACCGCCGCCCGCCCCACTTCGGACCCCGTGCCCGAGGTGGTGGGCACTGCGATCATCGGGCAGATGTTGCCATGGATGCGCGCAACACCCCCGGCGACGGCGGTATATTGCTCCAGCGGGCCGGGATGGCCGGTCAGCAGCCGCACGGCCTTTGCCAGATCCAGCGACGATCCGCCCCCCAGCCCCACGATGCCGTCGCAGCCCTCGGCCTCATAAAGCGCATGGGCGGCGATCACCGCCTCTTCCGTGGGGTTGGCGGGCGTATCCGCGAAAACCACCGCCTCGGCCAGCAGCGTCTTCACCCGATCCACCAGACCAGAGGCGACAAGGCCCCGGTCGGTCGCCAGCAGCGGCCGCTTCACCCCCAGCTGGGTCAGGAATTCCGGCAGGCGGGCAATCTCGCCTTCGCCGAACTCGATCCGTGTCAGGTAGTTGATCGCGCTCACGGCATCACCCGATGTGATGCCGGACAGGTCTTGCAGAACATTCAGATCCCTCCCGAGGTTCCGTTCCTCGCACCGTTGGATGCGTGCGGAATCACATGCCGCCGACCCAACCGATATATGAGTTAAATAGCGCACCGATATATGAGTCTGTCAAGCAGTGATCTTTACCATTTACAGACACAAGGATTTACTCAATAAATACAACCTAACGGGAGGATGGCCATGCAGAATCGCGCCCCACAGAAAGCCGAACAAGTATATGAGTTCTTGCGCCGCGCCATCATCATGATGGAAATCGCCCCGGGCGATGCGATCGTGGAAAAGGACATCTGCGCCCAGCTTGACATCTCGCGCACCCCCGTGCGCGAGGCGGTGCAGAAGCTTGCGGAAGAGGGGCTGGTGAATGTGGTGCCCCATTCGGGCAGCTATGTCAGCCGCATCTCCTATCAGGTGGCCGAAGAGGGCTTTGTGATCCGCCGCGCGCTGGAAATCGAAAGCGTCCGCCGCGCCGCCCTGCGCTTTACCGAACCGGGCGGGCAGGAACTGCAGGCGATCATGGCGCGGATGCGGGATCTTGTGTCCACCGGGCAGCTGGACAGCTACATCGAAGAGGATGACGCGCTGCATTCCGCCCTCGCCCGCATGAGCGGGATGCCCCGCATCTGGAAATTCATCACCATGGCCAAGGTGCATCTGGACCGGATGCGCCAGCTTTCCGCCCCGGTGCCGGGGCATCTGGCCATGGTCACCGAACAACATGCCGCTATCGTGGCCGCGGTCGGCGCGGGCAAGGCCGATCAGGCCGAACTTGCCATGCGCATCCACCTTGAATCCTCGTTCGAGGTGATGACGCGGCTTTACCAGGAAAAGGCGAGCATGTTCTCGCCCGAGGATCGCTGATGCCAGATACGATACCAGAGACCAGAAACTTCATCTCGCCGCTGATCCGGCTGAACCCGGCCGATAACGTGGCCGTGGCCCGCGAAGCCATTGATCCCAAGACGCTGGCAGAGGTGGATGGCCTGCGCCCGCTGGCCCGGATTCCGCGCGGGCACAAGATGGCATTGCGCGCCATTCCGCGTGGCGCGGCGGTCACGAAATATGGCCAGACCATCGGCTTTGCCACGGCAGACATCGCGCCGGGCGATCATGTGCATGTGCAAAATCTGGGCGTGGGCGAATTCACCCGTGATTATGCGATGTGCGTCGATGCCGCCGAACCTGAGATGCTGCCCGAAAGCCAGCAGGCGCGGTTCATGGGCTATCTGCGCCCCGATGGCCGGATCGGCACGCGCAACTACATTGCCGTGATCTCTTCGGTGAATTGTTCGGCCACGGTCTCCAAGGCCGTCGCCCAGCATTTTGCGGCCCCTGCCGTGATGGCGCGCTTTCCCGGCGTGGATGGCGTGATCGCGCTGACGCATGGCGGCGGCTGCGCCTTCAACACCCGCGCCGAAGGCTATGCCTATCTGGCCCGCACCATCGCGGGCTATGCCGCGCATCCCAATGTCGGCGGCGTACTGATGATCGGGCTGGGCTGCGAGACGAACCAGATCCCTGCCCTGCTGGAACGCGAGGGGCTGGCCGAATCCGACCGGCTGCGCAGCATGACCATTCAGGCCGTGGGCGGCACCCGCCGCACCATCGAGGCCGGCATCCGCGCGGTGGAAGAGATGATGCCACTGGTGGGCGCGGCGCGGCGCACATCGCAACCGGCCAGCGGGCTTTGCCTTGCGCTGGAATGTGGCGGATCGGATGGCTATTCCGGCATTTCCGCCAATCCTGGCCTGGGCTTCGCCGCGGATCTGCTGGTCCGCCACGGCGGCACGGTGATCCTGAGCGAGACACCCGAAATCTATGGCGCCGAACATCTGCTGACCCGCCGCGCCGCTTCGCCCGCCGTGGCACAGAAGCTGCTGGAGCGGATCGACTGGTGGCGCGACTATACCACCCGCAATCACGCCGAGATGGACAACAACCCCAGCCATGGCAACAAGGCGGGCGGGCTGACCACGATCCTGGAAAAATCGCTGGGGGCCGTGGCCAAGGGCGGCATGTCGCGGCTGAACGCCGTCTACGAATATGCCGAAAAGGTCACCGAACACGGGCTCGTGTTCATGGATACGCCCGGCTACGATCCGGTCGCCGTGACCGGCCAGGTTGCAGGCGGGGCGAACCTGATCGCCTTCACCACCGGGCGTGGGTCGGTTTCGGGCTTCAAGCCCGCCCCCTCGCTGAAACTGGCCAGCAATTCCGAGATGTATCGCCACATGGCCGAAGACATGGACATGGATTGCGGCACCGTGGTCACCGGCGAGGAAACCATCGAAGCCCTGGGCCAACGCCTGTTCCGCCTGATGCTCGATACCGCATCCGGCCTGCCCACCTGCAGCGAGGAACTGGGCTATGGCGATAATGAATTCGTGCCCTGGCAGGTCGGCGCGATCATGTAAGGGGAAAACGGGCGCGGCCCAGCACGCGCCCGGCAAGCCAGACGGCACAGCCGTCAAGCGGGCCCGGCAGGCAACGCCTGTCGCGCAGGAGGAGGAGAGAAACATGAACGCGATCGACAGCCACTATGATGTGGTGATCGTCGGCGCCGGTGTCGGCGGCGGGGCCATGGCCAACCGCCTGTCCGCCAGTGGCGCAAGGGTGCTGATGATCGAACGCGGCACCTATCTGCCGCGCGAGGCCGACAACTGGTCGGTCAAGGCGGTGTTCCATGACCGCAAATATACCGCGAAGGAAACCTGGCGCGACAAGGACGGCAAGCCCTTCAACCCTTCGACCTTCTACTATGTCGGCGGCAATTCGAAATTCTTCGGCGCGGCCACCGTGCGCTTCCGCAAGGAGGATTTCGAGGATCTGCAGCACGAAGGCGGCGTGGCCCCGGCCTGGCCCTGGCGCTATGATGAATTCGCGCCCTATTATGACGAGGCCGAACGCCTGATGGGCACCCATGGCACCGCCGGTGCCGACCCGATCGAGCCGCCGCGCTCCGGCCCCTTCCCCCATCCCACCATCGGCCATGAACCCGAGATCGAGGCCATTGCCCAGAAGCTGCGCGCCCGCGGCCTGCGCCCCTTCCCGCTGCCCATCGCCATCGACCGGCACGAGGGCGGCCGCTGCATCCGCTGCGCCACCTGCGACGGTTTCGCCTGCAAGCTGGGCGCCAAGAACGATGCCGAGGTGCGGCTGGTCGGCCCCGCGCTGGCCACCGGCCGCGTCGATCTGGTGCTGGAAACCAAGGTGCGGCGGCTTATCACCGATCCCTCGGGCAAGCGGATCACCGGGGTCGAGGTGGAAAGCGCGGGCCAGACCCGCCTCATCCAGGGCGATCTGTTCATCAGTGCGGCAGGCGCGATCAATTCGGCGGCGCTGCTGTTGCGCTCGGCCAATGACAAGCACCCGGGCGGCATCGGCAACAACAGCTCCGATCTGCTGGGCCGCAATTACATGGCCCATAACAACACGGCCATGATGGCGATCAACCCGTTCCGAAAGAACCGGGTAACCTTCCAGAAATCCATGGCGATCAACGACTTCTATCTGGCCAACGATCACCGCCCCTATCCCTTGGGCAATGTTCAGGGCCTGGGCAAGCTGCAGGGCGGCATGTTGACGGCCAATCTGAAATTCATCCCCGAATGGATGATGGATCTGTTCGCCGAACGCTCGGTGGATTGGTGGATCATGTCGGAAGACCTGCCAGACCGGAACAACCGCATCACGCTGGACAGCGACGGCACCATCCGCGTGAACTACACCCCCAACAACCTGAAAGCGCATAACGAGCTGGTGAAGGTCTGGGGCCGGACCATGCGCGCCATCGGCTATCCGATCATCATCACCCAACGCATGGATATCACCGTGTCGATGCACCAGTGCGGCACCGCCGTCTTTGGCCGTGATCCGGCCACTTCGGTGCTGGACCCGTTCTGCAAGGTCTGGGATGTGGACAATCTTTATGTCGTCGATGCGTCCTTCCTGCCCTCGTCCACCGGGTTCAACCCCTCGCTGACCATCGTGGCCCAGGCCGTGCGCGTGGCGCAGCACATCACCCAAACTGTCCTGAAAAGCAGCGTCGCGGCCTGATCCGCAGCGCATAGGGAGGAAAACATGACCACAGAAAACCGGGGCCTGTTCGATCTTGCGGGGCGTGTCGCCATCGTCACCGGCGCCTCGCGCGGCATCGGCGAGGCGCTGGCCCAAGGACTGGCCGATCACGGCGCCACCGTCGTCGTCAACTATCAATCCGCCGCCGACCGCGCCGCCGCCGTGGTGGATGCGATCACGGCAAAGGGTGGCCGCGCTATGGCGATCAAGGCCGATGTCTCCGACGAGGCCGATGCCGACCGGCTGGTGGCCGAAACCGTGGCCGCCTTTGGCCGGGTGGATATTCTCATCAACAATGCGGGCATCGTGCTGCCCGCCCCGGCCGAGGATTGCACACTCGATGCCTGGCGCCGCACCATGGCGGTGAACCTTGATGGCGTCTTCCTGGTGTCGCGCGCGGCGGGGCGCCAGATGATCGCGCAGAAATCCGGCAGCATCATCTCGGTGGGGTCGATGTCGGGGCGGATCGTCAACTGGCCGTTCCGCCATGCCGCCTATAACGTGTCCAAGGCCGGGGTGCATATGCTGACCAAGGCACTGGCCACCGAATGGGCCGAACATGGCATCCGCGTGAATGCCATCGCACCCGGCTATATCCGCACCGAACTGACGGACGAGGTGCTGCGCGAACATCCCGATGTCGTGGCCAACCACTGGGCCAAGGGCGCGGTGCAGAACCGCATCGGCGGCGTGCAGGAACTGGTGGGGGCGGTGGTCTATCTGGCCTCGGATGCCGCCAGCTTCACCACCGGGGAAATCATCACCATTGACGGCGGCCTGACGCTGCGCTGAGGAGACAAAGATGCTGACACGCGGATATGGCGGCCCGCTGCGCTATGTGCAGGGGCCGGGGGTGCTGGCCGATCTGGGCAGCTATGCAGCAGGGCTTGGAAACACGGCGCTCTTGCTGATGGATGGGTTCATCGAAACCACCTATGGCGAAAGCCTGATGGCGGGCCTGTCCCGCGCAGGCGTTCAGGCTGTGGGCACCCGCTTTGGCGGGGAATCGACGGATGCCGAAATCGCCCGCTGCTCCGACCTTGCGAAATCGGCCGCCGTGGTGATCGGCGTGGGCGGCGGCAAGACGCTGGATACCGCCAAGATCGCCGCGCGCAATGCGGGCGCGCGGATGATCACCGTGCCCACCATCGCCTCGACCGACAGCCCGACCAGCTCGCTGGGTGTGGTTTATACTGCTGATGGCGTCTATGTCCGGGTCGAACGCTGCTACCGCAACCCCGATGTGGTGCTGGTGGACAGCGAGGTGATCCTGCGCGCGCCGGTGCGGTTTCTGGCCGCCGGCATGGGCGATGCCCTGTCCACCTGGTACGAGGCACGCTCGAACTTCGACAGCCGGTCGAACAACTACATCGCCGATGGCTATGCCACCACCGTGGCCGGGGCCGCGATTGCCCGCGCCTGCCACGATACGCTGATGCGCGATGGCCGCGCCGCATATGCCGCAGCGCAGGCGGGCTGCCTGACCGAAGCGGTGGAAAACATCATCGAGGCGAACACGCTGCTGTCGGGCCTTGGGTTTGAAAACTGCGGCGTATCGGGCGCGCATGGCGTGCATGATGCGCTGACCATTCTGGAACCCGTGCATCACTTCTTCCACGGCGAGAAGGTGGCCTTCGGCATCCTCTGCCTGCTGGTGCTGGAAAACCGCCTGCCCGCCGAATTCGCAGAAGCCGCGCGGTTTTGCCACGATATCGGCCTGCCCACCCGGCTCGCCGATCTGGGGCTGGCCGATGTGACGGATGCCGATCTGCTGCGCGTGGGCGAAGAGGCGATGAAACCCACCAACGTCATTCATTCCGTGCATCGCCCGCTGACCGCCCGCGGTATCGCCCATGCGATCCGCACGGCCGATCGTCTGGCAGGGCAGATCCTGACCTGACACCCCGCTTGCGCTGACGGAAGCGGCCCGGAACACCCGGGCCGCCCGATGGGAGGATATCATGACAGATCAAAGCCCGCCCCCGCATTCGGGGGGCGGATATGATGCGCGCGTGCCTGTGCTGGCGCTGCGCGACATATCGAAAAGTTTCGGTTCCATCCGCGCCCTGCGTTCGGCGCAGCTGGATCTTTACCCCGGCGAGGTTCACGCGCTGATGGGGGAAAACGGCGCCGGCAAATCCACGCTGGTCAAGATCATCGCCGGGATGCACGCGCCTTCGGGCGGTCAGATCCTGGTGGCCGGGCAGGAAACCCGGCTGCCCTCGCCCCGCGCGGCAACACAGGCGGGCATCGCCGTGGTGCATCAGGAACTGCTGCTGTTCCCCGAACTGACAGTGGCCGAGAATGTCTTTTCCGGCCACTACCCGCGCCGGGGCGGCGTGATCGACTGGGCCGGGATGCGCGCCCGCGCCCGCGATCTGCTGGCCGATCTCGATTGCCACGATCTTGATGTGGATCGCCGGGTCGGCACGCTTTCGGTGGCCATGCGCCAGCGGGTCGAGATCGCACGGGCGCTGAACCAGAATGCCCGCGTGCTGATCCTTGATGAACCCACGGCGGCGCTGGGGGAAAGCGATGCCGAACGGCTCTTGGAAATCGTGCTGCGCCTGCGCCGCCGGGGGGTGGGCATCGTCTATGTCAGCCACCGCATGAACGAGATCTTCCGCATCGCGGATCGCATGACCGTGCTGCGCGACGGCAGCTGGATCGGCACCCGCGAGGCCGCCAGCACCACCGAGGCCGATCTGGTTTCGATGATGGTGGGCCGCGCCGTGGATCAGGTTTTCCCCAAGATCAGCGTGCCCATCGGCGGCCCGGTGCTGCAGGTGGCGGGGCTGACTGGCGGGCCACTGGTGCGGGATGCCAGCTTCACCCTGCACCGGGGCGAAATTCTGGGGATCGCCGGTCTGGTCGGATCGGGGCGGACGGAACTGGCGCAGACGCTGTTCGGCATCACCCCGGCAAAATCCGGCACCATTCGCCTGAACGGGCAAGACCTGCGCATCGGCAGCCCGCGTGCGGCGCGCGATGCGGGCATCGCCTATGTGCCCGAAGACCGGGGCCATCAGGGCCTGGTGAAACCCATGACCATACGGGAAAACATCTCGATGGCCGTGCTGGACCGCATCTCGCCCGCCGGTTTCGTGCGCCGCGCGCACGAGGCGCAGCTGGCGCGCCGCGGCTTTGATCGGCTGGGCGTCCGCGCCGCAGGGATCGAACAGCCGGTGGGGCAGCTGTCGGGCGGCAACCAGCAAAAGGTGGTGATCGCCAAATGGCTGGAAACCGGGCCTTCCGTGCTGATCCTGGACGAGCCGACGCGCGGCATCGACGTGGGCGCAAAATCCGAAATCCACCGCCTGATGGGCGAAATGGTCAGCCGGGGCCTGTCGATCATCATGATCTCCAGCGAACTGCCCGAGGTTCTGGCCATGTCGGACCGTATCCTTGTGATCGCAGAAGGCCGCATCACCGCAACCCTGACCCGCGATCAGGCCACGGCCGAAACCGTGGGTCTGGCAATGACCGCCCGCAAGAGGACAACTGCATGACAAGCCAGATCCTGCCTGCCCGGGCCAACCCGCCCGCAGCGGCGCCGCTGCGCCGGTTCTTCAGCGAATATGGCCATGAATGTGTGGTGGCGCTGGCCATCCTTGTTCTTCTGGTCGGCGTCGGGCTTTACAACCCCCGCTTCATCAGCGCCCGCAATCTGGGGTCGATCTTTTCCGGCAATGCCTATGTCGCCATCGCGGCCATCGGCATGACCATCCTGATCGTGATGCGGCAGATTGATCTGTCGGTCGGCGCGCTGATCGGGGTTCTTGCCACCATATCCGGCAGCATCGCCGTATCCGGCGCGCCGATATGGCTGGCCTGGCTGGCGCCGGTTCTGTGCGGCATGGCCATCAATGCGGTCAGCGGCCTGCTGGTCGCCTATGCAGGCATTCCCGCCATCGTGGTAACCCTGGGCATGATGGCCGTGCTGCAGGGCGGCCTGATCTCTGTCACCGGCGGCGCCTGGATCAGCAACCTGCCCGCCGATTTCCTGCTGGCGAAGATGGCGGTCTTCGGCCTGCCCATGCCGCTGGTCTGGGCCATCGTGCTGACCATTGCCGCCGGGCTGTGGCTGCGGCTAACCCCTTATGGCCGGTCGTTCTATCTGATCGGCGGCAATGCCGAGGCGGCGCGCGCCGTCGGCCTGCCGGTGCGCCGCCGCATCGTGATGGCCTTCGTGATCCATGGCGCCTTCGCCGGTCTGGCGACCCTGATGTTCGCCACCCAGCTGCAGGTGATCCAGTCCACCACCCCGCCCAACCTGGAGCTTCTGGTCATCACCGCCTCGGTCATCGGCGGCGTGTCCATTCTGGGCGGCACCGGCACCGTCTTTGGTTCAAGCCTTGCCGCCGTGCTGTTCGCCGCCATCGGATCGGCGCTGATCTTCGTCAATGTCTCGGCCTACTGGCAGCGGGCGTTCATCGGCGCGCTGATCCTGCTGACCGTCGGTGCCGACATGCTGCGCCGCCGCCGGGCCGCCAGCGCAGGAGGAAAATGATGCTGAAACGTCACGGACACGAAGCGGTTCTGGCTGTGCTGGTGGTGGGGGCGCTGTTCATCCTGTCGCTGCAATCCGACCGCTTTCTGACACTGGACAATCTGCTGAACCAAAGCCGCCTGATGGCCGAGGTGGCGCTGGTGGCCCTGCCCATGACATTCGTGATCATATCGGGCGGGATCGACCTTTCGGTGGGTTCCACCATGGGCCTCTGCGCCATTCTCGTAGGCGTGCTCTGGCAATCGGCAGGCTTGCCGCTGCCTGCGGCCATTGCCCTGTCGCTGCTGGCGGGGCTGGCCTGCGGGCTGTTCAACGGGCTTCTGATCATCCGCTTCGGGATGCCGCCGCTGATCGCCACGCTGGGCACGCTTGCGCTTTACCGTGGGCTGGCCGAAGGGATCAGCCAGGCCAGATCGGTGCGCGGCTATCCCGAATGGTTCGCCCGGCTGGGCCAGGGCGACAGCTGGGGCCTGCCCAGCCAGGTCTGGCTGGTGCTGTTGATGCTGGCCATCTGCGGCATCGTTCTGGGGCTGACCCGCTGGGGCCGCACGATCTATGCGATCGGCAGCAGCGAAACCGCCGCCCGCTTTGCGGGCCTGCCGGTCGATGCCACCAAATATGCGATCTACGCCGCCACCGGCCTCGCCTCGGCCATGGCCGCCATCGTCTTCGTGTCGCGCGTATCCACCACCCGGTCCGATATGGGCACCGGGCTGGAACTGGATGCCATCACCGCCGTGGTTCTGGGCGGCACCAGCATCTTCGGCGGGCGCGGCACCATCCTTGGCACGGCACTGGGCCTGATCCTGGTGCAGACGCTGGAAAACGGCCTGTCCCTGGCCGGTGTGAAGGGCGACGGCACCGTGGTCCTGATCGGTCTTGTCCTGATCGTCACCCTGCTTGTGGGCGCGCTGATGGATCGCAGATTGCGCGCCTGACCCATTTCCCGGCGGCCCGTGCCGCCGGGGCGACCAACGCTGCGGCAGC
>Ga0154534_1030_pt1 | contig 13439 bp, 14 predicted proteins | sample RifGroF1_FD_105677 | JGI IMG/M metagenome (GOLD analysis project Ga0154534, IMG submission 105677) | Rhodobacteraceae bacterium GWF1_65_7 | reverse complement strand
GAATTTCGGCCATCGGTCCTCCTTACCGCACCATGCCCATCGACAGGCCGCGGATGAACTGTTTCTGAACGGCGATCACGAAGATCATGATCGGTGCCGTGATGATGAGACAGGCCGCCCCGAGCACATCCCAGCTGACTTCGGCATTGACGGCAAAGATCACCACGGCGGGCGGCAGTGTCTTGGTGGCAGAACCCGACAGGAACAGGGCGAAGGCGTATTCGTTCCAGCTGAGGATCAGCACGAAGATCGCGGTCGCCGTGATGGCCGGTGTCATCAGCGGCAACACCACACGGCGGAATGCGCCGAACCAGGTATCGCCATCAACCAAAGCGATTTCTTCAAGCTGGCGGGGAATATCCTCGAAATAGCCCTTCAGCATCCAGACCACGAAGGGCAGCTGCATGGCCGTGTAAAGCAGGATCAGCCCGACATAGGTATCCAGCAGGTTCAGCGTCTTGAAGATCAGGAACATCGGCAGGATCACCGCCACGGCAGGCATCATGCGATTGGTCAGGATCCAGAATGACACGTCTTCCTTGCCCGCAAACTCGAACCGCGCCAGCGCATAGGCGCAGAACATGCCGATCGTTACCGACAGCAACGTAGAGCTGACAGAGACGATCAGGCTGTTCTTCAAGAATCCCAGCATACCCTGTTCGAAGATCAGCATACGGAAGGCATCGAGCGTCGGCGGGAACAGCCATTGCGGCGGCACCGCCTTGGCCACATCGCGCGGCATGAAGGCGGTCATCACCATCCAGACCACGGGCAGCATGGCGATGACGCAGACCGCCAGCAGGATGACATGCACCCACCAGTTGCGTTCGGTTTCGGGTTTGTCGGGTGATGCGATGCGCGTCAGGTCGCGAGGCATGTCATTTCCCTTCGTCGATGCGGCTGCGGCTGAGGATGCGAATGAAGATCGTGCTCATGATCAGGATCAGGACGAAGATGATGAGCGACAACGCCGCCCCCTTCGAGACGTCGAAGAAACGGAAGGCGAGGTTGGTCAACCAGATGTTCAGCGTTTCGGTGGCATTGCCGGGGCCGCCTGCCGTCAGAACCGCGATCTGGTCATAGGTGCGGAAAGCATCCATGGTGCGGATGACGAGCGCGATCAGGATTGCGGGTTTCAGCATCGGCATGGTGATCGTCCAGAACACGCGCCAGGCGCCCGCGCCGTCGATTTCAGCGGCCTCGTAGGGTTCCGGCGGAATGGCGGCAAGCCCCGCGTGCAGGATCAGGAACATGAAAGGCGTCCATTGCCAGACATCAATGAAGATCAGTGTCTGCAGCGCCGAGCCGGGTTCGTTCAGGAACGTGGGCGGGGCCACGCCGATCAGCCCGGCCAAGGCATTGGCGTAATAGGAAATGAGCCCGGAATTTGGAAACAGCATGTATTTCCAGACCAAGCCCACCACCAGCGGCGGCATCACCATGGGCAGCAGGATGGCCAGCCGATACAGCGCCTTGCCGCGGATCTGGCGACGAAACAGCAGGGCCAGGCCAAGGCCCGCCCAGAACTCCAGAAACACGGCCGATCCGGTGAAGACCAGTGTGATGCGCAGGGCGTTGAAGAAATCGGGATCCTGGATCAGCGACTGATACTGTTCCAGCCCGACAAACCAGGTGTCCAGATAGGGTTTCGACAGGATGATGTTGGTCGAGGCCAGCCAGATCGAATAGCCGAAGGGAAAGATACCGACCACGAACAGGATCAGCAGCGTCGGCCCCATCAGCAGCCAGGGAAACCAGCGGCGGTTCTGGATCGCAACCTTCGGGGCTGCGCCGAAAGCATCGGGCATCTTGCGCGTCCTTGCAAAAGGGGGAAAAGGCGCCGCCGGTGCGGGGCGGCGCCAACCGGGTTACGACCAGTCAGCAGGGTTGCGGTCGTAATAGGCCAGGTCGCGCCACAGCTGCCGCGGGTTCTGCGCGCCGTTGCGATAATAGCCCCCGCGCTTGAAAGCGGCGGTCATTTCGGATTGCATTGCCGCAAGCGCCTGTTCGGCGGTGATTTCGCCACCCCAGGCCCTGTTGCCGTGCAGGCCCATGATCTCGGAAATCTCGGCCCATTCCGGCACGCGGATGCGTTCATCCGGATTCGCCGTGCGAACCATGTAGTCATAGAGATCGGCCCCCCAGGGCTGTGCCGCCTGATATTCGGGGTCCTGGAAGGTGGAGTGCCGCACCGCCGGATTGCCACCGATGCAGGCCTTGCGCAGCCGTTCCTTGTGGGTGATCCATTGCACGAACAGCCAGGCGGCCTCCTTGTTCTTCGAATCCACCGAGATCGATAGCCCCCAGGCACCAAAGAACGGATCGGTGCGGCCCTTGGGCCCAATCGGGTTGTGCAGCGCAACGTTCCTGCCCTTGATCGGCAGGTCCGCGCCTTCGTAATGTTCGCCGATGAAGCCGGTGTAGGTGATCGAACCCGCCGCCTTGCCCTGCTGATAGACTGCCAGCTGTTCGGCATAGCCATAGTTCAGATCGTCTTTCGGGGTGAACTGCTTCAGCCCGAGATAGAATTCCAGCGCGGCCAGATTGTCTTCGTTGTTGATCGTCACTTCCCAGGCTTCGTTGACGAATTCATTGCCCGCCTTCGCCGGATCCTGGAAAGCATACATCAGCGGCGTGAACATCCAGCCCCAGAACCAGCGTTGCGGCCCGGTGACATAGCCCGCCTGGCCTTTGGCCGGATCGGTCAGCGCGGCACAGATTTCCGTCATCCGCGCGGTGGTAAAGCTGCCGTCGAAGCGTTTGGGCACGGCGATGCCCGCCGCCGCCATCCAGTCGGCGCGGAACATGGTGCCGACGGTGCCGCAGTCGAAGGGCACATTATACATCGTGTCGTTGTAGACGCCGGTGCCCGAAAAGACCCGCGGGATGAAATCGTTCACATCGTAATCTTCGCTGGTCAGATCGGGGTCGGCGATGAACTTCGCCACCGGCTCCAGATAGCCCGCGGCCGCATATTCGGCGAGCCACATGATGTCGACCGTGAACAGATCGAACCGCCCGGTCTTTGACGACATGTCGAGCAGGGTCTTTTCGCGGGTATTCTCGAACGGCGCATATTCGATGTTCACCTTGATGCCGGTGGCCGCCTCGAATTCCGGCACCTGTGACCACAGCGCGGCATGGCTGCCGAACTGCACTGCCAGCAGGTTCAGCGTGGTGCCTTCGAACGCTTTCATCCGCGCGGCTTCGGCGCGCACAAGCGCCGGGGTGAACAATAGGGAACTGCCCAGCAGCAGCCCCATCTTGCGACGGGTCAGGTTCATGGTTTCCTCCTCCTCTGTTGTGACGCGGTCGCGCCGCGTTTTGGTCAGGCCGCCACAGCAAGGCCCGGTTCGGGATGGGCCAGCGCCACGCCGCTTGCCGCGTCGAACAGGTGCAGGGCCAGGGGATCGACGCGGAAATGGACCGGGGCGCCGATTGGCGGCAGGCTCAGGCTTCCGGCATTCCGCCGCGACCAAAGCCGCAGCAGTGTGCCGCCGGTTTCAATGTCATAGACCGTTTCCGAACCCAGCGTTTCCACGGCATAGATGCGCCCGGATTCGACATTGGGCTGCCCTGCCTGATCCGGCGGCGCGAGTGTCAGCTGCTCCGGGCGCAGGCCAAGAACCACCGGCCCGGGGGCGCGATTGTGCAGCGCATTGCGCATCACCCAGCCGCTGTCGAGCTGCAGCGCGAAATCCGGGGCGACAACGCGCCAGATGCCCGCCTCCTGCTGCAGATCGCAGACGATGGTATTCATGGCCGGTTCGCCCACGAATTCGGCGACAAAGCGGTTGGCAGGCCGGTCGAAGATATCGCGGGGCGTGCCAATCTGCTGCACCTTGCCCTGATCCAGCACCACGATCCGGTCGCCCATCGTCATGGCTTCCAGCTGATCGTGGCTGACGTAGAGGATGGTTGCCGCAAATTCGCGCTGCAGCTTCTTGAACTCCACCCGCATATGGGCGCGCAGCTTGGCGTCCAGATGGCTGATCGGTTCGTCCATCAGATAGATGGCGGCGTCGCGCACCAGAGCCCGCCCGATGGCGACGCGCTGCTGCTGTCCGCCTGACAGCTGGGCAGAGTGGCGCTCCATCAGATGCCCGATCCCGAGGATTTCGGACACCCGGCCAATGCGGCTGCGGATTTCTGCCTCGGCCATCGCCCTGAGACGCAGCGGATAGGCCATGTTTTCAAATACATCCAGATGCGGGTAGAGCGAGTGCTTGTCATAGACCATCGCGACATTTCGTTCGCGCGGGGCGATGCCCGCCATGTCACGCCCGCCCAGCAGGATGCGACCGCCATCCGGCTGATCCAGCCCTGCCGTCAGCCGAAGCGTGGTGGTCTTGCCCGCCCCCGAGGGACCAAGCAGGAAGACAAATTCCTGTTCGGCCACCGAGAAGCTGATGTCGTCCAGCGCCGGAGCAGAAGCGCCGAAACGGCGTGTCAGCTGTTCGATCCGCAAGTCGGCCATCCGCATCTCCCCCCAAATCGAAGCGAATTTCATTGTCGCTGAGTATAAGGAAAGAAATTGCTTGTATGTCAAGATATATGAAATTAATTTCGATTAAGGCATCTGCTGTCGGGAGGACAAGCCACCATGGATCTGGGTCTGAGGAATAAACGTGCAATGATTACAGCATCTTCCGGCGGGATAGGCGAAGCGATCGCCCTATCTCTGGTCCGCGAAGGCGCCGAAGTCATTGTGAACGGGCGCAGCGCAGAATCGGTCGAATCTGCCATGGCGCGGATTCGGGCGCAGGTGCCAAATGCAGTGCTGACAGCCCTGGTGGCAGATCTGGGCACCGCCGAAGGCTGCGCGGCGGCCTGCGCCGCCTGGCCTGAAGATGCGCTGGACATTCTGGTGAACAATCTGGGCATCTATGAGCCGGTCGATTTTTTCGATGCGACCGATGCCCAGTGGCACCGACTGGTCGAGGTGAATGTGATGAGTGGGGTGCGGCTGGCACGGCATTTCCTGAAGGGAATGCTGGCGCGGGGCACGGGGCGGATCGTCTTCATGGCCAGTGAATCAGGCATCAACCCCGCGCCCGAAATGGCGCATTATTCCGCGACCAAGACCATGCAGATTTCGGTTTCGCGCAATCTGGCCGAACTGACCAAGGGCACAGATGTGACGGTGAATGCGGTTCTGCCCGGTCCGGTGAACACCGATGGGGTAGGCAACTTCATCGCCGATCTTTTCCCCGATCTGCCGCGCGACGCGGCGCATCGCAAGTTCATGCAGGAAAACCGGCCGACGTCGCTGATCCAGCGCCTGACCCGGCCCGAAGAGATCGGAGATTTCGTCTGCTTTATCGCATCGGATCGCGCCAGCGCGGTGAATGGTGCGGCGCTGCGGGCTGACGGCGGCATGGTGCGTTCGGTGTTCTGAATTTCATCCAGCCAAAGGGGGATCGAATTTTCTTTCGCCACTCTTGCAATAAAAGGAAATTACTTTTATACAGAATCGCAGGGAAGAAAATTCCTGCAGGGGAGGAGAAGATGGCGATCATCGACAGGATCCGGGCAGCGCGGCTGCTTCCGGTCGTGGTGCTCGAACGTGCCGAAGATGCGGTGCCGCTGGCGCGGGCCTTGCTGGCAGGCGGGCTGGATGTGGCAGAGGTCACCTTCCGTTCGGATGCCGCGGCCGAAAGCATCGCCCGCATTGCGCAACAGGTGCCGGACATGTTGATCGGCGCGGGCACTGTACTGACGCCCGCGCAGGTCGATCTGGCAGTGGCGTCCGGGGCGCGGTTTCTGGTGACCCCCGGATACAACCCCGGAGTGGTGGCCCGAGCCAAGGCCAGCCGCGTGGCCATTGTTCCGGGCATCAACAACCCGACGGGGGTTGAAACGGCAATGGCCGCGGGGCTTTCGCTGGTGAAGTTCTTCCCGGCCGAACCCACGGGCGGCGTGCCATTCCTGAAGGCCCTGACAGGCCCCTATGGCGGGATGGAGTTCATCCCCACCGGCGGCATATCGACCGCCAACCTGACGACCTATCTGGCGCTGAAGGCCGTGGTGGCCTGCGGCGGATCCTGGATGGTCGATCCCGCCCTGATCCGGGCCGGGGATTTCGACCGCATCACCCAACTGACTGCCGAAGCCGTGGCGCTTGCCCGTTCGGCCTGACCAACACCCAATTCGCCCGTTCGGGCATGACCGGAGGACTAAGCATGGCGACCAACACCCTGTCTGCAGGGCTGTCCCTGAATGGCAAAACCTGCATCATCACCGGCGCCGCATCCGGCATCGGCGAGGCAGTGGCACGGATCTACGCCCAGAACGGGGCGAATGTGGCCATGATCGACTTTGATCGCGACCGGCTGGACCGCGTGGCGGCCGAAATCGCGGCCGAAGGCGGCACGGTGCTGCCGATCTTTGCCGATGTCTGCGAAGAAGATACGGTGCGCGCCTTCTTCAAGCAGGTGAACGATACTTTCGGGTCGATCGACGTGGTGGTGAATTCGGCCGGGCGCGACAGCCTAGCTCCGCCGGTGACCCAGGTTACGCTGGAAGAATGGAACAAGACCATCGGCCCGAACCTGACCGCCGTGTTCCTGTGCTGCCGTGAGGCGTTTGTCTATATGGAGCAGCAGGCCGAAGGCGGGCGGATCATCAACATGGGCTCGTCCTCCACCCGCGTGGCTTCGGGCCCCGGGCACAGCCCCTATCGCGCTTCGAAACACGGGATGCTGGGTTTTTCCAAGAACATCCTGCTGGAAGGCAAGGACAAGAAGATCGGCGTCACCGTGCTGAACCCCAGCCATGTGAAGACACCGATGACCGAGATCATCGACAAGGGGCTCTATGACGGCGATCTGGTGGCCTATACCGATGGCTGGCTGGACGAGAAGGAGATGAAGGAGGGCATCCATGCCTCCTGCATCGAGGTCGACAACGTGGCCTGGCTGGCGCTTTACGTTGCCACCCGCACCCCGGATGTCACCATTCCGACGATCAGCCTGTACCCCACCCACAAGGTGCATCGCTACGGCATGGAGGTCTGACCGGATGAAGGCCGCCGTCTTCAAGGGGCAGGGCAGGGTCACGCTCGACGAGCGGGCCCGCCCGGTGCCCGCCCCGGACGAACTGCTTGTCCGGGTGCAGGCCGCATCCATCTGCGGCACGGATACCAAGATCATCCGCGGCGGCCATTTCCGCGTCGGGCCGGACGAAACCCGGGTTCTGGGGCATGAGCTGGCCGGCGACATCGTGGAAACCGGCGCGCATGTGCGCGGCTGGCAGGTGGGGCAGCGTGTCTCGGTGGTGCCGAACATCGGCTGCGGGCGGTGCGACATGTGCCGACGCGGGCTGAACAACATGTGCCCCGATTACGATGCCTTCGGCATCAACATCGACGGCGGGTTTCAGCAATACATGATCGTCACAGCGGCGGCTCTGGCAGGTGGCAACCTGTTCGAACTGCCGCCGGGCATGAGCTATGAAGAGGCCTCGCTGGTGGAGCCGCTGTCGTGCTGCTTCAACGCCTGGAAGGATCTGCATGTCACACCGGAAGACCGGGTGCTGATCCTGGGCACCGGGCCGATTGCCGGGCTGTTCCTGCAGCTGGCCCGAGCCTATGGCGCGCGGCAGGTGATCGTCGTCGGTCGCCGTGCCGAACGTCTGGCCGAAATCGCGCCTTTGGGCGCCACCGATACGGTGGACAGCAGCCGCGAAGACAGCGTCGCCGCGGTGATGCGGCTGACCGGAGGGCGCGGGGTGGATGTGGCGCTGACCTGTGCCCCGGCGCCAGAGTTGCAGCAGCAGGCGATGGCGGTTCTGGCGCGTTACGGACGGTTGAACTTCTTTTCCGGGCTGACCAAGGGCAGCACGGTCGAGATAGACACCAACAAGGTGCATTACTGGGGCCTGAAGCTGCTCGGCTCTACCGGGTCGAGTGTTCAGGATTACGCCCGCGCGCTGCAGCTTGTCGAAAGCGGCAGCATCAGGGTCGGCGATGTGGTGACCCATCGCTTTGGCATGGCCGATGCCGTTGCAGCCTTTGACCATGCCCTGAGCGGCAAAGGCATGAAGACGATCATCTTTCCGCAGGAGGAGAAGCTGTGATGAAAGCGGCTGTTCTGCACGCCCCCGCCGATCTGCGCGTGGAAGAGGTGCCGGTGCCCGAAATCGGCGCGCAGGAGGTTCTGGTGCGCGTGATGGCGGCGGGAATCTGCGGCTCTGACATCGGGCGGGTGATGGTGACGGGCACCTATCGCTTCCCCACCATTCCGGGCCACGAATTTGCGGGTGAGGTAGCTGCCGTCGGCGCGGAGGTTACCCACCTGTCGCTAGGCGACAGGGTGGCGGTGGCGCCGCTGATGCCTTGCGGGCAATGCGCCTGGTGCCAGGCGGGAAAGTTCTCGCTATGCGACAGCTATGATTTCATGGGATCGCGCAGTGACGGCGCCTTTGCCGAATACCTGAAGGCGCCCGCGCGCAACGTGCTGAAGGTGCCCGAAAGCGTCAGCTTCGAAGAGGCGGCAACGATCGAGCCTGCCGCGATCATCCTACACGGCATCCACAAGCTGAACATCGCGCTTGGCGATGCCGTGGCGGTGGTGGGTTGCGGTGCGCTGGGGTATTTCGCCTTGCAGTTCGCAAGGCTTTCGGGGGCGCAGCCGCTGATCGCGATTGATGTCGACGATGAAAAGCTGGCGCTGGCGCGCGAGGTTGGCGCCGATATCTGCATCAATCCGGCAAAAGAAGATGCGGTTGCGGCGGTTCTGGCGGCAACCGGCGGGCGCGGCGTGGCTGTGGCACTGGAATGCGCGGGTTCGGCCCCGGGGCGCGACCTGTCGATCCTTGTCACCGCCAAGCAGGGCAAGGTGATGCTTTATGGCACGGCCTATGGCGATGTGACCTTTGCTGAAAAGGCCTTTGCCCGCATGGTGCGCGACGAGCTGGAGGTGGTGGGATCGTGGAATTCCTATTCGCTGCCGTTTCCGGGCAAGGAATGGTTCGACATCATCGAACTTCTGGCGAAGGGGCGCTTGAAGATCGGCCCCCTCATCACCCATCGCGCGGCGCTGGACGACGCGCCCGCCATCTTTGCGGCACTGAATGCGCGGACATTCGGCCCCTACCACAAGATACTGTTCAAGCCGAACGGCTGAGAACCACCGGGGCACAAGACGACAGGGGCAAGGGAGGAGACCATGACCCAATCCTATGTGATGGCGCTGGACGAGGGCACCTCGAGCGCCCGCGCCATCCTGTTCGACCGCAATGGCGCCATCGTGGCCATCGGTCAGCGCGAGTTTCGCCAGATCTACCCGAAACCAGGCTGGGTCGAACATGACGCGACCGAGATCTGGGCCACCCAGCTGTCGGTCGCACGTGAAGCGATCCAGCAGGCCGGCATTTCGCCCGGTCAGGTGGCGGCCATCGGCATCACCAACCAGCGCGAGACCTGTGTGATCTGGGACAGGCGTACCGGCCAGCCCATTCACAATGCACTGGTCTGGCAGGATCGCCGCACATCGGGCACCTGCGATGCGCTGAAGGCGCGCGGGCTGGAGCCTTATGTAAAAGAGGCCACAGGGCTGGTGATCGACGCCTATTTCTCGGGCACCAAGCTGGCCTGGATGCTGGATCATGTGCCTGGCGCACGCGCGCGGGCCGAACGGGGCGAGCTGGCAGCCGGCACCATCGACAGCTGGCTGATCTGGAACCTGACGGGCGGGCGAGTGCATGTCACCGATGCCTCGAACGCCTCGCGCACCTTGCTGTTCAACATTCACAGCGGCGACTGGGATGCCCGTCTGCTGGCAGAGCTGAACGTGCCGCGCAGCATCCTGCCCGACGTGCGCGACAGTTCCGAAATCTATGGCGCCACCGATCCCGATCTGTTCGGCGCGGCCATTCCTGTCGCCTCTTCTGTCGGCGATCAGCAGGGTGCGCTTTTCGGCCAGTCCTGCTTTGCCGCGGGGCAGGTGAAGGCGACCTATGGAACGGGCGGCACGCTGTTGATGAACACCGGGGCAACACCCGTGGCTTCGGACAACGGGTTGCTGACGACGGTGGCCTGGCGGATGGGTGGAAAGCTGGAATATGCGCTGGAGGGCACGCTGTTTTCGGTCGGCACTGTGGTGCAGTGGCTGCGTGACGAGCTGAAGCTGATCCATTCCGCCGCCGAAACCGAACCCGCCGCGCTGGAGGTGCCGGATACCAACGGCGTCTACGTCGTGCCCGCCTTCACCGGACTGTCGGCGCCGTTCTGGGATCAGTACGCCCGCGGCACCATCGTTGGCATCACCCGGGGCGCCAACCGCAATCACCTGATCCGTGCCGCGCTGGAAAGCATGGCATATCAGATCCGTGATGTTATCGACCGGATGGAGGCGGATTCCGGTATCGCGCTGGCTGAGTTGAAGGTGGATGGCGGCGCGTCGATGAACAATTTCGTGCTGCAGTTCCAGGCCGATCAGCTGGGGGTGCAGGTGCTGCGCCCCACGGTGATCGACACAACGGCGCGCGGGGCGGCGTTCCTGGCGGGGCTTGCTGTTGGTTTCTGGAAGGACCGCGCCGATCTGACCACTGCCTTCACGCTGGACCGGGCCTTCAGCCCGTCAAACAACCGGGCGCAGGCCGATGCGCTTTACCGCGGCTGGGGCCGCGCCCTGGACCGTGCCCGCGACTGGGCCGACCACGATCAGGATTGATGCGATGAACCATGACCCAGCCACCCGCCCGACGATGTACTTCATCGGGGTTACCACTGCCAAATCCTCGATCATGAAGGTGTTTCCGGCCTGGGCCGATCATCTGGGGCTTGATGCCGTGCTGAAGGGCATCGACTTTGCCCCCAGCTCTGACCCGGCGGCCTATCGTTCTGCCGTGGAATTCATCAAGGCCGATCCGCTGTCGCTGGGCGCGCTGGTCACCACGCATAAGGTGAACCTGCTGAAGGCCGCAAAAGACCTGTTCGATGATCTTGATCCCTATGCACAAACCCTGCACGAGATCAGCTCGATCTCCAAGCGCGGCGACAGGCTGGTTGGCCATGCCAAGGATCCGATCAGCGTGGGCGTCAGTCTTCAGGCCATCGTGCCGCCGGGCCATTGGGCTGCAAGCGGGGCCACGCTTTGCATTCTGGGGTCGGGCGGATCGTCGCTGGCGCTGACGCTTTATCTGCACAACAGGAAAGCGGTGGGCGGCGATGTGCCTGCCCGGATCGTCGTCACTGCCCGGCGCGAGGCCAGCTTGACGGAAATGCGCCATGTCCATGCCCAGATCGGCTTCAACATCCCCGTCGACTATCGGCTGGCCCCCACGCCCGCAGATGCCGATGCCGTGGTGGGGGCGCTGCCCCCCGGTTCGATGGTGGTGAATGCCACGGGCCTTGGCAAGGATGGCCCCGGATCGCCGCTGTCTGACGCCGTGCAGTTCCCGCAAGGCGGGCTGGTATGGGAGTTCAACTATCGCGGCGATCTGGTGTTTCTGGATCAGGCCCGCGCCGCCGCAGGCCCCCGCGGCCTGACGGTGCATGATGGCTGGGTCTATTTCATCCACGGCTGGACCCGCGTGATCGCCGAAGTCTTCAATATCGACATTCCCATGGCGGGCCCGGCCTTCGATGCGCTTGGCCGGATCGCCCGCGATGCAACCTCCTGAAAGGAAATCGACATGTCCGACATGACCCCGACCCGCTTTGATTTCGACACCGTCACCGGCCTGTCGCAAACCGCGAAAGCCATCGCCCGGCCGCTGTCCACGCTGCGCGGCTATTTCCACGATGCGGCGGCCTTCGATGCCGCGCTGTCTGCCGGTGATCCGCTGGTTTACGAATATTTCGACATGGGCGTACCAGAAACCGATGGCAATGTGGCCTATGGCACAACCTCAATCAAGCCGGGCAAGATCGGCGATGAATATTACATGACCAAGGGCCACTTCCACACCGTGCTGGATACTGCCGAGGTCTATTACTGCCTGTCGGGCCACGGCGGCATGATGATGGAAACGCCGGAGGGCCAGGTGGAATGGCGCGAAATGAAGCAGGGCGACGCCGTTTATGTGCCCGGCCGCTGGGCGCATCGGTCGATCAACATTTCGGCCACCGAACCTTTCGTGATGTTCTTCGCCTTTCCCGGCCATGCCGGGCATGACTATGGCACCATTGCCACCAAGGGTTTCCGCAAGCTGATGGTCGAACGCGACGGCAAGCCCGTCATGATCGACAATCCGCGCTGGAACGGCTGACGCCGTAACCGCCATGACCGGGAAAATCGCTGTCACCCCGCGTTCGCTTTCGGGCGCGGGCCATCCCGCGCTGTCTTTATTGACGGAGCGCGGCTATGAAATCGTCTTTCCCGCACCGGGAAAGACACCCTCGGAAGACGATCTGCTGCGCGCCGTACCCGGCTGCGTGGGCTGGCTTGCCGGGGTCGAACCCATCGGTGCCAAGGTGCTGTCTGCCGCCGACGGGCTGCGTGTCATCAGCCGTAATGGCGTGGGCGTCGACAATATCGACCTGCGGGCGGCGCAGGCGCGGGGCGTGCGAATCGAGCGGGCGATGGGCGCCAATGCCCGTGGCGTGGCCGAGCTTGCCGTGACACTGATGCTGTCGGCCTTCCGGCATGTTCCCTGGTCAGACGCGCGGCTGCATGGCGGCGACTGGCAGCGCCGCATCGGGATCGAGGCCGAAAGCCGGACGCTGGGCATCGTGGGCTGCGGTGCCATCGGGCGGCAGGTGGCCGAAATCGCGCTGGCCATGGGCATGAAGGTGGTGGGCTATGATCCATTTCCCAACCCCAGCTTTGCCCCCGTTGGGTTTCGCTATGCCGATCTGGCCGAGGTTCTGGCGGTTTCTGATGCGGTCACACTGCATTGCCCGCCGGGCGACCAGCCGATCCTGACAGCCCAAAGCCTGGCCACGATGAAACATGGGGTGACGGTCATCAACACCGCGCGGGCCGAACTGGTGGATGATGATGCGTTGCTGGCGGCACTGGACAGCGGGCAGGTGGGCGTTCTGGCCACCGACGTTTTTCATGCCGAACCGCCACCGCCTTCGGCGCTGCTGGCGCATGACCGCGTGATCCTGACACCCCATGCCGGTGGCTTTACCGAAGAAAGCGTGGATCGGGCCACCCGCAGCGCTGTCGAGAATATCCTGAAGGTGCTGGAGCCATGAGCCTCTGGTCCGAAAGCCCCGCCTGTGATCCAGCCGATCTGCCGTTGCCTGAACAGGGGGCGGCGCTGTGGTGGCTGGGGCAGGCGGGGTTCCTGATCCGGCAGGGTGGCCTGTCGATGGTGATCGACGCGGGCGAGACAATCGATCTGGGCGGGGTTCTGGCAACCGCAACGCCCGCCGCGCATGAAGACCTGCGGCAGACGGCAGATGGGGGCGAGACAATCGATCTGGGCGGGGTTCTGGCAACCGCAACGCCCGCCGCGCATGAAGACCTGCGGCAGACGGCAGATGG
>Ga0154534_1020_pt1 | contig 13471 bp, 13 predicted proteins | sample RifGroF1_FD_105677 | JGI IMG/M metagenome (GOLD analysis project Ga0154534, IMG submission 105677) | Rhodobacteraceae bacterium GWF1_65_7 | reverse complement strand
CCATTGGCGTTGCTGCCACGCTCGATGATGGCGCCGGTGGGCGCCCCGCCGCTCTGCGCGACCGTGCCCAGGATGATCTCGTTATGCAGCAGGCGGCGCCAGCTGGACCAGGTCACGCCGCTGTCGCCCGAGGCGCGGTGATACATGACATTCGCCGCCGAGAGGAACATCTGCTGCAGCCGGTACGAGGCCGCATCGCCGCCAATCCCGCGGAACACATGCAGCGACCCGCCATAGGGGTTGGGGATCGGACAATTGATCCCGCTGGTGCTGAAACGGTAGTTGAAGGCGGTGGAGAGGCAAAGGTTGGCATCATTGCCTGGCGCCCCGATGCCATTGCCGGTCAGCCCGAGACCGGCATAGCCGACGCGTGCGAGGCGGCCAGCGGTGGTATCCAATGCGTCTTCGGTAACAGCAGTGCCGGTCAGCGGCACATCCAGCTGCAAACCGCTGTTGCTCAGCAGCCAGCGCATCACACCGCCAGTGGCGGCGGCGATCTGATCGCCACCTGGTCGGTACAGGCCGGTATTCGTATCGCCCGCCCAGCTGATGCCCGGCGCGGCGGCAGAGCCGCTTTGGAACAGCCCCGGCCCCGTCGCCAGCGCAAGGGTGTCGAGATAGGCCGCCAGGGCGTTGACCTCGGCGCGGAACTGCGGGAAGGCCGCCAGAAACGCATCCATCAGCGCGCTGAAGGTGGATGGTGCATTGCGGCTGGGGGTCGGGGGAAGTGCTGTAATCGGGGGATATGGCATCAGGTCAGGCCCTCCACTTCAAGGCTGCCGAAGGAAATATTGGTGGTCAGCGGCACCGAGAAATCCCGGAAGAATCCGAAGATCGTGGTGCCGAATTTGCTGGTGCCATCGCCTGCGTAATAGACGGCAGGCGTGGCCCGGATGCGGGCGAGGATGCCGCGCAACCGGCGGGCATCATCGGTCGGGAAAGAAAAGCGGAAGGTCGCGGTCTGCGCATAGGCCCGGGGCACGATGATGGCATTGCCGAAATCGTCGCGGTCCTTTTTCGAGAAATCCTCGAACCCGACAGCGGTATCCACCAGCGTGTCGCCCAGATACTGATCCCGGCCTACAACGATCTGCCCGATCTGCACCGTGCCTGCGCTGGCCACGGTGATATCCAGCGTGACGCCGGTATAGATCGGCACGCCGGTGAATATCTCCTGGCTGTCATAGGTCACCGGCTCGAAAGCATAGGTCCAGCCGTCGAACACGCTGGTATTGTCGATGATCGTGCGGGTCACATCATAGATCACCCCCTCGACCGGATCGGTGACCTTGACCCGGATCGATGCCGCATCCAGCCCGAAAAACGCCACCGCATCCGCCAGCACATCAGGCTTGATCGAATAGGTGATCATCCCTGCCCTGACAGCCGGATCGCTGATCAGCCGGTCAAAGACCTTCCAGCGGTTGGTGGCCCCCAGCCGCAGCCAGTAGGTGCTGGTCGTATCCAGCTGGGGGTCTTGCCCGGTGGAGGCGGCCACCGCTTCAAACACCGCATGGTCGCGGATCACCGTCTGGCCCGTGGTGTAACTGGTGCCCACAGTCCAGACGGCCGCATCGTCTTCCGCGATGTTCGATCCCAGCATCATCGCGTCGGTGATGGCGATCGGCTCCACAACCCTCATGTCGTCCGCTCCTTGGGCTGCCCGTTGGTATCCCAGTCGCGCAAGGTCCGCGCGATCTGCCGCTCGCTGCCCTCGATGCGCAGCAGCAGCTGGGTGTTTTCAGCACGGGTGGCCGCCAGTTCCTGTCGCAGCGCCCGCAGTTCGGCCACCACCTGCCGGTTATCCAGCATGTCCCGGGTTTCAGAGGGGCTGTAAACCCGCGACGGTGCCACCAGCTCCAGATCATTTTCGCCGATATAGGCCGGGCCGCCTTTATGGGTGCCCCCCCGCGCAAAAGCCGGGAAGCCCTGCCCTGTCAGCCACTGCTGCGCCGCCGACAGATTGCCGCCGTTGTAAAGACGCTTGCCCCCCAGCGGCCCGGTGATCCAGTAGCCAGTCACCGCATCGCTGCCGGATTGCCGCTCGTCAAAGCGGTAATCATCCAGCGAATACCCGACCGGCTTTGGCACCACCGGCGGTTTGATACGGTCCAGATAGGCCGCCTCTTTCGCGCCGGTCGGATCATAGATCGTGCCCTTCAGCGCATCGCCCACATCCCACTTGGTCAGCGCAGAGCGCAGCTGATCGATGCCCAGCCCCGTGGTATTCAGCCCGACGATCTTTGCCAGTGCCGACAGATCGTGATCCGTGACAAAGGCATTGCCCGCACCATTGGTGGTGAGGGTCGCCGCATAGCTGTTCAGCCGCGCCAGCTGATCCGCCCGCGTGGCCCGGGTCGTTTCTGCCAGCAGTGCCGCCCGCAGGTCGGCCAGCGATCCCCCAAGCTGTACCATGGCCAGCTGCAGCACGGTCATCGGCGCCGTGATCGCGCCTGCCGTGGTCTGGGCGTACCAGGTCTGGAACCCGGCAGAGGGATCGAAGACAAAGCTGCCCCCCAGCGTGATCTTGCCATCCTGCTTGCCGCTGATCGCATCCAGCATGGCCTTCTGCCGATCGGTCAGCCCACCCAGATCAACCTCACCGATCAGCTTTTTGGTGATGGTCGCGCTATTGGCCCGCAGGATCTTCAGGGCATCGGCATTGGCCGCATTGGACAGATAGGCTTCGGTCCAGAGGTTCTTGTAGGACCAGCCGCCCGCCGTCAGAATGCGCAGGGCATCCGAATTTGCCCCGCTGGCCAGATAGGCCTGCGCACTCAGGCTCTTGTAGCTCCAGCCCGAGGCATTCAGCACCCCGACCGCATCGCGGTTGGACCGGCCATCCAGCATGGCATCCGCCCAGAGGGTCTTGTAGGCCCAGCCCTTGGCATTCAGGATGCCAAGAGCGGTGCTGTTCGCCCGCCCATCCAGCGATGCCCCGGCCCAAAGGTTCTTGTAGGCCCAGCCTTCCGCGTTCAGGATCCTGATCGCATCCGGGTTGGACTTGGCCCAGTCCGTGTAGGCCGTGGCCCAGAGGCTCTTGTAGGACGTGCCGCTGGCATTGAGGATACCGAGGGCCGTCTTGTCTGCCCCGGTGGCGAGATAGGCCCCTGCCCACAGGTTCTTGTAGGATGTGCCCGCGGCGTTCAGGATGCGCAGCGCATCGGCATTGGCCTTGCCGTCCAGAGACGCCCCAGCCCAGAGGTTTTTATACGACCAGCCATAAGCGCCCATGATCTGCAGCGCATCACGGCTCGCCTTCGGATCCAGCATGGCGCTGGTCCAGAGGGTCTTGTAGCTCCAGCCATTGGCATGGAGGATCGACAGCGCATCCTTGCTGGCCTTGCCATCCATCATCGCCGTCGCCCAGAGCGACTTATAGGCCCAGCCTGCCGATTTCATGACGGACAGCGCGTCGGCATTGGCCTTGGGGTCCAGATAGGCATTGGCCCAAAGCGCCCGGTAAACCGTCGCATCCCGCGCCGCCAGCACCGCGCGCTGATCATCGGTCATCGCACCCTTGACCACCAGGCTCAGCATCCGCCCCACCAACCCGGCCTCGGCCGTGACGATCTCGCGCTGATCGACCGTCAGCGCCCCGGTGGTGGTCAGCGCCAGACTGCGCGCAAACTGCCCCGTGGCGACGGTCAGCAGGTTGCGCTGATCATCCGTGATCTTGCCCGAGGCACTCAGTGCCAGCGCCCGCGACAAGGTGCCCGCCGTGGTCAGCAGCACCCGGCGCTGATCATCGGTCAGCGTGCCTGCCGTGGTCAGGCGCAGGCCATAGGCCACGGATGATGCGGTGGCGGCCAGAATCGTGCGCTGGTCATGGGTCAGCGCGCCTTGCGTCACCATCTGCAGCAGGCGCTGCGCCGAACCGCTCACCGTGCCCAGGATCGCCCGCTGATCCGCCGTCAGCCCGCCCACCGTGGCAAAATCCACCCGGCGCAGGACTGAGGCGGATACGGCAGTCAGCAACCGCCACTGATCCTCGGTCAGGCGGCCGGTGGCCTGCAGATGCACATTGCGCAAAACCTCGCCGCTCACGCTGGTCAGCAGCAGCCGCTGATCGCCAGACAGCGCGCCAAGCGCGATCTTGCCGATCAGACTCTTTTGCACGGCCATATTGCCCAGCCCGATCTGGGCCAGGAACAGCGCGCCACTGGCCGACATGCCCGACAGATCAATGGCGGCGCGAATGGTCTTGTAGGACGATTGCGCCGCCGAAATCAGCGCCGCCCGCTCATCCGCCTTCATGGTGCTGGCAAAGGCGGCCGTCACCGTCACAGCACGCACGGCAGCGGTATTGGCCTCAATCAGCAGCTTGCGGGTCGCTGCGGGCATGTCGGATGCCAGCACGCCAACCACATTGGCGATGTACTGGCCCTGCTGTGTCAGCAGGATGCGTCGCGCCGTGCTGGTCATGGTCTGGCCGATGGCCGCCTCGATCACCGCCGCATAGCTGCCCTGCTGTTCGATCACCATGCGCTTCACCGCCGGGCTGACCGCTGGCGACAGCGCCGCCATCACCGACACGCTATAGGCGCCGACATTGCCCAGAGCCAACCGCATCGCATCTGTACCGATATTGGTGCCCAGCGTGGCGGTCACCACCCGCGACAGTTCGGAATTGCCCGCCAGCGCCAGCCGCATCACATCGGCGGGCAACTGCTTGCCCACCGCCATACTGACGGTCTTCTGCAGCGTCGAGGTGGTTGCCAATGCCAGCCGGGTCAGATCGACACCCATGCTGTTCTGCGCCAGATAGTCGACGGTCTTGACGTGTTCCGATGCACCGGTCAGCGCCAGCCATTTCAGATCGGCGGGCAGATTGGACCGGGTCACGAAATCCACATAGCCGGTCACGCCGGTACTGGCATTGGCCAGCAGCTTGCGCACATCCGCCGGCACATTCGCAGTGGCGATCAGATCCACCGAGACCGACAGCCGCTGCTGCAGAAACTGGTAATTGATCATCTCGGCAGCCTTGATGGCCGATTCCAGCCCGCCCAGCTGGGCATTCAGGGCATCGATCTGCGCCGTGGACAGCGCCCCGCCTGACGCCAGGAAATCACGTGTCTGGGTCAGCACATCAACCTGCTGGCCCAAGAGGCCCGCGATCACATCATGCCGGGCGCCCTCGATATCGCCTGCACCCTGCACCAGCCCCAGTTCGGACAGCACCCGCGCCTCAGCCCGCGCCATCTCGACCCGGTTGCGCGACACCGCCCGCACGCTGTCCAGCATGGTTTGCGCCGCCGTGGTGATACCCTGCGTGGCGGTCAGATCGCCACCCATCGCAGCAATCAGCATCTGCTGATAGCGTGCCGTATTATACCCCAGCGCCTGCTGCGCATTGACCAAAGCCCCGGCGGTCCCGCGCAGCCGGTCGATATATTCACGGATCGACCCGGCGGCCCGATACCAGTCAGAGGCCGCCTGCGAACTCGCCCGCTGCGCCTCCAGCGCGGCTTCCATCATCCGGTCCAGATCGGTCTGCACCGTCCCGCTCAGCGCCGCCAGCTGCTGCGTCAGGCTGCCGACCGTGGGCAGGATCTGATCCATGACGCCCGACAGGCCGATCAGCGCGGCATAAAGCTCGGCACTGGATTTCTTGGACAGATCGAGGGTTTCGATCATCCGGCGGTATTCGTCACGGCTCTGCGGCATGGCGAGGCCCATCTTGGCCAGCTGCGCCGTGGTCTGCCGCGTGATCGTCGCCACCCGTTCCTGTTCGGTGTAAAACGTCCCGAAGTAAGCCTGCGTGGCCTGCGCCATCGCATCCAGACCGCCGAAAGCATCGGCCAGGTTGGAGGCCACATCGCCACCGACCAGCCCCACCAGGCGGAAGCTATGCCCCAGCGTATCGGCCACCTGCTGCACCGCAGTCAGGCTACCTGACAGCCGCAGCACGGTATCCATCGCGCCCTCGCCCGCGTGCGACAGCCCGTCGATCCCCTTGATCATGCCTGCGAAATCATCGCCCAGGCCCAACAGCCCGTCCTGAACCGCCTTCAACGCCTCTTCATCGGTCATGCCCTTGGTGGAGACCGAGATCTGCGCTGCAAAATTCTTGAACGCATCCCGGTTGATACCAAGCGTGGCCGAAGCCGCGATGATGCTGCGCTGCACATCCGACACGGCCAGCTTCAGCGGATCGGCAATCACCGCATCCGCAGGCTTGTAGCTGCTGTCCCGCGACTTGACCAAACCGAACAGCCGACTGGTCTCTGTCTTCCGGAAGCTCTCGATCAGCGCATCCATCCCATCCACCGTGACGCGGATCCCGGAATCCAGCAGCTTGACCTTTTTCGAGAACAGCCCGATCGCCAGACCCACCAGGCCGATGGCGGGCAATGCAGCCCCGAAGGCCCCCAGCCCGGCCACCGATCCGGAAATCATCCCGCCCAGATTGGCAAAGCTCGCCCCCAGCCCGCCACCGGACAGGATCCCGCCCAGACCTGACCAGATCCCGGAAAGCGTGGTGCCAATCCCGCTCAGCCCGCTCAGCATCCCGGCCCCGCCCAGCAGATTGCCCATGCCACCACCGGCCATGCCCGGAGCCGCAGCCGCAGCGGCGCTGCCGATCATGCTGCCGCCCCCCAAGCCCAGCGACATGATGATGCGGTTCTTCGCCGCCGTTGCGATCATCTCTGCCAGCCATCCCTTGAACATGTCGCCGATGCTACCCAGCGTGCCCTTGAACCCGTTGAACAGCCCATCGGTCAGGCTGTCGACCAGCCCGCCCACCAGCGGCAGGCTGTCGGCAAACTGCACATTCAGCTGCCGCATCGCCGCAGCCATCTGCCCCTCGCTCAGTCGACCCTGCAGCTGCAGTAGATCGCCCATCTCACGCTTGTACTTGGCCACAGGGTCCAGCAGGTCCAGCCAGCGCTCGGCTTCCCGGTCCAGCTCCTTGATCAGCTTTTTCGAAGCCGATGCAGCGGCATTGCTGGATTTGGCGGCACCGCGGTTGGCCTCCGTCTGCGTTTCGATCTGCCCCAGCAGCTTTTCCTGCGTTTCGATTTGGGCAATATCGACGCCATACTGTGCCTTCGCTGCGAGAATGGCAGCCCAATCACCCTGCGCCTTGGCAATCTGCGCATCGCGATGCGCCTGCGCCTCAAGCCTGAGACCGGCAACGGTCGCGGCGTTCGCCGCATTCGCCCCCGCGCGCAGGGCATCGAGCTTGGCCTGCAGCACCACCACGCCATTGTCGAGATTGGCAGAAAAACCGGCCGCAGCAGCGATGGCGGCAGCCAGGCCCTTCGCGGCGGCTTCAGCATTGCGCAGCGCAGTCGCCGCATTGTCGGAATTCACCTGTGCATCGAAGGCCGCCAAAGCCGCATCGCGGATACGTTGCGCCAGCAATCCGGACAGCTCATTCTGCTGGATATAGGCTTCGGCTGTTCGCAGCGCTTCCTGACGCTTGAAAGCCTCTACCTCCGCGCTGTCCGCCCCATGCAAGGCGATGATCTGCGCCAGATCGGCCTGCTGCCGATACTGCGCCACCATCGAAGACGCGGCCACAAGCTTCTTCTCCCCGGCCACACGCGCCTGCTCCAGCACATTGGCGACTTCAGCGCCGGAAAGAGCGATCATGCCCACTTGCATGGAGATGGCCTGCAACTCCGGCGGAACCTGCGCCAGCGATCCGAAGGTCTGAGTAAAGACAGCACGCAGGGCAGTGGCGGCTTCGATCTGCGCCTGTCCGGGCGCCGCATCCGTCAGCGCCGCAAGAGCATTGGCCACCAGCAGCGCCTGCGCCTCTGTCAACCCAAGCTCACTGCGCATCCGCCCCATGGAAACTTCGAACTGCGAAATATCCGGCACATTGAAGCCGCCAAACCAAACCCCACCAACCGGCGTCGCAAGCCCACGGGCCCGATCCATGTCACTGAGCTGGCGGCTAAATCCACCGAATGTTTCTGTGATCTTTTTCATCGCAGCATCGGCCTTGTTCAGCGCCTCGACTTGCGTGATTTCGGCCAGGAACTGCGAAAGCTCCCCTGCATCTTTGCCAAACAACCCAAACTGTTCGCGCAGATCGGCAGAGGATTTCGCCGCATCATCGCTGTAGCGCTTGTACCGCGCCACGGTGTCCGACAGCTTGCCGATCGCCTGATCCGCAGTTTCGGCCTTCTCGCCAATGTCCAGCAGCATTGGCGCCACCGCCATACCAACAGCGACGAAGGTGCCCAGCAGAGAACCGGCCAGTGCCAACTTGCCGCTGAAGCCCAGCGAGCCTGCCAACTGCGGAAACTGCTGTGCGAAGGCCATCATGATCGACTGGCCGGAGGCCACCTGCACGAAGAAATCCTGCACCTGAAAGCTGGCATTGGTGATGGCAGGCGTGAACTTGGCCAGCCCGGCAGTGGCATTGGCAACCCCGGGCGCCAGATAGGCCCGCTCGGCCATGGCCATCACCCGGTTCATTTCTTCCTGCTTGATGATGCCCGCAGCAACCGCTGCATTCAGCGTGGTCTGCGCCTGCTCATAGCGCTTGCTGGCGGCATAGACGGGATCAACGGCGGAGCGCAGGCTCTGATAGTTGCCGGTCAGCATGACCACGGTGCGGGCCTGTTCTGCCTGCGCCTGGGCCGCCTGCTGTGCCGCGGCACTGGCAGCCAGCGCCTGTTCGCGCTGTGCCCGCGCCGCCCGTTCCGCCGCCGTTTCCACACCCATGTACAGCCGGGCTGCCTGTTCCAGCACGATATTCGCCGCACGCTGGCTCGCCTCGCCGCTATGCACATAACCTGCCAGCTGCTGCTGGACGGCGGCATACTTCTGCAAGGCAGCAAAAGACGGATCGACCGCAGCCCGCAGCTCGTCAAAAGACCGGGCGCCACCCAGCATGGATTGCCGGATACGGTCACCCGACCGGCCGACCTGCTCCGCCATGCCCAGCGATGTGCGGATGGCAGATTTCGAACGGGTCTCGAACTGCGAAATATCAAGATCCAGCGAAGCGCGCATGGCGCCGGTCGGTTGCACGGACATGGCAATACCTCACAATGCGCGGGCCGGTCAGGGCTGCGCAGACAGGGGCGGTGGATCGGAAAGCTGGCGGCCCTCTCAGGCCGCCTTCGGTTTCGCCGCCTCTGCGGGCGGCATGGCCAGCGGGTCTTTGCCCGCCTCGCGCGCCTCATGATAGCCGCGGCACATGTCGTACAGCAGCTCGCATTCCCAAGGCTCGCTGATCCGCCCGGTCACCCGGGCGAAGGCTTCGATTTCGGGCCAGTCGCGCGCGACATCGGCCAGGCCGTTGCTACAGGTCGGGCCCAGCCGGAACATGGCCTCCAGCAGGTATTCACCCGCATCGAGCCTGGGCAGCCCCAGCGGTTGTTTCAGCCGCCGGAACTGTTTCAGCCAGCTTTCCCCGCCCGTGCCCTTCGGCACCGCATGAAGAAAGCCCCACTGCCGCGCCGCAAGGATCAGGGCTTCACAGCGTTTCCCAGATAATTGCCGCGCTTGGTGGCGTATCCGGTGATCTGTTCCACAAAGCTCACCTCGCCTTGCTGCCCGTTGATCATCTGCAGGTTCAGCAGCCAGTCCAGATCATCCAGCGTCACGGCACGATCACCACGCGCGATGTTTTCAAAGCCCTTGATCAGCGGCTTGGCGCCCTCGACCAGAGCCTGTTGCACACTTTCCAGCGTGCCATCAGCCTCGGTCTTGCCTTCGGCCATCTTGGCCTTCTGCACCGCCCGCAACGCGGCCTGCGCCGAACGGCTTTCCGTGCCGACCACCAGCACGATGCAGGGCTTTTTGCGATCCGTATCCGCAAACAGCAGCTCGCCCGTGACAGGATCCTTCAGCTGCAGGCGGCCAGGGGTTTCAGCGGCAGCGCGGCTGTCAAATTTCGAGAAATCCATCTGTATATCCTTGAGGTTCGGTTCAGGGATGGGCGGCGCCAGGTGAACCACGTCCGGCACCGCCCGGTTGCCCTGCCAGCCGCCCCGTTTCAGGGCGGCATATTCCGGCAGGATGCAAAGTCTGCACATTTATTTACACGCCACACTTGTTCGCGCAGCAGGATTGGTGTATATATTTACACATGAAGGAGGGGCGATGGAGCTGGAGACCAACTCAAGAAAGCTCCTGAAAGTCTTGAAGGAAGCAGGGTTCGAGGAAGTGTCCAAGAAAGGATCACACCTCAAGCTGCGGAAAGGGGATCGCACCGTGATCCTGCCGCATCCGAAGAAGGATCTGCCACTCGGGACGGTCAGAAGCATTTACGAACAGGCCGGGCTTCTTTAGCCCGGCCGACCCATCGCCCCCCAACCCGCATAACCACATGGAAACCGCCATGCGTTACTACACCGCCATCGTTCATCAGGAAGGGAACAGCGCTTTCGGGCTGGCCTTCCCAGATCTTCCCGGCTGCCATGCTGCCGCCGACAGCTGGGCCGACATCTCGACCGCGGCAACCGAGGCGCTTGACCTCTGGTTCGAGGATATGCCGGATGTCGCTCCCGCGCCCCTCGATCAGATCCGCACCAGGACCGATGTGATCGCGGCCCTGGCGGGCGGCGCGGTGCTTCTGCCGGTGCCCTATATTCCGGCAGATACGGCCCCTGAGCGGGTCAATATCTCGCTGGAACGCGGGCTGCTGCGCGCCATCGACGAAACCGCGAAGGCGCGCGGCATGACCAGATCGTCCTTCCTCGCCTCTGCCGCCCGGCGCGAACTGGTCGGCTGACGAGCCCTAAACTCGGGCGCCGCTCAAGCCTCAGGCGCGAATAGTCGCGCTGTTCACGCGAACTTCGCCGGTGAAGCCCTTGTAAGCACTGGATTCGCGGGCAGAGTCGCGCACATTGGCCACCTTGCCGTGGAAATATGCGATCTTGCCATCCGGGTCGGTCACCCGGAACGAGACCTCGGCATTGCCGTTGCTTTGCGCTTTCAGGATGGCCTGGCCAGCGTCGGTATCGTCACGGATCGTGAACGGCACCGCGCCGCCATCCTTGGCGCCGTTGACGTGTTCGACACGGCCTTCCAGCGTTTCGATGGTGATGTCGTTCGACGTGTCGCCAATCTCGCCCCAGGAGACGATCTTGCCGATCGGCACATAGGCCAGCGCGCCGAACCCCGCGGCATCAACGGTGGTGGGTGCGCCGACCACACAAGCAATCGTGGCCCCGATGTAGGAAATGGGTGCAGCCATGGAATTGTCCTTTCTTGACATGCGATCAGGCCCGCCACTGGCGGGGGATGCTGATCAGGATTGCAGGAGGCGCCCGCCCTTTGGCCCTCTGGGCCATCCCACGGGCGTGGCAGGTCAGGCCTTGGGCTTGCTGGCCTTGGCCGGGGTTTCAGCTTCCGGGGCAGCATCGCCGCCCGTGGTGGCGGTGGGCGCCGGATGGACAGCGGCAGGCGCGGCCACGGCTGCGGGCGCATCCTCTGCCGGGTCCGGATCGCGTTCGATCTGCAGCACGCCCGACAGCGCCAGCCCGTTGATCATGGGCCAGTTGTCGCTGCAGTCGATCACGGCATTCGTGGTTTCCAGGGCGGCACCGCGCGGGATCACATGGCGGGTCGGCAGCGAGATTTCACGGGCGGTCAGGTTGATGATCTTGGCCATGGCCTGCCTCACTTGCTCATCAGGATGGCCACAAGGCCGGATCCGGTGATGCTGATCGCGCCCTGCAGATAGGCCGCGATCGTATCCAGCGGGATGTAGCGCACGGCTCCGGCCGGGATCGATCCGACCGAATATCCGCCCGACACATCGACATTGCCGACACCCTGCACCGGCACCACAGTGCCATCAGCACCGTCGATCACGCAGGAAATGGCCCCGGCGGTGGGGTTGCGCAGAATAAGTTCCTGACCGGCGCCGGGAACATAAACGAAGCTGTTGGACGCGGTCAGCGTGGTTTCCACCACGGCCCGCTGCCCCGGCCCCGTCATCAGGGTAGGTGCGATGACTGCCATTGCAGTTTGCCTTTCAGGGGTTGTGGGCCGGTCAGAGCGACCGGAACCAGGTCACACGGAACGACACCAGCACGGTGCCGATCTTCTGTTCACCTTCGCCATTGAGCGTGAAGGTCGTATCCTCGGGCAGGCAGCGAAAGCCCGCCTGAAGAAAGGCAGCAACAATGCAAGCCTCGATCGCGTCTGCATCGGCATCCAGCACATCCTCCAGATCCTCTGCACCCAGACGCTTGACGACGATCTGCAGCAGCGTGGATTTCTCGAAATCCTCCAGCGTCTGCGCCTGGCTGCGCTCTTGCGGCGTCACGACGCCGATCACTGGCAATTCCGATGCCGAGATATTACTCGCCCAAGCCGAAATCATGGTGAGGGCTGACATGCGCACATCAGCTGCAAGCGCGGCACGGGCCATCGCCCGGAAGGCCGGGCGGCTCATTCGAACACCCGTTCCAGCTCGCAGATCACCGCCGCATCGGTGGCGGGCGATCCTGTGGGTTCGAAATTCAGCACGGCATAGCTGCGGCCATTGCCGGGATGGATGCGATCCCCCTTCGCCAGTTCGGGCACCAGATGCTTCTGCACCCGCCAGCTGGGCGAGGTGATCAGCACCGCATGGCCGTCGCCATCCAGCGCTTCGACAGGCTGATCGCGGAAGACCGACAAGACCTCGCGCGCCAACCCATCCTTGGGCTGATAGGTGACAGGCTTGCCGAAGACGCCTGCTACCAGCCCCGCCATGCCGTCGAACAACCCGCTCATAGCGTAAAGGCGGCCGTCAGCCGCACCCGGCCCAGCGTGGCATCCGATGCCGCAACCGCCAGCGCCACCCCCACCAGCTTGTTGGTGCTGTCCGTGGTGGTGCAGACCTTGTTGGTATCATCCCAATAGATCCGCGCACCCACCGCCCAGACCGCGCCGGTGGCCTTGGCCAGATCGTAAACGCCTTCCAGCGCCAGTTCCACCGCCGCTGCCGTGGCTGCGGAATGCACCGCCACACCGAACAGCGACCCGACCAGCACGCCCTGGCCGGATACCACATCATAGGGCGCGGGCACCGAAACCTGCTGCCCCGCCTGAACGTAATTCTTCATGATCCGATCCTTTCGATGATCCGAAACGACGAAGGGCGGCCCTGCGCCGCCCTTTCGTCCGAAAATCCTGTCAGCCCGGGTTATGCGCCGGCGTTCTTGTACCCGCCGCGGAAGTCGATCGCGCCGCAGCCGAAATCATGCTCCAGCGAGAATTTGGTGCCCTGCACCCCGAACGGTTCCTCCATGCGGAAGCGCGGCGCGCTGTAACCTTCCAGCAGGCCCCATTCGAAACAGGGCACTTCGGCGGGCGAAGCGAAGACATACCAGGCATTGCCGGTGATCTTGGCCGTCACCTCCAGCGACAGCGTGCCCGAGAACGGGTTCACATTCCCCGCCTGCTGCGCCTGGATCGGGGCCAGCAGCTGCTGCGCCTCGGTTTCCTTGTCCGGCCCGACCAGCATGATGGCGGCCGACAGTTCCAGTTCCGCCCCGTCCAGCGACTT
>Ga0154534_1036_pt2 | contig 13551 bp, 12 predicted proteins | sample RifGroF1_FD_105677 | JGI IMG/M metagenome (GOLD analysis project Ga0154534, IMG submission 105677) | Rhodobacteraceae bacterium GWF1_65_7 | reverse complement strand
CCAGCGGATGGCCCGGCCCCTGCGCCGCGTCGATGGCAGGCTGCACCGCCAGTTCGGGGTTGAACCGGGCCGAAGATCCGACCGAGGCCAGCACCAGATCGAATTCCGGGGCGGCGCGCAGAATGTCGAGCGTGGTTTTCATCACATCATAGCGCGTGCCTGCCAGCGTCAGGTCGATGATGCGGCCATGCCCCGGATCTATGCCCGCCGCACGCAGCGCATTGCGCGTGGCTTCGCTGGCCGGCACCACATCGACGCCCCGCAGCGCCATCTGATCCACCGCCATGGCGGCACCGCCGCCCGTGGTGGTGACAACCCCCACCCGGCCCCGACGCGGTGCAGCAGTGGCCGGGAGTTTCTCCAGCAGCGGCAGAACCTCGATCAGGCCTTCGAAACTTTCAACCCGCGCGATGCCACATTCGGCCAGAAAGATATCGGCCACCTCATCCGCGCCGGCCAGGGATCCGGTATGCGAGACCGCCAGTTCCGCCGCCTCGGCCGACCGGCCAAGTTTGTAGGCGGCGACGGGTTTGCCGCGTTCGGCAGCGGCTATGGCAAAGGCGCGCAAGGCCTCGGCATCGCGGAGGGTTTCCAGAAACAGCAGGTAGCTTGTCACCTGCGGATCATCCAGCGTGGCCCCACAGATCGCCCCGATGGACAGATCGGTTTCCGCGCCGACCGACACCAGACCGGCAAAGCCGATGCCCTTGCGTTTGCCGCGCGAGACCAGCGCGCCGATCAGGCTGCCGGAATGCGAGCCGACGAAGATGCCGCCGCGCGGCAGATCGGGTTCGGCAAAGGCGGCATTGGCGGTCAGCGTCAGGCCATTGTGCAGGTTGACGACGCCGATGCTGGATGGCCCGACCAGACGGATGCCGCCGCGCGCCAGGATCGCATCCAGCCGGGCCTGATTGGCCTGGCCCTTTTCACCAGCCTCTGAAAAGCCCGCCGACAGCATGGTGGCGACGGGAACGCCAAGGCGCTGACATTCCTCCAGCGCGTCCAGTGCCTTGTCGGTATCGGTCAGGATAAAGGCATGATCGGGCCGGGCGGGCAGATCAGCCAGTGAAGGCCAGGCCTTTTCGCCCTGCACCGTTGCGCGGCGCGGGTTCACGATCTGGATTTCGCCCTGATACCCGGCCTGACGCAGGAATTGCAGCGGGCGGCCCGCGGTTTTCGACGCGTCATCGGACACGCCCACAAGGGCCACGCGCTGCGGGTGAAGCAGGGCCTTCGCCCAATCGTCTGTCATGGTCATCTTCCCCTTCTTTCTCAGGCGCGCTGATCGAAGCGGCGGTCGAACACATGTTCGGCAATGCGGTTCTTCAACATCTCGATCGAGCCGCCCGCGATCATCCAGCCGCGGGTGCGCTTGACGCAGTATTCCACCAGGCTTTCGGTCGAATAGCCGTAGCCGCCCATCACCTGCAGCGCCTCGTTCGAAACCTCCCAGCCCGCCAGATTGCAGGCCAGCTTGGCCATGGCCGTATCATTGGCCGAAGGGAGCGTGCCATTCGGGACATTGGCCGCGCGGTAGAGGAACATCTGCGCGGATTCGAGCTTCATCGCCATTTCGGCGAATTTCCACTGGATGCCCTGAAATTCGCACAGCGGGCGGCCAAACTGTTTGCGGTCCTGCGCATGTTGTCTGGCCACATCAAAGGCATAGCGGCCAAGCGCCAGGGCGCGCGATGAATTGCCCAGGCGTTCGACGTTGAAGCCGGAGATCTGTTTCTTGAACCCGCCCGGCCCCAGCAGCAGATTGGCCTTGGGGATGCGGCAATCCTCGAAATACAGCGGGCACCATTCTTCCCCGCTCATGAATCCCGCGGGCTGACCGATGGTAAAGCCCGGCGTGCCCCGTTCTACCAGAACCGAACCGATGCCGTTCAGGCCCGGCCCGAAACGGCAGTAGATCAGGAACAGCTCTGCCTCGGGGCTGTGGGTCGAAAATACCTTGGAGCCGTTGAGGATGTAATGGTCCCCATCCTCTTTCGCGCTGGTCTTCAGTTCTGTCACGGCAGAACCTGCGTCGGGTTCGCTCATGCCCAAGGAAATCAGCATTTCGCCTGCCAGAAGGCGGCCCAGCCAGCGGTCTTTCTGTTCGGGGGTGGCATATTCGACAAAGGTACGGATCGGGCCGAAATTGCCCGCCTGCACCACATCGGCGCTTTTGGGGCAGTATTTCGCAACAGTCTGAATCGCCAGAACGGCATCCATCAAGGTGCCGCCGATCCCGCCATCTTCTTCGGCCATGGTGATGCCCAGCAGGCCCATATCCGCCAGTTTGCGCGCGACATCCCAAGGGTATTCTTTCGAATGGGCCCGATCCAGCGCGCCTGGTGCCAGTTCAGCCTCGGCAAAGCGTGAAACGGAATCCACGAGGCCGCGTTGTTCCTCGGTCAATTCGGCAAACATGTCTGGCAATCCTTTGTCCAACTCCCGCCTGTTCTTGTGCCACAAGAAGGGGGGCGAACAACTTTGCCAGAGGTTGGCGTATGCTGACCATAGGTTATGCTAGGCGTCAGTTTCCGATCCAATGAAACCGATGATTAGTGTTTTTCCGCTTTTGGATCAAGGGAAATCCCGCATGGGCAAGGCCCCCGGCTGTTCACAGGGGGCCTTGTCACAGATCAGTCGGGGGCTTTGCCGGGGCTGTCAGCGCATCGCGGCGGGTAGCCACAGGGCCAGATCCGGTACAAGGGTCAGCAGCCCGATCAGCACCAGTGTACACAGGATGAACGGCGCCGAGGCCAGAACCACCTCTTGCATCGTCGTGCCGCGGGGGGCCACCCCCAGCATGACAAACAGCAGCAGCCCGAAAGGCGGTGTTGCCAGACTCAGTTCCAGCGCCAGCAGCATGACGATACCGAACCAGACCGGATCGAAGCCATAGATCCCGACCAGCGGCATGAAGATTGGCAGGGTCAGCATCATGATCGACAGCTGATCCATGAACATGCCCAGGATGATCAAGACGATCAGCATGGCCAAGAGCATGGCATAGGCCGAAAGCTCGAACCCGGTCGAAAAGGCGATCAGCCCCTGCGAGGCGCCGGAAAATGCCAGGACCTGGGAAAAGGTCGTGGAACCCAGGATGATCATCAGCATCATGGCCGATACCTTGACCGAGCCTTGCAGCGACCGGATGATCACCTGCAGCGTCAGCTTGCGATAGGCGGCTGCCAGGATCAGCACAGCCGCCGTGCCGCAGGCGGCAGATTCCGTCGGCGTGGCCCAGCCCAGCAGGATCAGCCCCACCACGGCGAAGACCACCAGCCCCATCGGCAGAACATCGCGGATCAGCCCACCCAGAACCTCTTGCAGGCTGTGCTTTTCGGTCTGGTAACCGGGGGCGGCGTCAGGGTCGATGCGGATCATCAGCCAGATGGTGGCAACATAGAACAATGCCAGCACCAGCCCCGGGATCATGCCCGCGATCAGCAAAGAGCCGACGTCGATCCGCGCCAGCGAGCCCAGCAGCACCGCCAGAGACGAGGGCGGAATGATCATCGCAAGGCCGCCGGTGGCAATGATCGGCCCCATGACGATGTATTTCTTGTAGCCGCGTTTCATCATGTCGGGCATCAGCGTGGTGCCCAGCATGGCGGTATTCGCCATGGAAGACCCCGAAAGCGTGGCAAAGATCGTGCCTCCGCCCACGGTCAGATAGGCCAGCCGCCCACGGATGCCGCCAAAGCACTTGTCCAGCGCATTGAACACGCCGATGGCAAGGCCGGAGTGGAACAGCAGTTCCCCCATGATGAGGAACAGCGGCACCGGCGTCAGCGTGAAGGTGGTGACAGAGGCCGAGGCATTGGTCAGCAGTTGTTCGATGCCTGCAAAGCCGCCCATCAGCACCATGACACCTGCCATGTTGATGATCAGAAAGGCCACGGCAACCGGCATTCCCAGCATCATCAGCACGACCAGCCCGCCGATCAGAAAGGCTGTCGCTTCATACCATTCCATCATCTCAATGCTCCCCGCCGGCGCCGGTATAGGCTTCGCCACGCAGCAGCATCCGCAGAAATTCGGTGGCCATCAGCGCAAATCCGGCGGCCATGAAGGCATAAAGCAGCCAGCCGGGCAGATCGACGGAGCGGATGTCAACCGTGCCCGCCTGCCATTGGTGAAAGGCGATCTTGCCGGAAACGCCCGCCAGAATAGCGGTGGCCAGCCCGGCTGCGATGACAACGGCCCGGTTGGCGATGCGCTGAACCACACGGGGTGTCAGCCCGATGATTGAAGACAGGGAAACATGGCCGTTGATCCGCACGAGCCAGGGCGCGGCGGCCATCGTGCTGAACAACAGCGCATATTCGACAATGGCACTGGTGGCGCGCAGCGGCGGCAGGCCAAGATTGCGGCTGAGCACATCATAGATGATCAGCGCGGTGATTGCGGCAAGGCTGGCGGCTCCGCAAGCTGCCAGCCAGATGACACAGCGGTCATAGGCGTTCAAAAGATTCATGTGCATTTCCTGGCAGAGTACCGGGCACAGAGGCCCGGTACTGAACGGGGCTCAGCGTGAAAAATACAGCTTGCGCAGCGTATCGGCATGGGGCGAGCCGGAGGCTTTCAGCCGGTTCCAGACCGCATCATGAGCCGCATCGACAAAGGCCTTGGCTGCATCGCCGTCAAGCTGCACCACCTGCATGCCCTGGGCCTCGAAACGGGCGTTCACATCTGCCGTCAGCTTCTGCCAATCGGCATAGCCGCTGGCCTCGAATTCGATGGCGACCTCGTTCAGGATACGGCGCGACTCCTCGCTCAGGGCTTCCCATTTGGCGGGGGAAATGTAGATGCCCAGATCGGATTGCAGGAAGCCCGGATCGACGCGGTATTTCAGGAAGCGATCCCAGTTCCAGCCCTCAATCGCAGAGGGCGGATAGCCAAGCCCGTCAAACGTGCCACGCTCCAGCCCGGTGTAGACATCCGGCACCGGAATGCTGACCGGCACGGCGCCCAGGCTTTCGTAAAAGGCGTTGTACAGCGGCGAGGCGCGCAGGCGCTTGCCCGTCAGATCAATCTCGCCATTCGCCTTGCGGGCCGGTTCTTCCAGAAGATACAGATGCAGCGGCGCGGCGGGCGCAAAGCGCGCCAGAACATGCACGCCCAGCTTTTCGGCAGCCACTTTCTGGATCAGATCAAACCCGCCGTTTTCACGTGAGACGGTCGGTTCAAGATCACTGCCCACCCAGGCGTCAACCTCTGGCATGGTGCCCAGAGCATAGCTGAGAGGGCCGAAGGTCATGTCGATCACGCCACGGCCGATTGCCTCGATCTGCTGCAGGCCGGGCACGATTTCCGGGCCGCCGATCACGTCGATGCGGATGACGCCAGCGCCGCGCGTATTCACTGCATCGGCAAAGCGGCTGTAGAATTGGGTGGTATTGTCACTGTTCGGGAAAGCGGTCAGCGAGCGCAGAACATCTTCGGCCATCGCGGTTGTGGCGGTCAGCGCACCGGCCATGACGGTAGCCAGCATCAGCGCCGCCCGGCGCATCTTCTGTGCCTGGGGGCAAGCAATCATGTCATTCTCCTGTTGGTCACGTTTTTTTCTATGTCGCAGCCGGGTTGGCCCGGCTGTCGATACCTTACGCTAGCACGTGATACTTCACGTATTATTGCTGATTTTGCAAAACACACTTCTCCACCGCCGGATGGTGGAACGGGCAGGGTTCGGAAGGTTGCGGCAGATCGGCCGCGGGCTGGGCCCAATGGCTTTCGAACGCATTTTCGCGGAAATGGGCGACCAGCGCGTCGATGAACAGGCGGGCCCGCATGGGCAGAAAACTGCGCGTCGGGTAGGCGATGTTCATCGTCAATCCGCGCGGCGTCCAGCCGGGAAGCACCGGGACAAGGCGCCCCGCCCGCAGATCGTTGTGGATGATATAGGCGGGCTGGATCAGAATCCCCATGCCCCCCAGCGCGGCGTCGCGCAACAGTTGACCATCATTGGCAACCAGATCGCCAGAGACATTCTGGCGACAGGTGGTTTCGCCATCTGTCAGGGTCAGCACATCCCAATCTTCGGCCAGCGAATACAGCAGCAGCCGGTGGTGTTGCAGATCGCCGGGCCGCTGCGGTGTGCCATAGCGATCAAGATAATCGGGTGCAGCGGCCAGCACGCGCGGCACCTCGGCCAGTTTGCGGATGGTCACCGAACTGTCGGCCTCGGCGCGTTTGGTGCGGATCGCCAGATCCAGCCCGTTTTCGATGATGTCGCAATAGCGGTTCGAGGCCTGAAGTTCGATCTTCACCAAGGGGTAGCGCGCCTTGTAGCCATGGATGACCGGCATCAGATGCAAGAGCGCAAAGGATAGGGACGCGCCGATGCGCAGCGTGCCAAAAGGCTCGGCGGCGCCGCGGATCACGCTTTCTTCGGCCTCGCGCAGGCTGTTGAGAATTTCGCGGGCGTTGCGGGCGTAGGTCTCGCCTTCCGAGGTCAGCGACATCTGCCGCGTGGTGCGCTGCACCAGCCGGACGCCCAGCCGGGCCTCCAGCGCCGAAAGGGTGCGGCTGACGCCCGAAACCGAAAGCCCCAGAACCTCCGAGGCGCGGGTCAGGTTGGCCTCTTCGGCAATGGCCGCGAAGACCTGCAGTTCTGTGATCCGGTCCATGGTACATCCACCGCCCATTTACAGTAATGTTACCATATCAGCCTTCCCTCGAATCAGCCAGTTTTGTTTGTGCCCAGATGAATCTTTGCGTCCTGTGCAATGATGTTTCGCCAATTGCGTGATTTATCCTGTAATTAGCTGGTGTCACTGTGGGTCAACCGGGACTGAACCCGGGCTGCCAGCCACCGGAGAGCTTCATGACAGATGCAAATGCCTGCCCGATCCGCCACATCGTGATGTGGAATGTCGCGGGCAGCACCGAGGCCGAAAAGCGCCGCGCCATCGACAGCGTGCGCCGCGAATTCGAAGCACTGCAAGGCCGCATTCCCGGCATGACGCGCCTTGAGATTGGCGTGGATATCAGCCGGATTGATTATGCCTGCGACATGCTGCTGCTGACCGAATTCGAGAGCGCGGCGGCGCTGGCGGCCTATGCGGTGCATCCCGAACATCTGGCCGTGCGCGACCGGCTGGCGGGGCTGCGGATCGCCCGGCATCAGGTGGATTACCCGATGATACCGCAGGATCATCCGCCCATCGCACAGGAAGGGGCCGCCGGATGATCGAACACGGGTTCATCTACAGCGGCCAGCCATCCCGCGTGATTTTCGGCTTTGGCACCACTGCGGCGCTGCCCGAGGAAATGGCGCGCCTAGGCGCCCGCCGCGCCCTGATCCTGTCGACCCCGGCGCAGGAGGCTCAGGCGCACAAGCTGGTTGAAATGCTGGGCGAGGCGGCAGTCGGCATCTTTCCCGGCGCGGTGATGCACACGCCGGTGGATATCAGCGATCTGGCAGCGGACCGGGCGCGCCAGATCAAGGCGGATGTGGTCGTGGCGTTTGGCGGCGGATCGACCACGGGGCTGGGCAAGGCCATTGCCCTGCGCACCGGCTTGCCGCAGATCGTGCTGCCCACCACCTATGCCGGATCAGAGATGACGCCGATCCTGGGGGAAACCTCGGGCGGGCAGAAGCGCACCCAGACGACACCCAAGGTTCTGCCGCAGGTGGTGATCTATGATGTCGACCATACGATGGGCCTGCCGGTTGGCCTGTCGGGCACCAGCGGGATCAATGCCATCGCCCATGCCGTCGAGGCGCTTTATGCGCGGGAGGCCAATCCTGTCATCAGCCTGATGGCGGCAGACGGCATTGGTGCGCTGGCCCGCGCCCTGCCCGCCATTGCCCGGAATCCAGCGGATCGCACGGCGCGGGCCGATGCGCTTTATGGGGCATGGCTGTGCGGAATCTGCCTGGGTTCCGTGGGTATGGCGCTGCATCACAAGCTTTGTCACACTTTGGGCGGCACATTCGATCTGCCCCATGCCGAAACCCATACGCTGATCCTGCCCCATGCGCTGGCCTATAACGCCCCCGCCGTGCCCGAGGCCATGGCCCGGCTGCGAGGTGTGCTGGGGCCTGACCCGGCACTGGCCCTGTTCAACCTGGGTCATGCCGTGGGGGCGCCTGCCTCTTTGGCCGCGCTGGGGATGCCGGACAGCGGGATTGTGCGGGCCGTCGATCTGGCGCTGTCCAACCCCTATTGGAACCCCCGCCCGCTGGAACGCGATGCCCTGACCGCGCTGATTGCCCGCGCCCATGCCGGCGCCCCGCCCATCACCGCCTGAGGAGACCGAGATGAGCTATCTGTCCGAAGCCAATTCTGCTGAAACGGTCAACGGCCGCATCGGGGAGGCCACCGATCCGCGGCTGCGCCGTGTCATGACATCACTGGTCGACCATCTGCATGAGTTCATCAAGGATGTGGAGCTGACCGAGGCGGAATGGGAGGCCGCAATCGGCTTTCTGACCCGCACCGGCCAGATCTGCAGCGACACGCGGCAGGAATTCATCCTGCTGTCCGATGCGCTTGGCGTTTCGATGCTGGTGGATGCGATCAATCACCGCACGCCCGAGGGTGCGACCGAATCCACGGTCTTTGGCCCCTTTCATGTTGAAGGCGCGCCGAAACTGCCGATGGGCACCTGCATCAGCGCGGATGGCAAGGGCGAGATCTGTCTGTATCAGGGGCGGGTGCTGGATCTTGACGGGCGCCCGATCGAAAATGCGCTGGTCGATGTCTGGTCGGATAATGCCGACGGGTTTTATGATGTGCAGCAGCCCGACCTGCAGCCGAAATGGAACAATCGTGGCGTGTTTCGCACCGGCCCCGATGGCACCTATGCCTTTCGCGGCATCAAGCCGGTGTCCTATCCGATCCCGGATGACGGGCCGGTGGGCCAGATGCTGGCCGCCCTTGGCCGCCATCCCTGGCGCCCGGCGCATATGCACTTCCGCATCACCGCGCCGGGGCATGAACGCCTGATTACCCATATCTTTGTCGGCGGCGACAGCTATCTCGGCTCGGATGCGGTGTTCGGGGTGAAGGCCGCGCTGATTGCCGATTTTGAAGCGGTGCAAAGCCCGACGGAAGCCTGGCGCACGGCTTTCGACTTTGTGCTGCGGCCGATCTGATTTGCCCTTTGTCGGCAGGCGACCGTCTGGCTCCGACCCCGGGGTCAGGCCACCAGACTACACAAAAATCACGCGTGAAAACGCATCCATGACAGGTAAGAGGAAGCCAGACATGAGAATAGCGCCACCCGACAGCGCCGTTTCCGAACTTCTGCCCAGCGTCGTTACATTTCTGAAATCCCCCGGAATGTTGATCGGATCAGAGACATTGGCCGCGACGACCGGCGAAACCTTTGCGGTGTTCAACCCGGCCACCGGGGCCGAACTGGCCCGCGTTCCGGCAGGCACGGCTTCGGATGTGGATCATGCGGTCAAGGCCGCGCAAGCCGCCTTTGAAGGCCCGTGGTCGCAGATGTTGCCGGTGCAACGGCAGGGGTTGATGCTGAAACTGGCCGATCTGATCGAGCAGAATGGCGAAGAACTGGCGCAGTTGGAAACGCTCAACCAAGGCAAATCCATTCTGCTGTCGCGGCTGATCGAGGTGCAATCCTCGGCGGAATACATTCGCTACATGGCCGGCTGGTCCACCAAGATTCAGGGCACGACGCTGGATGTGTCGATCCCGATTCCGCCGGGGATGCGCTATCAGGCCTTCACCCGCAAGGAAGCGGTGGGTGTGGTGGCGGCGATCACGCCCTGGAACTTCCCGTTGAACATGGCGGTCTGGAAGATCGCGCCTGCGCTGGCCGCCGGTTGCACCGTGGTGTTGAAACCGGCGGAGGAAACCCCGCTCACCTCGATCCGGCTGGCGCAGCTGGCGCTGGAGGCGGGTATTCCGCCCGGTGTGGTGAATGTGGTGACCGGCATGGGGCACGAGGCCGGGGCCGCGCTGGTCGCCCATCCGGGCATCGCCAAGATCACCTTCACTGGATCGACCGAAACCGGCAAGCTGATCGGTATTCAGGCGATGAAGGACATGAAGCGCGTCACGCTGGAACTGGGCGGCAAGGCCCCGATGGTGATGTTTGACGATATGGATCTGGATCTGTTGGGCGTGGCTGCCGGGATCGGCGCCTTCTTCAACACCGGGCAGACCTGTTGCGCCGGAACGCGCATCTATGCCCAGAAGGGCATCTACGAAAAGGCGCTGGAGGTGATCGCCGGCGTCACCCGCAGCCTCGCCATCGGGTCGGGCCTTGATCCGGTGAACCAGATCAACCCGGTGGTGTCGGCCCGCCATCAGGCGCATGTAAAGGCCTGCATCGCACGCGGCCTGGAGGATGGCGCAAAGCCGGTGATCTGTGGCACGGCCCCCGAAACCGGCTTTTACGTGGCGCCCGAGCTGTTCACCGATGTGCGGCAGGACATGGCATTGATGCAGGACGAGGTCTTTGGCCCCGTGCTCACCATGACGCCCTTTGCCGATGCCGACGAGGCGGTGCGGCTGGCCAATGACACCCGCTATGGCCTTGGCGCCTCGCTCTGGACGCGGGATATCAACAAGGTGATGCGCTATGTGCCCAGGATTCAGGCCGGCACCGTCTGGGTGAACAGCCATAACATCCCCGATCAGAACATGCCGTTTGGCGGTGTCAAGCAATCGGGCATCGGGCGCGAACATGGCAGCGGCGCGCTGGACAATTATCTGGAAAGCAAATCGGTCTGCATCGCCTATCGGTGAAAGACGCCGCGCTGCAAAACCTGCACGGCCCCAAGCTGGGCCGTCAGGCCGGCTGTGCGTCAGATTGCATGGTATCATACGACATTCGCAGATTTGCGCAGAAACAGGGGGCGGCGCGAGCCGCCCCCTTTGGTTCAGGGCTGCATCAGCACCGATTTCGATGGGAAATCGGATGCCCAGGTGGAAGGCAGCGGGGCCACGAAAACATTCTCTGTCCGGGTGCGGGTGATCTTCCAGACGCCATCCGGCTCTTTGCGGAAGGTGTTGTTCAGGCGCGAAGACCGCAGCAGCGCCTTGCCATCCGAAAACAACCAAGGCTGCATATGCACCCATTGCCCATCCGCCGTGGTGCCGCCTGCATGGACATGGATCTGCTCTGACGTCAGGTAGTGGCAGTTCAGGATCAGCGCCGGATCGGTCTTGCCACCCCAGAAACCTTCGAAATGCCGCCGGATGGCATCCGCGCCCACGGCACGGCCGAACTGGCCGTTGTAATATTCGCCCACACCTTCCCAGACCGCATCTTCTGTATAAAGCGCCATGATCAGGTGGATGCGTTCGGCATCGTCCTGCACGCCATATTCGGGCATCGGTGTATCGCAGAGAAACATGTAGCGCGCCTGGATGCGGCGAATATCGGCCTCGGCTTCAAGCACCTCGATACGGCGGACCAGGCCCGCAATGTCAGCGTCTGTCGTCATTTTCTATCCTGTCAGTGAAGGTCGGCAGGGCCTTGCCTCAAACGGGGGAAGGCAGGCCAAGTGCATCTGCAGGCTAACCGTGGTGGGGCAGCGGTCAAGCGGTAATATTCACGCAATATGGCCAAGGTGGCATGATCGAACGCCAAGCCCTTGTTCTGGCGCGCAACGATGCAGCTGGAAAACACCTTTGCATCAAATGCAAGAAACAGATGCTGCTTTCCTGCTATATTACGTGAAGTTTCATCAAATCACCACTGGGATGGAACGGACCCACAATCTGAACTGCGTGAACAGGGCCAACCGGCCCCTGCGTCTGCTTGCGCGCTATCTATCTGATAATATGAAACTTATTTGCAATCTTCATCGAATCATGTTGACCGATATCAAATTTACAGTAACTTTCACGTAACAGGGAGCAGGCCAACCGGCCTGACACAGCACAGAAGCCAGCATGAGCCACTCAGCCCCCACCATCCCGGGGATCGACCTCGGCTTGTCGATCGCCGCGCCAGATTGCCCCGCCGATGCGCCCCGCGTTGCGGTGAAGGATTGCCTTGATATCGCAGGATATCCCACGCGCTGTGGTTCGGCCGCATTTGCCGGTGCAACGCCCGCCCTTGCCCATGCCGATGCCGTGGAACGGCTGCTGCAGGCCGGTTGCAGGATTGTCGGCAAGACGCGGATGCACGAGCTGGCCTATGGCATGACCGGGGTGAATGCCCATGGCGGAACGCCGGTCAACCCGCGCTGGCCGGATCGCATCCCGGGCGGCTCTTCCTCGGGTTCGGCAGTGGCGGTGGCTGCGGGTGAGGCCGATTTTGCCATTGGCACCGATACGGGCGGGTCGATCCGGCAACCGGCGATCTGCTGCGGGATCATCGGCTTCAAACCCAGCTTTGGCCGCATCGGACGCCGTGGCGCCCATCCGGCCGACAGCTCGCTGGATTGCATCGGCCCATTCGCCCGCAGCGTTGCGATGATCGAGCGGGCGATGCAGGCGCTTGACCGGGAATTCAGGCCCGAAACCCTGACCCATGCGCCGCGACTGGCCCGGCTGCGCACCAGCTTTGACCGCGATGTGGGCGACAGTCTGATCCTGCCGATCATGGCGCAGGGATATGAGATGCCCTATGTCGACCTGCCACTGCTGGATGATGCCTTCCGCGCCGGGATGATCGTGATTGGCCGCGAAACCGCCGGGGCCTTTGGCCATCTGCTGGCCAGTGCAGCACCGCTGGGGACGGATATCCGCAGCCGACTGGCGGCTGCGATGCTCATTCCGGATACAGATCTGGCATGGGCAGAAGGCATTCGGCACAGCTTTACCACTGAGGTGGACGGGCTGCTTGGCCAATATGATGCCATTCTGACCCCGGCCCTGCCAACCGTGCCACCGCTGCTGTCAGAGGCGGCAGACCCGGCGAAAGTTCTGCCGTTGACCCGCTATCTGCGCCCGTTCAACCTGTCCGGTCATCCGGCCATCGTTCTGCCCACGCTGACCCGCGACGGGCTGCCATCGGGCCTGCAGATCATTGGCCGCCCCGGCGCCGATGCGCAGCTTTGCGCCATAGCCCGCTGGTTCTGCGAGACCGTTCCGAATTTCCAGATCCCTGAATCTTCAGGCCCCAGAAATCTTCAGGCCAAGGACTGACGAGATGAACTCCCACACACCCCAGCCGAAGCCCCAGATGCTGGATGCACTCAAGGCAGAAATCTGCGCCCGCCGGGCCGAATTTCAGACCCTGCGCCATATTCCGCAGGACATCGTGCGCCAGTTTCAGGCCGTTGGCGTCTATCGCGCATTCGTGCCGGAACGTTTTGGCGGCGATGCACACTCCCCGGCCGAATTCTGCCGCCTGATCGAAGAGATCGCCTCGGCCGATGCCTCGGCCGGCTGGGTGGCGAGTTTTGGTGTCTCGGCCACCTATCTGGCGGCGCTGCCGCCCGAAACCTATGCGGCAATCTATGGCGCCGACCCCGACACCGTCTTTGCCGGCGCGATGTTCCCACCGCAGCCCGCGCGCCGGGTGCCCGGCGGGCTGGAGGTGCGGGGCCGCTGGCCCTGGGGGTCGGGGGTGATGGGGGCATCAATCGTGGGCGCGGGCATCCGCATCGAGGGCGAGGCCACC
>Ga0154534_1024_pt4 | contig 13612 bp, 10 predicted proteins | sample RifGroF1_FD_105677 | JGI IMG/M metagenome (GOLD analysis project Ga0154534, IMG submission 105677) | Rhodobacteraceae bacterium GWF1_65_7 | reverse complement strand
GAGCTTGCGACGGTCAGCGCGGCGGCAAAGGGCGTGGGATAGCCCCGGTTTTCCATCTGCTTGATGACAAGGTTGCCGATCCCCGCCACATCGGCGATGGCCGATCCGGTGATGCCGCCGAAGAACAGCGAACACATCACGTTCACCTGTGCCAGCCCGGCGCGCATATGGCCGACCAGGCTGTTGGCCAGCAGGAAGATGCGGTCCGTCAGGCCGATGGCCGTCATCAGATGGCCCGCCAGAATGAAGAAGGGAATGGCCAGCAGGGCCGGGCTGTCGATGCCTTCCAGGATGTTCAGCGGAAAGACGTAAAGCGTGCGCAGGCTGTCGGCCAGACCGATCTGGGCGATGGCGGCCAGCGTTCCGATGGCCAGCGACAGCACCACCGGCACACCGAGGATCATCAGCAGCAGGAAGAGGCCAAAGATTGTAACGGCTACCATTGCAGCTGCTCCGTTTCGTCTGCGACCGTGACCGCCCGCCAGCCACAGGCCAGCACGACGAATTCGACGGCAAAGTGAAGGACAATGAACGCGGAAGAGACCACCATGGGGATCGACAGCCAGTAGCGTTGCAGCCCCACCAGCTCGATCACACCGCGTTGCCGGGCGAGGATCTGCGGCAGTTCGGCCACCAGCACGCCACAGACCACGATCCCGCAGAGCGCGCCGATCATCTGGAACACCCGGTTCGGCCCGGAGCCAAACCGGCTGACAAAGAAGCTGAGCGAGATATCCATGCCGCGCCGGTACATCGGGAAGAAGGCCAGAAACACGCTCCAGACCATCATCACGCCGGTCCAGGACGACACCCACAGCAGGCTGCCGAAGCCGAAATTGCGCATGGTGATGTTGACCATGTTGATCAGCAGCATGGCCGCCAGCAGCAGCTCTGCCCCGGTCAGGGAAATGGTGGCGAGCCGGTCCATCACAGTGTCAAAGATGCGAAGCCAGCCTGGGGGGGTGCCGGTGGCACCCCCGTCGTTCGGATCGGTTGCCATCCGGGGCCCCTTTACTCGCCGCGCACGGCCATGGCCGCCTCAAGCATTCCTTCGGGCAGAACACCCGCCGCATCCTGCTGGGCGTACCAGTCGGCCATATAGGCAAACAGCGGTTCCAGCGGCATTTCGGTGAAGGTCACCCCCTTCGCCTCGACCGCGGCGCGCATCTTGGCGGAATTTTCGCCCATCAGCGTCACGCTGAATTCACCCGCATCCTTGTGGGCCTGCAACAGGGCCTGCTGGTTTTCGGGGGAAAGCGCGTCAAAGGCGGCCGCGTTCATCATGAACGGCAGACCCTGCCAGAATTCGTTGGTCTGGGTGATATAGGGGGCCTGTTCATAGAACCCCATCGCCTCGACCAGCGCGGCCGGGCTGGTGACGGCATTGGCCAGCCCGCTTTGCAGACCCTGATAGGTTTCCGTCCAGGCCAGCATCGCCAGTTCGGCGCCAAGATGCGTCCAGATGTCGATCGCCAGCTGATCGGGATACATGCGCAGCGTGATATCCTTGATGTCTTCGAAACTGTCGATCGGCTCTTTCGAGATCAGCACGCGGAACGGGCCGCGCACCACCGCCATCGGTTCGCCCAGCGGGCGCACACCTGCGGTATCTTCGGCCTGCTGGAACCAGCCCTGCACCAGATCGCTTTTGGTATATTCCACCCATTGTTCGCGCGTCTGGAACAGGAACAGCGGCGCCACCCATTTGATTTCGGGCACCCATTTCTGCAGGAAGAAGGCATCTTCGGCATAGATGTTGATGGTGCCGAGTTCGAGCTGTTCCAGAACCGCCGCCTCTTTGCCCAGCTGTTCCGACGGATAGACCTGCACATCCATCTCGCCATTGGACAGTTCGCGCGCACGGTCGGCGAAATACTGGAACACCTTACCTTCCGGGCTGTCGGGCGGCATCTTGGTGGCAAAGCGCCAGGTTTCCGCAGCTGCAATTCCCGCGCCCAGCATCAGCACGGTGCTGGCGGCAAGAAGTGCATGGCCCAGGGGCCGAAGCATTGTTGTCAGTCTCATCCTGTTGGTCCTTTTCGGTGTTGCGTTGCGGGCGGTTCAAACCACCTCTTGGTATTCGTTATATCAGATTATTCTGCGGCGCGGTTCACGGCGGGCAGGCGCCCCCAGCCACCGCCGCCCGGCGTTTCCAGCACGAGCGTTTCACCATCCTGCAGCGTCATGGAGCCTTTGGCCGGCCGCTCTTCGGCGGTGCCGTCGCGGCTGACAGACCAGTTGCGCCCCTTCGCCCCCTCCTCGCCGCCATGCAGCCCATAGGGGGCAAAGCGGCGGCGGTCGGTCTGCAGGGACACCCGGGCATCATGGCCGATGATCTGGATGGCGCGGATGATGCCATCGCCCCCGGGGTTCAGCCCTGCCCCGCCCGACCCTTCGCGCAGTTCATAGCGCAGACAGCGCAGCGGATAGCTGATTTCCAGCGATTCAATCGGCGTGTTCAGCGTGTTCGACATATTGGCATGAACGCCCGACATGCCCGGCCCCATCGGCCGCCCGCCCTGCCCGCCCCCCGAAGTTTCGATATAGGTATAGGCCTTGCCCGTGCGCGGATCGGTGCCGCCGATGCCGATCAGGTTCATCGTGCCATTCGACGCGGCGGCGATCCGGTCGGGCGCGATCTGGGCAAAGCCTTTCAGAATGGTATCGGCCAGCCGTTGCGTGGTTTCGGTATTGCCGGCACAGACCGCCGCGGGGCGCTGTGCATCCAGAAAACACCCTTTGGGAATATGCACCGTCACCGGGCGCAGCACGCCCGCATTGGGCGGCAGGCTGGCATCCGTCAGCAGTTTCAGCGAATAGAAGATCGAAGACCAGCACATTGGCGCCACGGCATTCACATTGCCCCGGACCATGGCCGAGGTGCCCGTGAAATCAAAGCTGATGCAATCTTCCGTCAGCGTGATCTTCAACCGGATCCACACCGGATCGTCGCTTGACCCGTCGCTGTCCAGGCAGTCTTCGGTGACCCACACACCCTTGGGCAGTTCGGCCAGCCGGGCCCGCATCCGCCGTTCGGTATAATCAAGGATCGCATGCAGCCCCTCTTCCAGCCCATCGGCGCCAAAGCGTTCGGCCAGTTCGCCCATGCGCCGTTCCCCGATGCGCAGGGCCGCCAGCTGCGCGTTCAGATCGCCGCGGCGCTCTTCGGGCGTGCGCACATTGGTCAGCACCATCGACAGGATATCCGCCTGCAACACCCCCGCCCGATAAAGCCGCACAGGCGGAATGATGAGGCCTTCCTGAAAGATCTCGGTCGAGCGGCCGGGCATCGACCCCGGCTCCATCCCGCCCACATCAGAGTGATGCGCCCGGCTGGCGACATAGGCCACCCGCCGCCCGGCGATGAACACCGGGGCGATCAGGGTGATATCGGGCAGATGCGCCCCGCCGATATAGGGATCGTTGACGATGACCACATCGCCCGCGTCCAGCGGCCCCGTCACCTCCAGCGTCGGGCGCACGGCGCGCAGCATCGAGCCCAGATGCACCGGCACATGCTCGGCCTGCGCCACGAGTTCCGCCCCGGCGGTGAAGATGGCGCAAGAGGCATCCATGCGTTCCTTGATATTGGGCGAAAAGGCGGTGTGCTTCAGCACGGCGCCCATTTCCTGCGCCGTAGCCTCCAGCGCGTTGCGCAGAACCTCAAGCCGGATCGGATCAAACCCGCTCATTGCGCGACCTCCACGATGATATTGCCGGATGCCAGAACCTCGGCCCGGTCGCCGGGATAAAGAATGGTGGTGGCCGAGACCTCTTCGATGGCGGCGGGACCATGGATGACATTGCCCGCCAGCAGCGCCTCGCGCCGCCAGACCTGCGCGATATGCCAGGCCCCCTGGCCGCCGCCATCGCCGGGTTCGAAATACACCGGGCGGGTGGCCCGCAGCGCCGCATCGGGCGGGGTCAGGCCACCGGGCGCCACTTCGGGCAGCATAGGCTTTTCGATCCGGCCGATGCCGGTGACGTTGAACCCCACCACTTCCAGCGGCACTTCGGGGTCTGCATGACCAAAGCGCGCCAGATGCGCGGCGTTGAAGGCGGCGGGCAGCGCCTGCCACCAGCCGGGGCTGGCCGGGTCTGTCTGGATGGGCAGGGCGAAACTTTGCCCGGCATAGCGCAGGTCGATGCGGATTTCGACCTCACGCTGCGCGGGGGGCACGCCATCGCCTGCCAGATGCGCCCCGGCCCGGTCCACCAGTGCCGCGATCAGGGCCCCGGCGCCCTCGGCGCCCAGGGTTTCGAAGGGCGCGATATGGGTTTCCACGAAATCATGCCGCAGGTCGGAAATCAGCTGCCCCATAGCACAGAGGATACCGGGCGTCGGCGGTACCATCACGCGCGGCATCTTCAGATCGCGCGCCACCGGGCTGCCGTGCATCGGCCCTGCCCCGCCAAACGGCACCAGCGCGAAATCGCGCGGATCATAGCCGCGTTCGACGGAAACCACCCGGATGCCGCGCACGATATTGGCATGGGCCACCCGCAGGATACCCGCCGCCGCCTCTTCCAGCGAAAGGCCCAGCGGCCCGGCGATATCGCGCTGAATGACGCGCGCGGCACCTGCCGCATCCAGCGCCATGCTGCCCCCCAGGCGCGAGCTGGCATCAAACCGGCCCAGCACGATATTGGCATCGGTCACCGTCGCGCGGTCGCCGCCACGGCCATAGCAGACCGGGCCGGGCACGGCCTCGGCGCTCATCGGGCCGACGCGCAGCGCGCCGCCTTCGTCGATCCAGGCGATGGAGCCGCCGCCGGCGCCGATGGCGTTGATGTCGATCACCGGCAGCTGGATCGGCACGGTTTCCAACGAGGCCGAGCGGGTGATTTCAGGCCGCCCGTTGCGGATCAGGCTGATGTCGGTAGAGGTGCCGCCGATATCCATGGTGATGATATCGGCGATCCCGGCGCTGGCCGCCACATGGGCCGCCGCCACCACCCCACCCGCCGGGCCGGACAGCACGGTATGCACCGGCTTTTCGCGGGCGCTGTCCAGGCTCATCAGCCCGCCCGCCGCATCCATCACCATCACCGGGCGATCCGCCGCCAGCCCCAGGCCGGTTTCCGCATCCTGCAGGATACCCGACAGCGTGCGCAGATAGGTTTCCATCACCGGGCGCAGATAGGCGTTCAGCACGGTGGTGCTGGCCCGTTCATATTCGCGGAATTCCGAATTGATATCGGTCGAGGCACAGACGGCCACCCCCGGCAGCTCTGCCTCCAGAATGGCGCGGGCGCGTTTTTCATGCGCGGTATTGGCGTAAGAATGCAGGAACAGGATGCCCACCGATTCCACCCCCGCAGCCGCCATGGCCCGGGCCGCGGCGCGCACGTCGTCTTCGGCCAGCGGCTCCAGCTCTTCGCCTGCGGGGCCGATGCGGCCACGGGCGGTAAAGCACAGCTCGCGCGGCACCAGCTGTTCGGGGCGGACCACGCGGATGTCGAACAATGTGGGCCGGTTCTGGCGCCCGATCTGCAGCAGATCGCGGAAGCCCGCATTGGTCAGAAACGCAGTGCGCGCGCCGTTGCGCTGGATCACCGCATTGGTGGCGGTGGTCATGCCATGGCCCACATAGGCCACATCGGCCCCGGTGGCGCCCTGCTGGGCCAGCGCCTGCTTCAACCCCTCTGCCGTGCCAAGCGCACGGTTGCCGGGTGTGGTGGATACCTTGGATACCGTGATGCGGCGGGTGGCGGCATCATAGGCAATACTGTCGGTGAAGGTTCCCCCGACATCCGAGGCGACACGGAATCTTAGATCGACGGCCACGGCATTTTCCTGTAACGATAACGTTGCAGTTAGAGTTGATCGAAGGAAAATTCCTGTCAATAAAAATTTTGCCGCTTTGTGAATACAGGCTCTGGCGCTGTTTCGATTGCTTCGCACCAGGAAAACAGATCAAACATTGAGCATGACGGAATCTTCTGACCCCCTCGAACCCGCACCCTCCACGCCGGAGGATGGCCAGCCGCCCAACCTGCACCGCCTGCGCAGCGAGGCGACACGCGCCCGTATTCTGGATGCCGCGCATATCCAGTTCGTGGCCAATGGTCTGGAAGGCACAAGGATGGAGGCGATCGCGGCCGAGGCCGGGGTCAACAAGTCATTGGTTTACCGCCATTTTGGTAACCGCGAACAGCTTTACCGCGATGTGCTGCGCCGCGCCTATCAGAAGATGCGCGATGCCGAAGCGGCGCTGCAGCTGCCGGATGATCCCTTGCTGGCGCTGGATCGTCTGGTGTCCTTCACGCTGCAATACTATCTGGAAAATCCCGATTTCCTGATTCTGGTGGGGATCGAAAACCTGAAGCAGGGCGAACATCTGCGCCAGATCGACCGCGAGGGGCTGCATGTCTCCAGCCTGCTGGATATCGTGCGCCGAATCATCCGCACAGGTGAGGAACAGGGTCTGTTCCGCAGCGGGCTGGACCCGGTAGAGTTCTACATGGTGGTTTCATCGCAATGCTGGTTCACCGTGGCCACCAAGCATACCTTCAGCATCACCTTTGACATGGATGTGCAGGATCCTGCCAACATTGCCCGGCGGCGCGCGCTGATCTGCGATAATGTCCGCCGCTATGCGCTGCGCGATCCTGCGGCGCATCCCGGCACGGCCCGCTGACCGCTCAGGCCGCCGGAAGCGCCGGGCCTTGATCTGCACCCGACAGGCCGGCCGCCGCATGGCACGGCAGATCCGCCGCCGTCAGACGGACGATTTCTGCAATCTCGCGCAGCTGCTGTGCCAGCGGGCTGGTGTTGCGCCAGATCATGCCGATGGTCCGCGATGGCTGCGGCCCGGCAAAGCGCGCAATGGAAACCGCGGCAGACCGCGTTTCCACCGGCACCGCCATTTCCGGGATCAGCGTCACCCCGATGCCCGCCCCGACCATCTGCACCAGCGTCGACAAGGAGCTGCCATCCATCAGCTCGCGCGGGACGACAGAGTTCATGTCACAGAAGGAAAGCGCCTGATCGCGGAAGCAATGCCCCTCTTCCAGCAGCAAGAGCCGCATTTCGCGCAGGCTGTCACGGTTGGGCACCGGCTTGCTGGCATCGGCGCCGGGCCGGACCAGCACGAAATCTTCGGAAAACAGCGCCACTTCGGTAAAGCTGGCCTCCGACACCGGCAAGGCGACGATGGCCGCATCCAGCCGCCCCTCCACCAGTTCCTCGATCAGCTTCTGGGTCACCGTTTCGCGCACATGCAGATCAAGGCCAGGGTTGCTGCGCACAAGATTGCCGATCAGGCTGGGCAGCAGATAGGGCGCAACCGTCGGAATGACCCCGATCCGCAGCCGCCCCACCAGCCGATCACGCGAGGCGCGCGCCAGATCGGCCAGCTCGTCCACCGCGCGCAGGATTTCGCGCGCGCGCGGGGCGAATTCTTCGCCAAATCCGGTCAGGCGTACCTGCCTTGCGCCACGTTCGAACAGCTCTGTTCCCAGAATCTCTTCCATCTCCTTGATCTGCATCGACAGCGCGGGCTGCGAAATCGCACAGGCATCCGCCGCACGGCCGAAATGGCCATGCCGGGCCAGCGCCTCGAAATAGCGCAGCTGTTTGAGGGTGAGGTTCATGATAAGTTTACCTTATCGTGGCAATCAGAAAATAAGACTTAAACTAATTACCGGGATTTGCTACCCAAAGCTACACCGAATGAGGATGCGCCCCGTCCCCTGCCTGGCCCTGCCCGCAACCGGCAGGCTGTCACAGGGCATCGGGCGCAGGCTCGTTCAAAGAGGCTGCCAGTGTTGGAGAGACCAATGGACGGAAACGATATCCCAAGCGCCAGCAAATGCCCTGTCATGCACGGAGGCGCCAAACATACGACATCTTCAAACCGGACCAACCGGGAATGGTGGCCGAACCAGCTTAACCTGAAGATTCTGCATCAGAATTCCAGCTTGCCCAACCCGCTGGGCACGGAATTCAACTATGCGCAGGCCTTTACCGCGCTGGATCTGGATGCCGTCAAACAGGATCTTTACGCCCTGATGACGGATTCGCAGGACTGGTGGCCGGCCGATTGGGGCCATTACGGCCCGCTGTTCATCCGCATGGCCTGGCACAGCGCCGGCACCTACCGCACCGGCGACGGCCGGGGGGGTGCAGGCACCGGCACGCAGCGCTTTGCGCCGCTGAACAGCTGGCCCGATAACGTGAACCTCGACAAGGCGCGCCGCCTGCTGTGGCCGATCAAGCAGAAATACGGCAACAGCCTGAGCTGGGCCGATCTGATGATCCTGGCAGGCAATTGCGCGCTGGAATCCATGGGCTTCAAGACCTTCGGCTTTGGCGGCGGCCGGGCTGACATCTGGGAACCGGAAGAAGATATCTACTGGGGCGGCGAAACCGAATGGCTCGCCACCAGCGAAAAGGCCAACAGCCGCTATTCGGGCGAGCGGAACCTGGAAAATCCGCTGGCCGCCGTGCAGATGGGCCTGATCTACGTGAATCCCGAAGGCCCGGATGGCAACCCCGATCCGCTGGCCTCGGCCTTCGACATCCGCGATACCTTTGCCCGGATGGCCATGAATGACGAAGAGACCGTGGCACTGGTTGCAGGTGGCCACACCTTCGGCAAATCGCATGGCGCGGGCGATGTGGCGCTTGTCGGGCGTGAGCCCGAAGCGGCCGGCATCGAAGAAATGGGCCTGGGCTGGAAGAATGCCTTTGGCACCGGCAAGGGCTTCCACACCACGGGCAGCGGCATCGAGGGTGCCTGGAAACCGAACCCCACCACCTGGGACATGGGCTATCTGAAAGTCCTGTTCAAATATGACTGGGAACTGGTGAAATCCCCGGCCGGCGCGCATCAGTGGCTGGCCAAGGATGTGGCGGAAGAAGACATGGTGGTGGATGCGCATGATCCTTCGATCAAGCACCGCCCGATGATGACGACCGCCGATCTGGCGCTGAAATTCGATCCGATCTACGCCCCGATTGCCCGGCGCTATCACGAAAACCCGGAACTCTTTGCCGATGCCTTTGCCCGCGCCTGGTTCAAGCTGACCCACCGCGACATGGGGCCGAAGGTCCGGTATCTGGGCAAGGAAGTGCCGGCCGAAGATCTGATCTGGCAAGATCCCGTCCCCGCCGTGGATCATCCGCTGGTCGATGCGCAGGATATCTCGGCGCTGAAGGCCCAGATTCTGGCCTCTGGCCTGACGATGGCCGAACTGGTCGGCACGGCCTGGGCCTCGGCCTCCACCTTCCGCGGTTCCGACAAGCGCGGCGGTGCCAATGGCGCCCGCATCCGCCTTGCGCCGCAAAAGGACTGGGAGGTGAACCAGCCCGAACAGCTGGCCAAGGTTCTGGCCACGCTGGAAACGGTACAAGCCGGGTTCAACGGCGCCCAGACCGATGGCAAGAAGATCTCGCTGGCCGATCTGATCGTGCTGGGCGGCTGCGCGGCTGTTGAACTGGCGGCGAAGGCTGCGGGTCACACGGTAGAAGTGCCGTTTGCCCCGGGCCGCACCGATGCCAGCCAGGAACAGACCGATGTGGAAAGCTTTGATGTGATGGAACCCATCGCAGACGGCTTCCGCAACTATCAGAAGGGCAGCTATTCGGTTTCGCCCGAAGAACTGCTGATCGACAAGGCACAGCTGCTGACCCTGACCGCACCGGAAATGACGGTTCTGGTCGGCGGGATGCGGATGCTGGGGGCCAACCATGACGCCGCACAGCATGGGGTGTTCACCAGCCGCCCGGGCGCGCTGACGGCAGATTTCTTCGTGAACCTGCTGGATATGCGCACCACCTGGACCCCGACCGCCGAGGGCCTGTTCGAAGGGCGCGACCGTTCGACCGGCGCGCTGAAATGGACGGCGACGCGGGTGGATCTGGTGTTCGGTTCTAACTCGCAGCTGCGCGCCCTGGCCGAGGTCTATGGCCAGGCGGATGCAGGCGAGCGCTTTGTGCGCGATTTCGTGGCCGCATGGACCAAGGTGATGAACGCAGATCGCTTCGATCTGGCGTAACCTGCACAAACAGAACGGGCGCGGCTGGGATCAGCCGCGCCCGTTTTCAATTAGCCAGCGACTATTCGGTGCCGCTGCGCAGTTCGGCCAGCAGCGCCTCGAACCGCGCCGGGCTCAGCGTCAGCCCCTGCGCCCGGATCACCAGCCCCGTCTCTGACCGGCCGAATTCCAGCACAGCACCCGATGCCAGAACCTCGCGCTGCAATGCAGGCAGGCTGCGCGGGCGGCCACCCTTTTGTGAGGCGCCCTGTGGAACGGCCATCACCGCATCCAGACATTTCCATTCCGCTTCGGCCCGGTCTGGCGCCGCCTGCGCCAGCGCATCCCGCAAACGGGCACCTTGGCCATCCCGTAGCGCCTGCGCCAGCTGCAGCCCCTGCTTTTCCCCAAGCGCGGCGGGAAAGGCCAGCAGATCGCCCAAAACCTCATGCACCAGCGCAAACCCGCGGATCTTGGACCGCTTGGATTTGGACGCCGCCGCAAAAATCACATCCACCGCCTCATCGACCGAGGCAAAGGCCCCCTGCCCTGCCGCAACCGCCGCAATGCGACCGCGTTCATAAGGCGTCAGCGCTGCGCGGATTTCGTTTTCTTCCACCATCCCCGCATAAACAGCCGCCGCATCCCGGCCCTGCCGCAGCAGCGCCAGAACTTCGGCCTGCGGTGCATTATCCTCGCGGGCGATCTGCGCCAGTGCGGTGATGCGCCGCCAGCCCGAAATCAGCCCGAAGCGCCCGCCCTGCAGCGGCACCACCTCGACCGGCAGGCGCTGACCCGAGGCCCGCAAAGAAGCGCGCAGTTCCGCCATATCCTCGTCATCTGATACCATGCGATCGCGTACCACATGATCCAGGTCGATCCGGTCCAGCGGCAGCCGCAACACCACCCGGCCCTGCGCATCCGCATCGCGCCAGGCCTCGGCATCATTGGCGTCACGCTGCCGGGCCATCTGGCTGGGATGATCGCCCGCAGGCCGTGCGGCGGCCACTTCTGCCGCCACCTGCGCAATCGGCGCCACGGCCGCCCGCGCCTGCGGGGCGACGCGGCTCAGCTCTGCGGCGATTTCGGCCATGGCCTCGGCTGTCGGTGCTTCAAGTTTGCGGCGTTTCGCCATGGTCAACCTCCCTTCCGCTCCTGATCGTCGCGCCACCAGGTGCCCAGCAACAGCTCCTTGAATTCGGCATAAGTCCGGTCAAAGGCTTCGCGGCCACGCAGATAGGTGTCGCGGTTGAATTCGCGGTAATCCGCCTCATAGATGCCATTGATCTGTTCGCCCGCCTGCCCGACCAGCGCGGTGAATTCCTGCCGGTAGGCGGTCATGAAATCCCCGAAATAGGCCTGGATGACATTCGCCAGATCGGTCTGCTGATTGGCATCGAACCGGGTGATGATCGCGCGCACCACATCCCATTCGAACCGCATTTCCGGCAAGCCTGCAATCCGGCGCTGCGCATTTTCACCCTCTTCGATCGAGGCGAAGGTGGAATACAGCATGTCGAAGAAGCGCCCCGTGCTGTCGAACTCCAGGAAAGAGGCGCCAAGTGGCACCAGCAGAATATCCGCCGCCGCCAGCGAGTTGATCGTCAGATAGCCCAGGGCCGGCGGCGTATCTAGAAACACGATGTCGTATTCATCCAGCAGGCCGTCTTCCTGCAGGAAATTGCCGATGGCATCCCACAATGCCCAGGTCTTCAGCCCCATGCGCCAGACCGGAATCTGGAATTCGGCCCAGTACAGGTTCAGCTGTGCCCCGATCAGGTCTATATTCGGCCAGTGAGTTTTCTGGATCAGGTTTCGCGACGAAACCGAAAGCGCCTCGGTCAGGGTTTCATCCAGGGGCAACGCTGCCTCGCCGCGCATCCCGCGCAGTTCGTTCTCTGCGGTCACCGCGCGGGCATAGTCACGGGCGATCAGCGGGAAGACCGTCTGCCATTCATCCTGCACCTGCCCGCCCAGCAGCGAGGTCATCGAGGCCTGGCTGTCCAGATCCAGCACCAGAACCTTGTAGCCGTCCAGCGCAGCAGCCATGGCCAGGTGGGCGCAGGTCGTGGTCTTGCCGCTGCCGCCCTTGAAATTGGTCACAGCACAGATCTTGGCTGGCAGCCCAGCAGGGCGCCAAGGGCGGTATTCCTTGGCAGGCGATCCTTCACGCGCCAGAAAGTCGCGCAACTGCAGCACCTCTTCCAGCGTGAAGAAGCGCGAGTTGGAATCGCCTTCGCCCTGCGGCAGTTCAGGATGGGCTTTCAGCACGCGGCGCAGATGTGCCCCGGCAATGGGCAGCAGATAGCGCGTCACCTCCCACATCGAAAACTTGCGCAGATGTTTGCGGCCATCGGGCGAATAGCCCCGGCGCGCAAGATCGTCGCGCCCGCGGGCACAAAACGCCGCCGCCTTTGCGAAGCGTTCTGTCGTGACCGCCTCGCCCAACCGGCTTGCCGCGCGCGCCGGATCAATGTTGAAATAGGGCTGCGCGGTTGTTTCTGGCTTCTTGCTCATGTGCGGTGGCCTGCCTGATGTGCGGAGTTTTGCCTGTTATACGCTGATTTATCGCACATATGCCTGAAATGTCAAAGTCAGCAGAAATCTGGCTGGTTTCGCCGCGAAACTCACCGATGGTGGGTTGGGCTGGCGTCAGAATCTACCCAAGTTCCCTCAGAAAAACTCAAGACAAAACTGTTTGATTCATTGAGAGTCTTTAAGATCTTTACGCAGCTCAATTCATTGTAAAACAACAGAATATCGCACGACAGGTGCCAGAATACAGGCGCAATGGTACCCATATGCGGTGCCATGGGTTCCCGTCTACGGTGCCAGGGGTACCCGGTTTCAGGTACCCGGGAACCCGCTTTCGGGGCCGGTTTTCGGGGCAATTCTGCCCCAGATCGCCTCCGATTCGCTGTTTATGGCGAATCAGATTCGCAAACTGGATCAGATTCGCCGTGTCTGTGACCATCCGGCCCTGCCGCCCCCTCCAAAAGTACCCACTTGCGGTATGGCTGATCGGGCGGTCACAGGCACCCTTGCCTCTATTGCATCTGGATACCTTTTTGAAGATAGTCAGATAAAAGGAGCCCGCCGTGCCGCGCCCAGATTCGCCGGATGATCTCGACTTCACCGCAGACCCGCGTTTTACCGGGGCCATGCGGCGTGGCTCTGTGAAGAAGAATGTCGCGGCGATCCATGTTTCCGGCAAGCTGACCCTGCTGCAGCGCAAACTGTCGAATGTCCTGCTGCTCAATGCCTATGATACCCTGCTGACGCAGCAACGGCACCAGATCGACGCGCGCACGCTGGCCCTGATGATCGGCTATAATTCCAACGATATGGATACGCTGCGCGATGCCCTGCGGGGTCTGGCCGAGACCGTGGCGGAATGGGATATGCTGGATGAAAAGGGCCGGCAGGAATGGGGGGTGTCTGCCCTGCTGTCCTATGCCAAGCTGAAGGCGGGGGTCTGCGAATATGCCTATTCGCCGGCGCTTGCGGAAAAGCTTTATGATCCCAAGGTCTATGCGCTGATCAATCTGAACATCCAGCGCCGCTTCACTTCGGGCCATGGGCTGGCACTTTATGAAAACTGCTATCGGTTCATCCGTACCGGCTCCACCGG
>Ga0154534_1207_pt3 | contig 13799 bp, 12 predicted proteins | sample RifGroF1_FD_105677 | JGI IMG/M metagenome (GOLD analysis project Ga0154534, IMG submission 105677) | Rhodobacteraceae bacterium GWF1_65_7 | reverse complement strand
GCAGGACGCCGGTGTTTCTGGCGGTGGATGGGCGTCTGATGGGCCTGCTGGCCGTGGCCGACCGGGTGAAGCCCCATGCGGCAGCCGCTGTGGCGGCCTTGCGGGGGCAGGGGCTGGATGTGGCGATGGTGACGGGCGATGCCGCGCGGGTGGCGGCCAAGATCGGCGCCGAACTGGGAATTGCCGAGATCCGGGCCGAGGTGCTGCCGGGCGGCAAGGTCGATGCCGTGGCAGAGCTGGGGCCGGGGGTGGCCTTCGTGGGCGACGGCATCAATGATGCCCCGGCACTGGCGGCGGCGGATGTGGGCATCGCCATCGGCACCGGCACCGATGTGGCGATTGAAGCCGCCGAGGTGGTGGTGATGGCGGGCGATCCGCTGGCAGTCGCCACGGCCGTTCACATCAGCCGGGCAGTGATGCGCAACATAAGGCAGAACCTGATCTGGGCCTTTGGCTATAATGCCGCGCTGATCCCGGTGGCGGCGGGCGTTCTGGTGCCCTTTGGCGGGCCGCAGCTTTCCCCCATGCTGGCGGCGGGGGCCATGGCGCTGTCTTCGGTTTTCGTGCTGACCAATGCGCTGCGGCTGCGGCGCCTGAAAGCGGTGGAGGCGTGAATGAACATCAAGGAGGTGGCGCAGCGCAGCGGTTTGCCGGCAAAGACCATCCGCTATTACGAGGAAATCGGGCTGATCCGCCCCTTGCGGCAGGCCAATGGCTATCGCGCCTTCCGCGACAGCGATCTGCACAAGCTGGCCTTTCTGGGCCGTGCCCGCAGCCTTGGCTTTTCCATCGAGGATTGCCGGGCGCTGTTGCAGCTTTACGAAGACAAGTCGCGCGCCAGCGCCGATGTGAAGCGCATTGCCGAAGATCATCTGACGCAGATCGCCATCAAGCTGGCAGAGCTTCTGGCGATGCAGCGCACCTTGTCTGATCTGGTGGCCAGCTGTGCGGGTGATGGGCGGCCGGACTGCCCGATCCTGCAGGGCATCGCGCCAAAGCCCTGCGGCTGAGCTCTGGTCTTCCCCGGCGCTGCATGTCAGGCTCTGCGGAAAGACGGGGGAACGGACATGGCGCTGCAGCCGGTATTCGATGGCCATAACGACATCTTGTTGCGGATGCAGGTTGCGCCGGCACGACGGCAGGCGATCTGGCTTGCGGGCGAGGGGCGCGGCCATCTGGATCTGCCGCGGATGCAGGCCGGCGGCTTTGCCGGTGGCATGTTCGCCATCTATGTGCCCAGCCCGATGGATCCGGGGGCGCCGGATTACGATGCGATGATGGACAACCCGCCCTACGAGATCGAACTGCCCGCCATGATCCCGCAGCAGCTGGCGCTGCCGGTGGCCGTGCAGATGGCCGGGCATCTGATGTGGATGGAGCGGGCGTCCAACGGCGCCTTTCGTCTGTGCCGCAGCGTGGCAGAGATCGAGGCGGCACAGGCGGCGGGGGCCATCGCTGGTGTGATGCACATGGAAGGGGCCGAGGCGATCGACGACAGCCTGGATGCGCTGCATGTGTTTCATGCGATGGGGTTGCGCTCGCTCGGGCCGGTCTGGTCGCGGCCCACGATCTTTGGCCATGGAGTGCCCTTCCGGTTTCCGGCCTCGCCCGATACCGGGCCGGGGCTGACGGATGCGGGCAAGCGGCTGGTGCGGGAATGTAACCAGCTGAGGATCGTGGTCGATCTGAGCCATGTGAACGAGGCGGGGTTCAACGACATTGCTGCAATCAGCGATGCGCCGCTGGTGGCCACCCATTCCAACGCCCATGCGGTGACCCCATCGACCCGCAACCTGACCGACCGCCAGCTGGATGTGATCCGCGACAGCGGCGGCATGGTGGGGCTGAACTTCGCCACGGTGTTTCTGCGCCCCGATGGCCGCCAGTCACCCGATATGGGATGGGAGCCGGTGCTGCGCCATCTGGATCATCTGATCGGACGGCTGGGCGAAGATCATGTGGGCTTCGGTTCCGATTTCGATGGCGCCACCGTGCCGCAGGGCATTGGCGATGCCGCGGGCCTGCCGCGGCTGATCGCGGCGCTGGCCGCGCATGGCTATGGCCCCGCGCTGATCGAGAAACTGGCCTGGGGCAACTGGCTGTCGGTGCTGCGGCGCAGCTGGGGTGGCTGAAGCCTAGCCCAGCCAGCCTGCCACCTGATTTGCGCCGCCGGATATATCGCGGCCGATCCCGTCCACCGTATTGCAGGCGGCAAGGGCAAGCATTGCGGCAATCAGCATCAGGGTTTTACGGGTCATCTTTCTGCCTCAGTCTTTTCTGCCTTGGTCTTTTACTGCGGGGGCTTGCTGCCCCCGCTTGCGTGATCTCAGTTCTCGGCCCACCAGGCCTCGGGCATCCAGCCCGGCCAGTCGCCATAGACCGGGGTATGGGACGGGTGTTTCAATCCCTTGGCATAGGCGAGGCGGGAGACGTTGTTATACCAGACCGGCACCACATAGCGGCCGGTTGTCAGAATCCGGTCCAGCGCCTGGGTGGCTGCCGTAAACTCTGCCGGATCGCTGGCCATCAGCATGGTACCGATCATTGCCTCGGCTGCGGGCGAGTTTATGCCCGGCCAGTTGCGGGTGCCCGGCTCTGTCACGCCGGCCGCGCCCCAATAGAGGTATTGTTCATTCCCTGGGCTGAGCGACAGGGCGCGGATGTGATGCGTCATGTCGAAGTTATAAGCGTTGGTACGCTCTTTATACTGCGCATTGTCCACCGTGGTGATCCGCGCCTCGATGCCCAGCCGTTTCAACGCCTCGATATAGATGCTGGCGGCCGAAATCATTTCGTCCTGCCCCTGGGTCAGCAGGATTTCAAAGCGGAACGGCGCGCCGGAGGCGTCTTTCAGAATACCGTCCTGCACCGTCCATCCGGCCTCTGCCAGCAGGTTGGTGGCGGTGCGGATGTTCTTGCGGTTGGCCGCCGTCCCATCGCTGACGGGCAGCACATAGCCTTCCAGCGCGCCGGGCAGCAGTTCTGCGGCGAAGGGTTGCAGCAGCTCCTTCACCCGGCCTTCCGCTGGGGCGCCCGGCACCATGCCCAGGACCGAATTGCCGAAATACGAGGTGATGCGCGGCTGTGCGCCGCCATTCAGTGTCTGGTTGACCAGCTCGAAGTTGAAGGCGTGGATCAAGGCCTCGCGCACCCGCCAATCGGCAAACATCGGTTTGCGGGTGTTGAAGGCAAACCCTTCAATCCCCGAGGGGCGGCCATGCGGGATCTCTTCCTTCACCACATCCCCCGACGCCACGGCGGGAAAGTTGTAATTGGAATTCCACTTTGCCGGGTTCAGCTCGCGGAAGCTGGAAATGGCGCCACCTTTGAAAGCCTCGAACAGGGCGGTATCGACGCCGTAATATTCAACCCGGATCTCATCAAAGTTGTGCAGGCCCTTGTTGAAGGCCAGATCCTTGCCCCACCAGTCCGGATTGCGGCGGAAGGTGATGTGGCGGCCCGGCTCGAAATCCGCCACCGTATAGGGGCCGGAACCGATCGGGGCCACAAGGGATGATTCGGTAAATTCCTTGTCGGCCCATTGGGCCTTCTGCAGAATCGGCCGCAAACCGAGAATCAGAGGAAGTTCACGGTCTTCCGTGTTGAAGCTGAAGCGGATACTGCGCGGCCCCGTCACCTCGGCCCGGGCAATCTTGCGCCAGGCGCCGGCATAGCGCGGCTGGCCTTTTGTGCCCAGCGTTTCGAAGGACCAGATCACATCTTCGGGGGTGACCGGCGTGCCGTCGGAAAAGCGTGCCTCGGCCCGCAGCGTGAATTCGACATAGCTGCGCTCCGCATCGGTCTGGACCGATTCCGCAAGCAGGCCGTAGAGGGTGAAGGGCTCGTCCAGGCTGCGGCCCATCAAGGTCTCGACCGTGAAGGGGGTGATCTGGCTGGGCGCATTTCCTTTTACAATGAATGGGTTAAGGCTATCAAATCCACCGGATTCCCCAAAGGTGATGCGCCCGCCCTTGGGGGCATCGGGGTTGGCATAGGGCAGGGCGGTGAAGCCTGCATCCAGTGCGGGTTCGCCATACATCGCGATGGCATGGCGGGGTGAGTCGGCTGACGCAGGGGAAAGACCGCAGATCAGACCGGCGGCTAGCCCTGCCGCCCGGAATGTTCTGAAAAAAACCTGTTTCATGCGGGGAACAATCCTTCGGCTGCCTGTTTTTCTTGGCCCCGAGACTAAGGCGGCTTTCAAGCCATTTCAAACTTTTAACTTGGATCATGACGCAGAGAGGCGTATAAGAGACTTACTGCTCGATAGGTTTCTTGCCTGTATGAAACCTGCCTCAACGACTTAACGCCGGCTTCGCGCCGGCGTTTTTTTATGCGCAAAGCCCCGGCAGGCCCTTCGAACACTTCTTCGCGCAGAGCGCCGCATTGCAGAAAGTTTGGGCTGCAATCCGTCGGAGCCGCGCCTATGGTACGGGCGAACAGACAAGCGGAGTGCTGACATGATCCTCAAGGGCAAACGGGCAATCGTCACCGGGTCGAACTCGGGTATTGGTCTTGGCGTGGCGGAAGAGCTTGCCAAGGCGGGGGCAAGCGTCATCATCAACAGCTTCACCGACCGGGAGGAAGATCACGCGCTGGCCGCGCGGATCGCGGCCGATCATGGCGTGGAGGTGCGGTATATCGCGGCCGACATGTCCAAGGGCGAAGATTGCCGCGCCCTGGTGGAAAAGGCCGGGGGCTGCGACATTCTGGTGAACAATGCGGGCATCCAGCACGTCGCGCCGGTGGAAGAATTTCCGGTGGACAAGTGGAACGCCATCATCGCCATCAACCTGTCTTCGGCGTTTCATACCTCGGCTGCGGCGCTGCCGGGGATGCGTGCCAAGGGCTGGGGCCGGATCGTCAACATCGCCTCGGCGCATGGGTTGACCGCCTCGCCGTTCAAATCGGCCTATGTGGCGGCCAAGCATGGTGTGGTTGGTTTTTCGAAGACCGTGGCGCTGGAAACGGCGGGCGCGGGCATCACCTGCAATGCCGTCTGCCCGGGCTATGTGCTGACCCCGCTGGTCGAGGCACAGATCCCGGATCAGATGAAGGTGCACAACATGGACCGCGAAACGGTGATCAAGCAGGTCATGCTGCAGCGTCAGCCTTCAGGGCAGTTTGCGACTGTCGAACAGCTGGGGGGCACGGTTGTGTTCCTGTGCAGCCCGGCGGCGGATCAGATCACCGGCACGGCGATCAGCGTCGATGGTGGATGGACGGCGCTGTGATGCGGGCGGCGCAAAATTCTTCGAAGAATTTTGCAATTTTCTTTGAAGAAAATTGCCTCTGATGCCCGGCCCGATTCGTTTGAACCTGGCCCTGCAGGGTGGGGGCGCGCATGGCGCCTTTACCTGGGGCGTGCTGGACCGGCTGCTGCAGGAACCGGGGATCGAGGTTGCGGGCATCACCGGTACCTCTGCCGGGGCGCTGAATGCGGCGGCGCTGAAGATGGGCTTGCTGCAAGGCGGGCCGTCTGCGGCGCGTGAACGGCTGGATCAGCTGTGGCAGGGCGTCGGGGCGCTGGGGGATCTGCGGGTGTCGCGCTGGCTGAGCATGGCCTTCCCGCTGGGCACGGCGATGGCAGAGGCCGCGGCGGCCAGTCTGCCGATCTCTCCCGCAGGGATCGCGGCGCAGCTTTACACGCCCTATGCCTGGGGGCCGTTCTGGCAGAACCCGCTGGCCGAAATCGTGACCGGGCTGGATTTCACACAGATCTGTGCGGCACAGGGGCCGGACCTGTTCGTTTCGGCAACCAATGTGCGCTCGGGCAAGATCCGGGTGTTTTCGGGGGCGGAAATCTCGCCTGAAACCCTGCTCGCCTCGGCCTGTCTGCCCACGGCCTTTCAGGCGATCGAGCTGCGCGACCCGGCCACGGGCCAGATGGAGGTGTTCTGGGATGGCGGGTTCACCGGCAATCCGGCGCTGTTTCCGCTGTATCAACCCCATCTGCCCGACGATATCGTGATCGTGTCGATCAACCCGATCCGGCGCGAGGAAATCCCGGTGACCCCGGTGGATATCCAGAACAGGGTCAACGAAATCAGCTTCAACGCGGCCCTGCTGGGCGAATTGCGCGCGGTGAATTTCGTGAAACGGCTGCTGGCGGATGGCCGCATGGCGCGGGGCACGATGAAGGATCTGAACATTCATCTGATTTCGGATGATGCGCTGATGAATGAGCTGGGCGGTGGCAGCAAGTTGAGCCCGGCGCCTGCGCTGCTGTCACGTCTGCACGCCGCAGGGCGCGTGGCCTGCGAGGCGTTTCTGTCGCAGCACGGCGATTCGCTGGGAAAGCAGAGTTCTGTCGATCTGCGCGGCCTGTTCGGTTAGGCCGCGCCATCCTTGCTGCTAGGCGAAACCAGCCCTGCCGATACGATCAGCTTGACCGCATCATCGGCCTTCATGTCGAGGAAGATCACATCCTCTTCGGGCACATAGAGCACAAAGCCCGAGGTCAGCGGCGTCAGTGCGACGAAGACCGCGATCATCTTCTTGTCGGAGGGCAGCTTGGCCGCGATCTCGCCCTTGGCGGTTGTGGCGACAAAGCCCACCGCCCAGCAGCCGGGGCGCGGAAATTCCACCAGGCAGGTGCGGTCGAAACTTTTCTCTGATTTGGCAAAGAAGGTTTCGGTGATCTGCTTGAACCCGCCATAGACGGATCGCACAACCGGCATCCTGTCCACCAGCGCCTCGGTCTGGGCGATCACCGACCGGCCGATCAGGCCCTTGGCGATCCAGCCTGCCAGCACGGTGAAGACCAGAAAGACGATGACGCCGACGCCGCGCACTGGGAAATCCGCCTCGGGGCCGATGTAGTATTTCATCAGCTGTTCGGGCTGCCAGGACCAGGGGATCAGCGGCAGGATCCAGCTGTCGATCCAGCCGACCACGGTATAGACAAGGTAGATGGTCAGCCCGATGGGCAGAACCACGACAAGGCCGGTCAGAAAGCTGGCACGCAGACCGGCCAGCAGCCCGCGTTTCCGGTGAATGGGGGGGATCGGGTCTTCCATGGGGCCTCCTGCTTGGCGCCAATCTAGGCACGGCGCCTGCCGCCCGCAATCGCGGGCGGGCAGGGATTGCGATCAGGCCCGCATCGCGGCGATTTCGGTGGCAATCGCAGCGGCCAGACGCGCATTGTTCAGCACCAGCGCGATGTTGGACTGCAGGGACCGCCCATCGGTGAGGGCAAAGATCCGGTCCAGCAGGAAGGGCGTCACCTCTTTGGCGGCGATTCCCGCAGCCTCGGCCTCGGCCAGCGCGGTTTCGATCACCGGGGTGATTTCGGCGCGGGCGATCTCGTCGGCCTCGGGGATCGGATTGGCCACCAGCTGCCCGCCCGGCAGGCCAAGGCGGCCGCGCATCAGATGGGCGGCGGCGATCTGGGCCGCGCTGTCCATCCGCAGCGGCGCTTTCAAGCCCGAAGAGCGCGACCAGAAGGCCGGAAAATCATCCTGCCCATAGGCGATGACCGGAACGCCCTGGGTTTCCAGCACCTCCAGCGTTTTGGGCAGATCCAGAATGGCCTTGGCACCGGCTGCCACCACTGTCACCGCAGAGGCCGCCAATTCCGGCAGATCGGCCGAAATGTCGAATGTGGTTTCGGCGCCGCGATGCACGCCGCCGATGCCGCCGGTGGCAAAGACCGAAATGCCCGCCAATGCGGCGCAGATCATCGTGGCCGCCACCGTGGTGGCCCCCATGCGGCCCATGGCCAGACAGGCGGCCAGATCGGCACGGCTGAGCTTCATCACATGCTGCGCCTGCCCCAGGGCATCCAGCGCCGCATCGGTCAGGCCGATATGGATCTGGCCATCCATCACCGCGATGGTCGCAGGCACGGCACCATGGGCGCGCACCTCTGCCTCGACCGCGCGGGCAGCCTCGACATTCTGGGGAAAGGGCATCCCATGGGTGATGATGGTGGATTCCAGCGCCACGACGGGGCGACCATCGCGCAGGGCCGCGGCCACATCGGGATGGAAGGTCATCGGCAGTTCGGCGGTCTTGGTCTGGGTCACGATCCGATCTCTCCTGAAACATAGATGGCCGCTGCGCGCAGGGCGGCGGCCAGCGCCTGAGCCCGATCCGCGCCGCGGCGTTCGGCAACGATATGCGCTGCCATGAAAGTATCGCCCGCGCCGGTGATCCGGGTCACCAGAACCTCGGGCGGTGCATCGGTGATGACGCCCGCGCCCTGCTGCCCCTCGGCGCAGAGCTTGCCACCATGGGTGACCAGAACGCGATGGGCCCCGCGGGCCAGCATTCCTGCAGCGGCCTCGGGCGCGGAGGCAAATTCGCGCGCGCAGATCAGGCTGGCCTCTTCCAGGTTCACGTAAAGCGTGGCGCGCGGATGGGCCAGCAACGGCAGCAGCCGCTCGGCCTTGCCGGGGCTGGCCGGGGCCACCCGCAGATCTGCGGCGGCAAACAGGGGCGACAGCGCGATATCAGACAGCAGCGCCTCGGTCAGATTGCCGTCCAGCGCAATCAGCCCGGCCCAGGCCGTTTCTGCCGTGCCCAGCCGGCCATCGGCCAGCGGGCGCAGGATCTTGTCGCCCGCCGCTTCCAGCGAATGGGCATCGGCAATGGCGGCAATCAGCCCGTTCGCCCCCTCGATCGCCATGTATCGGTCTGTGGGCAGGTCTTCGCTGCGATAGATGTGATCTGTCACCATGCCCATGCGGGCGCAGGCTGCCACCAGCTCGTCGCCTTCGGGATCGCGGCCGATGGCTGTCATCAGGCCGGGCACCAGGCCGAATCGGCGCAGGGTCATGGCGATGTTCATAGCCACGCCGCCGGGCAGGCGCGTGATGCGCCCCGGCACGTCAGAACCAAGCCGCATGGCGGCAGGAGAGCGGCCGATGATGTCCCACAGGACCGAGCCGATACAAAGGATATCCGGTGTCATAACCGCCTTTTCGCCCATGCCCGGCCCGCGCGCAAGCGGCGGCTGCGGGTAGGGTATTTATGCCAAGAGGAAACGGCAGGGGCTTCCTTTCGCCCCACATACCCATAAAACAGCAAAAAGCCGCGAAACGCCTGAACGGATGTCTGGCTGCCCTTGCAATCCACCCGAGGCACGGCTAAAGCGGCGCCACTTCACAGGCGAGGCTTGGGCTTTGCGAGGGAGAAATCCTCGCGGGTCCGCCGGTTGGGGTCGGGGCATTGCCACGACGCCCTCAAGGCTTCGCCGAGGCGCAAACCGGAAAAGGATAATGGACATGGCGCTCCCCGAGTTTTCCATGCGTCAGCTGCTTGAAGCTGGCGTTCACTACGGCCACCAGACCCAGCGCTGGAACCCGAAGATGGGTGAATACATCTACGGCGACCGCAACGGGATTCACATTCTCGACCTGACGCAGACCGTTCCGATGCTGGATCAGGCTCTGAAAGTCGTGCGGGATACCGTGGCCAAGGGCGGCCGCGTACTGTTCGTCGGCACCAAGCGTCAGGCACAGAAGCCGATCGCCGAAGCCGCCGAAAAATGCGCGCAATACTACATGAACCACCGTTGGCTGGGCGGCACGCTCACCAACTGGAAGACCGTGTCCCAGTCGATCCAGCGTCTGAAGCAGATCGACGAGCTGATGGCGCATGGTGCCGAAGGCCTGACCAAGAAAGAGCGTCTGAACATCGAGCGCGAGCAGTCCAAGCTGCAGGCCTCGCTGGGCGGCATCCGTGAAATGGGCGGCCTGCCGGACCTGCTGTTCATCGTGGACGTGGGCAAGGAAGATCTGGCCATCCTCGAAGCCAAGAAGCTGGGTATCCCGGTTGTCGGCATCGTTGACACCAACTGCTCGCCCAAGGGCGTTGACTATGTGATCCCGGGCAACGACGACGCGGCCCGCGCGATCTCGCTGTATTGCGACCTCGTGTCGCGTGCCGCGCTGGACGGCATGTCGGCCCAGATGGGTGCGGCCGGTGTTGACCTTGGTGCGCTGGAAATCGCGCCCGAAGAAGAAGCTGTGGCCGAAGCCTGAGGTTTGCCGGGGCATCCCGGTGATGCCCCGTCGCAATTGCGTTACCCGGTGGGCCTAAAGCCTGCCGGGACCATCTTTTCTGGGAGAAGAGACATGACGATCACCGCAGCGATGGTGAAGGAACTGCGCGAAAGCACCGGCGCAGGCATGATGGACGCCAAGAAGGCGCTGATCGAAGTGAATGGCGACATGGAAGCCGCCGTTGACTGGCTGCGCACCAAGGGCCTGGCGAAAGCCGCCAAGAAGGCCGACCGCGTGGCTGCCGAAGGCCTGGTGGGTGTGGCCGTGTCGGGCGGCAAGGGCGTTGCTGTCGAAGTGAACTCCGAAACCGATTTCGTCGGCAAGAACGGCGATTTCCAGAACCTCGTGCGTGGCATCACCACCGCAGCTCTGGGTGTTTCGGATGTGGATGCGCTGAAAACGGCAGATCTGAACGGCAAGACCGTTTCGGAATCGCTGACCGATGCCATCGCCACCATCGGCGAGAACATGACCCTGCGCCGGATGGCTGCCGTGGAAGGTGACGCTGTCGCCGCCTATATTCACACGGCTGCGGCCGACGGTCTGGGCCGCATCGGTGTGCTGGTCGCGCTGAAAGGTGCCGATAACGGCATCGGCAAGCAGATCGCCATGCACATCGCCGCCACCTCGCCGGTTTCGCTGTCTGAAGCCGACATGGACCCGGTCGTGGTCGAGCGTGAGCTGGCCGTGCAGACCGCCAAGGCACTGGAAGAAAACGCCGCTTCGGCCAAGCCGAAGCCGGAAGCCGTGATCCAGAACAACATCATCCCGGGCCGGATGAAGAAGTTCTTCGAAGAATCGACGCTGCTGAACCAGAAATTCGTCATCAACCCCGATGTCACCGTGGCACAAGCTGCGAAAGACGCCGGTGTGGAAGTGGTGGCTTTCGTGCGTATGGCCGTGGGCGAAGGCATCGAAAAAGAGAAAGAGGATTTCGCCGCCGAAGTGGCGAAAGCTCTGCAGGGCTGATCCAGGCAGGGCAGGGCGGGTTTACCCCGCCCTTCCGACAGAACGACAAACGGCGCCCCTGTGGCGCCGTTTTTCTTTTGCGAAATGGTGGTTTCCATCGGGCCACAGATCGCATGGCCAAAAAAAGAAACGGTGCGATCCTTAGGATCACACCGTTTCCACGCGCCCCAGATTGGGGATGAGAGCGGGGCGCAAATACACTCGATCAGGAGGCGAACATTATTTCCGCACTGACCGCAACCAACCTTCCAGAGAAGGAACCAAGGGCCTACTTATCGGACCGCTGGCAACTTGCCCCCCTTAGCCGAAGCCACCACTCAAAGGGCAAGTTTGTTTTTCCACATTATTTGACCTTGCGTAAGTGAGGTATTCCTAACCTTTCGTATAGGTTGGCTGGGACAACCCGCTGTTCAGGCCGGCTTGTCGATCCGCGTGAAGATCTGGTTCAGCAAAGTGCCTTTCGCCACAGCCTGTGCCGTGGTTTCCACATCCAGCGCAGCCCGGGCAAGGCGCAGGTGCTTTTCCACCATCGTTGGCGAGATATCCATCAGAACAGCGATATCCTGCGTGGTTTTGCCCTCTGCCACCCATTGCAGAGCCTCGCGCTGGCGGGGTGACAGCGGGCGGCGGCGGGTTTCGAAAGGCAGCTGGCAGATCCGAAGGTGCATCACATGCGCAACCGCCTCAATCCCGGCGCCATGTTCGGCCCAGATCTGATCGACAGCATCATGATCCAGCCCGTCATCGGCAGCCAGCCCCAGCGCGCCCTTTTCACGCGGCGAGGCTTCGGGAAAGCTGATGGTGATCCCGGCGCGCAGCCCGCGCAGGCCGTTCTGGCGCACCGCCTCGGCATCATCCGCCGTCAGAAGGCCTGCGCGCAGATGATCCTCGACCCAGCGCCAGGTGCAGGTGCCGGAGTTTTCGACCGCCCAGCGATACAGCGGCGTGCGGGAAAAGAAACCATCGGCAAAATAGAACTGCTCGTATTCCGGCGGGAAGGTGGTGAGATAGATCACATCATCGGTATGGCCCATCGAATGGGCATTGCGAAACCGCGTGAAACCGTAGTTGACCCGCGAAAAGCCCCGTTCCCGAAACAGGGAGACCGCCTGATCCCAGACGCCATCAATGGTTGCTGATGTGGCGATCCGGTTCAGGATCGCAAGAATATCCATCAAGGCCTGGCCCCAAACTCATACAAAGACAATAGAATCAACAGGCCGCACCAATGGCCCCAGTTCGGTTCTATTACTGGGGATTGCGGGCGGATGACAGGCATTGCAGCTATGCAAGCCTGTCATCTTGCCGCAGATCAATGGGCCGCCTTTGACGTGTCGCGCCGGGCCGCATCGTGGCAGGCCTGGGTGACGCCGGGGGCCAGTGCCATCATCGCATCGAACTGCGTCAGAAAAATCTGCCCGGTCAGATCGCGCAGCAGATGCGTGCGGGCCAGCCTGTCCATCACCGGGCCTTTCACTTCGGACAGATGCAGGGTCACCCCCCCATCACGCAGGCGGCTGTTCAGATCCTCCAGCGTTTCCAGTGCGGATGAATCAATGCTGTTCACTGCGGTGCAGATCAGCACGATATGGCGCAGCCCCGGCTGTTCGGCCACAGCCCCCAGCAGACGGTCTTCCAGAAACCGGGCATTGGGGAAATACAGGCTTTCGTCGATGCGGATCGACAGCACATCCGGCGCGGTGATGACCTCGTGCCGGGTGACATTGCGAAAATGCTCGGTTCCCGGAACCTGTCCGACGATGGCCACATGCGGGCGCGAGCTGCGCCACAGATGCAGCCCGATCGACAGGATCACCCCGGCGCTGATCCCGGCCTCGACCCCGATGCCCAGGGTGACCAGAATGGTGGCCAGCATCGCGGCAAAATCGCTGGGGCTGTAGTGCCAGGTGCGGCGCAAGGCACCCAGATCGACCAGGCTGAGCACGGCCACGATGATGGTCGCCGCCAGCGTGGCCTTGGGCAGATGATAGAGCAGGGGGGTCAGCAGCAGGGTGGCCAGCGCCATGCCGATGGCGGTGAAGGCGCCCGCCGCGGGCGTTTCGGCCCCGGCGTCAAAATTCACCACCGAACGTGCAAAGCCCCCGGTCACCGGATAGCCACCCGAAACCGCCGCCCCGATATTCGAGGCACCAAGCGCGATCAACTCCTGATCCGGGTCGATGCGCTGGCGGCGCTTGGCGGCCAGCGTCTGCGCCACGGAAATGGTTTCGACATAGCCCACCAGCGAAATCAGCGCCGCCGGAGCAAAGATGGCGGCCCAGAGATCCGGGTCCATCGGCGGCAGGGTGGGCATCGGCAGGCCACCGGGAATATCGCCCACCACCGGCACCGTACCGGCCAAAGCGAAGTGCCAGCTGACCCATGTTGTCGCAGCCACCGCCAGCACGGGCGCAGCACGGCTCAGCGCGCCTGCAAGCCGGTCATTCAGGCCTGCACGGCGCAGCAAGGGTTTCAGGCGGCTGCGAGTCCAGAACAGAAAGGCCACCACGGGCAGGCCGATCATCAACGTCTGCAGGTTTGCGCCGGGCAGCCCTTGCCAGATGGCGATGGCCAGCTCTGGCAGGGTTTCGCCGCGCACAGAAAGGCCGATGAGTTGCGGGATCTGTCCGGCGGCGATCAGCAGACCGGATGCCGTGATGAAGCCGGAAATCACCGGATGGCTGATGAAATTCGCCATGAAGCCCAGCCGCAGCAGACCCATGCCCAACAGCATCAGCCCCGACAGGAAGGCCAGCGCGATGGCGGCGCCCAGATATTCGGCCGTGCCCTGTGCCGCCAGCGGGGCAATGGCCGCCGCCGTCA